>Ga0172373_10002547_pt1 | contig 27693 bp, 25 predicted proteins | sample Lak10m_2_FD_114546 | JGI IMG/M metagenome (GOLD analysis project Ga0172373, IMG submission 114546) | Freshwater microbial communities from Kabuno Bay, South-Kivu, Congo - kab_092012_10m | ecosystem: Environmental > Aquatic > Freshwater > Lake | place: Democratic Republic of the Congo...
ACCGGTTCGTCGCAGATGATGAGGGAAGGATTCAGCACCAACGCCCGTGCGATGGAGATTCGCTGGCACTGTCCGCCGCTGAACTGGTGGGGTCGACGATCGGCCGCGATGTCCGGATCGATTCCGACGTCCTCGAGCACCTTGTTCACCCGAGCCAGCCGCTCCTCCTTGGTGCCGATCTTCCAGATGTTCAACGGCTCCATCACGATGTCGCGGACCTTGCGGCGGGGATTCAGCGACGAGATCGGATCCTGGAAGATCATCTGGATCGACGTGCGAAGCGTCCGGACTCCGTCGTCACCCAACCTGGTGAGGTCCTGGCCGCGGAACGAGATCGATCCCGACTTCGGAGCGGGCAACTGCAGGATGGCGCGACCGGTGGTGGACTTGCCGCATCCCGACTCGCCGACGACGCCGAGGGTTTCGCCGGCCAGGATGTCGAAACTGATGCCCGACACCGCTTGAACGGTGAGACCGGTGCGTCCGATGGGAAACTCGACGCGCAGATCGCGCACCGACAGGAGGGTCCCGTCGCGCAGGTGGGCGTCGCCGGTGCCGGCCATCACGCCACCTTCCGTCGACGCACGGAGACTTCGTGCCAACGTTCGGATCCGACCGGGTGGTGGCAGGCGAACCAGTGGCCCGGCGAGGCCTCCACCAACGGCGGTTCGTGGGTGGTGCACGTGTCGGTGGCGTACGGGCAACGCGGGCTGAAACGACAACCAGCCGGGGGGTGGATGAGGTTCGGAGGCCGTCCCCCGATGGTCACGAGGCGGGTGTGCGCCGGTTGCTCGAGTTTCGGAATGCTCTGGAACAACGCCTCGGTGTACGGCATCTTCATCGCGCCGAACAGTGAGCCGGTGGACGCCATCTCGACGATCTTCCCGGCGTACATCACGACGATCTTGTCGGTGTGGCCGGCCACGACGCCGAGGTCGTGGGTGACGAGGATGGTCGACATGTTGCGTTCGCGTCGCTGCCTCTCGATGAGATCGAGGATCTGCGCCTGCACGGTGACGTCGAGAGCGGTGGTGGGTTCGTCGGCGAAGAGCACCGAGGGTCCGCAGGCCAGCGCCATGGCGATCATCACCCTCTGTCGCATTCCTCCCGACAGCTCGTGGGCGTACTGGTCGAGACGCCTGTCGGGTTCGGGGATTCCGACGTCCGCCAGGAGCTTCAGCACCGTGGCTCGCGCGTCGGTCTTCGTCATGCCGAGATGCACGCGGAGCGGTTCGGCCAGTTGCTTGCCGATCTTGATGACCGGATTCAACGAGGTCATCGGGTCCTGGAAGATCATCGCCATCTCGGCGCCCCAGATGCGGCGACGATCCTTGAGGCTCATGGTGGTGAGTTCGGCACCACCGAACACGACCGAACCGCCACGCAGAACGTTGCGACGGGGAAGCAGACCCATGATCGAACGCGAGAGGATCGTCTTGCCGCAACCCGACTCGCCGACGATGCCGAGCCGTTCACCGCGGTCGAGCGAGAACGAGACGTGGTCGACGGCGCGAACCACGCCCAACGCGGTCGAGAAGTGGGTGTACAGATCGTCGATGCTCAGCAACTCGCCGGATTCGGGGCGCAGACGGGTCTGGGTCTCGTTGGCGCGGAAGTCGTTCATCCGATGGCCTCGCGAATACGGAATCGCTCGGTGAGTGCGTCACCGAGGAGGTTGATCGACAGCACGGTGAGGAACATGACCGCCGACGGCATGATCGACATCCACCATGCGGTTTCGAGTTTGCTCTGGCCACCGAAGATCATCGATCCCCACGTGGGATTGGGGGCGCTCACCGAGAGTCCGAGATAGGCGAGAGCACCCTCGGCGACGATCAGAATGGCCATGCCGGTGATGGCGAACGTCACCATGGCCGGGAAGACGTTGGGCAGGATCTCGCGGGTGATGATCCGACTGTTGCGGGCACCGAGGCTGCGCGCCGCGGTGACGAACTCGCGTTGGGCGTACACGATGGTGTTGGCCCGCACGAGTCGCGCGATCGGGGGTATCGAGAGGATCACCAGGGCGAAGATGATGGGCACGATCGATCTGGACTTGGCCTCGGTGGTGCCCGAATCACTGAAGAAGCCGACGATGAAGATGACGAGAAGCAGCGCCGGGAAGGCGAGGAAGATGTTCATGATCGAGTCGATCACTCGGTCGACTCGCCGACCGACGTAACCGGCCACGAGTCCGAGGGTTCCGCCGATCAGGATGCCGAAGACGATCGAGAGGGCGCCGATGAGTAGCGAGTAGCGCGCGCCGAACATGGTGCGGCTGAAGATGTCGAACCCGTTGGTGTCGGTTCCGAACAAACCGGCCCGCTCGGCGGCGTCGCGCACCACGGGTCGGGTGGTGTCGGAGAACGTGGCCCAGACCGGCGGGCGTTCGGACAGCAGGGCGTTGGTGTCGATGTGGGTGATGCACTGGGCCTCGTCGGCGAACTGGTCGCACGAGTGGTTCACGTACGGCAGCCACGATGCTCCGATGGCGGTGAACACCAGGAAGACCAGCCAGACGACGGCCAACCACATCGTGACCACGCCACGCCGCCGGAACTTCTTGGCGGTGGCGGGTGCCGAATCCTCGGTGACCGACGTTCCGGGTGTCGCCTGATTGGTGGTGGGGTCGCCGGTGGGGACGCCGGTGGGGACGCCGGTGGGGACGGTGGTGTCGCTCATGGGTGTCGTTGGTTCCGTCTCAACTCAGGGCGCGCCCGGCGCGCACACGAGGATCGAGGAATCCGTAGGCGATGTCGACCACGAAGTTGATGAACACGTAGACCAGGGCCAGTACCACCACGGTGATCTGAACCAGTCGGAACTCGTTGCTGAAGATTCCGACCACGGTCTTGCCCCCCAGGCCTTCGAGGCTGAAGGCGGTCTCCACGACCACCGAGCCGCCCACGAGCGCGCCGACGTTGACGGCGGCCGCCGTCAACAGCGAGAACAGCGAGGGGCGCAGGGCGTGGCCAAAGAGGATGCGCGACGTGCTGAGGCCCTTGGCGCGGGCGGTCGTGATGAAGTCGGACTGGAGGGTGTTCACGAGGTCGGCGCGCAGCAGACGCATGTAGGTGGCCGCCAAAGGCAGGGCCAACACCACGGTCGGCAGGAAGAAGTTCTTCACATGGTCGACCGGGGCGTCGAAGAACGAGACCGGTTCGGACAGCACCGGGAAGATCCGCCAACGCACCGCGAAGAGGAGCGAGAGCACGGTCGCGAGGACGTAGTTGGGTAACGAGATGAGACCGAAGGCGCCAGTGGTCGACAGTCGGTCGAAAATGCCTCCCGACCGGTAAGCGGCCAACACGGCGATCGGAATGGCGAGCAGCAACGCGAGCAGTTGGGCGTAGATCATCAGTCGCAACGAGATCTGCAGACCGTCCCAGATCGCGGTGCGCACCTCCTGATTCCCGCCGAAGGTGGTTCCCCAGTCGAGGGTCACCAGATCCTGCACGAAGTGTCCGTATTGGACGATCAGCGGGTCGCGCAGATTGAGTTCGTCGAGGGTCGCGTTGCGGACCTCTTCGTCGTTGGCGTTGACTCCCTGAACCGCGAGGATGCGCTCCTCGGAGTTCGGGATGGCGGCGAGCGCGAGGGACACCGTGAAGGTGACCGCGACGACCACGATGATGAGTTGAACCAGTTTCTGGCCGAAGTATCTCATCGGATCGGCGGGCCTTCGCGGTGTCCCTCGCGCTCTACCTGATCAGGATTCGCGCCAGATGGTGGCCGGGTAGAAGGTTCCGGCGATGCCGGCACCTTCGAGAGCCGCCGTTCCGTCGGGCAGAACCAGGTTGCTCGCCTCGATGCCGTAGATGCCCGGCTTGTGCGGGATCATCCAGACCTGGTACGAGCCCCAGAGGTTGTAGCACTGCTCGGCGAACAACCGGTTGACGTCCTCGGCGATCTGCTTCTTCTCGGCCGGATCGGTGCTGGCCCGGTTGGCGTCGAGAAGCTCGTCGAGCTGCGCGTCCTTGATGCGTCCGAAGTTGAGCGCGAGCGCGCCCACGTCGAGCGAGGACGAACTGTGCCACCAGATGTACTGCTGGTCGAGGTCGACGCCGCCGTGGTTGCGCCACTGGAACACCTGGAAGTTGCCCAGCAGAGCCGTCACGATGTACTGCGCCTGGTCGATCTGGTCGATGGTCACCTCGTCGAAGCCGGCCTCCTTGTAGAAGTCGACCTGGTAGTTGGCGATCACCAGGTTGGTGGCGTCGGTCGTGGTGGCGAGCGAGACCTTCAACTCGCCGGGGTTCTCGGCCTTGTAGTCGGCGATGAGTTCCTGAGCCCTGGCCATGTCCTGCTCGAGCGGGTAGCCCGAGTCCTCGAGGTATCCGACCTGGTCGGGCGAGAACGGACCGTTCGCCAACTGGTTGACGCCGAAGCTCACGATTTCGTTGATGAGCGCATTGTCGGTGGCGTAGGCCATCGCGCAACGCACCCGCTGGTCCTGGATCGGTGAACCTTCCTGGGTGACGTGCAACAGCGTGTAGGCGGTCTCGCCGTTCTTGGTGATCTCGAGCGACGGGAACTCGTCGGGACTGTCGCGGAATTCGGTGATCACCTCGCCGTTGCCGGTGTGCAGGACGTCGATGTCGCCGGCCTTCAGAGCGTCGCGACGCTTGAGGCCGTCGGTGATCGGGATGTACTCGATCGAATCCAGGTACGGGTACGGCTGATTCCAGTACTCGGCGTTCTTCACACCCTTGTACGACTCACCCGGCTTGTAGGAGTCGAACACGAAGGGTCCGGTGCCGACCGGCTGGTTGCGCAGTGCCGCGTCGGCATCGGAAGCGGCCAACCACGCGGGCGACGCCATGTAGCCGACCTGACCGGTGAGGTACCACGTGAAGGTGCACCAGGGCTTCTCGACGGTGACCACCGCGGTCATCGGGTCGGCCGCATCGAGCGAGATGTCGGTGACCGACTTGATGGCCGTGCCGGTGAGCAGGGCCGTCTTGTGGCGACTCAGGTTCTCGACGATGGCGGCGCCATCGAAGTCGGTGCCGTCGTGGAACTTCACGCCCGAACGAGCCGTGATGCTCCAGACGGTGCAGTCGTCGTTCGAGGTGACGGACTCGGCGAGGTACGGGTGCGGAACGTTGTCCTCACCCGGAACCATCAGCGCGTCGTACACCGATCGGGCGATCTGGTGGCAGGAGATGGCGCACACCATCTCGGACGGACGCCACGGGTCGGAGGTGTCGGCTTCGACGCCCATCACCAGTGTTCCTCCCGGCATCGGCACCTTGGCCGGATCGGTTCCCGACGGTGCCTCGGTGGCCGACGGGGCATCGCTGCCGCTGGGGGCCTCCGAGTCGGCCGGAGCCTCGGTTCCGGAGGAACCTCCGTCGTCTCCGCCTCCGCAGGCCGCAACCAGTAGCCCGAAGGCGAGGGCGGCGCCCGCGAGGGCGATCTTCGGGCGCCGTGAGGCGCGGTTGGTGTGTTTCACGTGGTTCCCCCTTGTTCTCCCGCCGGACCCCTCCGGCGTGGACGTGAATGACGAACGGCACACTAGTCGCTGGGACGATGGGGTCAAGGGACGCTCGGCGGGTGCTGGTCCCGACCCGATCGTCGGCCAGCATCGGGAGGTGAACGACCCGCGACCGATCGTGCGGCTTCGGCCGGACGGGATCGATCATCCGTTGTCGGCGCGTCTGCGTCCCGAACATCCGCGTCGGGAGGAGATCATGCAACGACACGCCCTCGCGATCGCGACCGGTCGCCCCACCTACTCCGATCCCCTGACCGGGTTCACGGTTTTCACCGCACGGTTCCTCGCCGATCGGGGATGGTGTTGCGAGAGTGGTTGTCGGCACTGCCCGTTCGAGCCCTCGTCCGCTCGTCCGTCGCGGTCCGACGAAACCGGTGCCTAGATTTCGGCGCGTGTAGTTTTCGTTCCGTGGATGCGGACCTGCGAAGACTCGTCGTTCCGGCCTCGCGAAGTTTCTCGCTCGACTCGCGGGTCACCGACGACACGCTCGGATGGGACAAGGATCCGGCCAAGGGCGAGTTGTCGCGGGTGTTGGGCGAGTTGGCCTTCGTGCAACATCGACTCATGGCCGAGGCCACGCAGAGTCTGCTGGTCGTTCTGCAGGGTCGCGACGCCTCGGGCAAGGACGGTCTCGTCCGGCACGTCATGGCCGGCATGAACCCGGCCGGTGTGAAGGTCACCAGCTTCAAGGTGCCCGCTGGATCGGAAACGATGCACGACTACCTGTGGCGTTGCCACGCGGCCTGCCCAGCGCGCGGCGAGGTGGGCGTCTGGAACCGCAGTCACTACGAGGACATCCTCGTCCCGCGCGTGAAGCGCTTGGTCGACGACGACACGTGGCGTCGTCGGTACCGGCATGTTCGGGAGTTCGAACGCATGCTCGTCGACGAGGGGACCCGGGTGATCAAGATCTATCTGCACGTGTCGCATGAGGTGCAGCGGCAACGTCTGCAGAAGCGCATCGACAATCCGGAGAGCAGTTGGAAGCACGACCCCTCCGATCTGTCCGACCGCAGGATCTGGCCTCGGTACACCGAGGCCTACGAGGAACTTCTGGCCGAGACTTCGCGGCCGTGGGCGCCGTGGTACGTCGTGCCGGCCGACGTCAAGTGGTCCCGCGATCTGGTGGTGGCCAGGATCCTGTTGGCGACCCTGCACGCGATGGATCCGCGCTTGCCGCGTCCCGATCGTTCGTTGCGCGGAACCAAGGTCGTCTGACGCACCGGACGTGTCGTCTCGCGTCGCGACGCACCGCGATCGTCGAGTGGGACCCCATCGACCTGCCGGTCGCGACGAACACCGATTGACTTCTCGTTCAAATCGTCCGACGTTGCTCGGATTCGTTGGGTCGTCGTCGTGTCGTCGGTCTACATTCGTGGAGACCAGTGAACGATGACCGGTGGCCGGGCGCCGCGGTCGGAGAGGTGTGAATGTCGGAGCAACGCGAGATCATGACGTGGGAGATGTTCGGGACGGCCTCGCGCGCGGTGGCCCAGGCCGTGGCCGACGACGGTTACGACCCCGACATGATCCTGGCGATCGCCCGCGGTGGTCTGTTGATCGGCGGTGCCCTCGGGTACGCCCTGGCCGTGAAGAACGTCTACACGATGAACGTCGAGTTCTACACGGGTGTCGACGAACGACTGGAGGTTCCGCGCATCCTTCCCCCGGCACCCGATTTCGTCGATCTCGCCGACGCGCGAATCCTGGTGGTCGACGACGTCGCCGACACCGGTCACACCTTGAAGAGCGTTCAGCAGTTCTGTGAGGGCAAGGTGCGCGAGGTTCGCACCGCGGTTCTCTACGAGAAGCCGCATTCGGTGGTGCGCTCCGACTACGCCTGGAAGAAGACCGATCTCTGGATCAACTTCCCCTGGAGCGACAAGGATCCGGTGATCGAGCGCGAGGGCGCGGTCCGCGACGCCTGACATCTCCCGACCGACCCTGAACGTCCGACCCTGTACGGCCGACCCTGTACGACCGACCCTGAACGACCGGTTCAGAACGACCGGAGCACCGCCGTGGCGCAATGCTTGCCGCTCGCTCCCCACACTCCGGCGCCCGGAAAGGTGGCGGCACCGCACAGGAAGAGCCCGGGTACCGCCGTGCGATAGCGGGTGAGCTCCGGCGGATCGCCCTTCAGAGCGGCCAGCGGTCCGCCGGCGAAACTGGTGGCGTGCCCCTCGGGCATGTGGAACTCGGACTCGTAGCGATCCGGGGTCATGGCGCGCCACTCGATCAGACCGTCGAGGAACTCGTCGGCGTTCTCGAGCATTCCGGCGTAGCGCTCCAGCCAACGACGCGGTTCGGCCGAGTCCGTCCAGCCACCCTCGATTCCGTACGGTGTGAACAGGGCTTCCAGGCTGAACACGTGGCGACCGGCGGGAGCCATGGACGGATCGAGAACCGTGGGAACGTTGGCGAAGAGAACCGGACGCTCCGCCACCTCGCCCCGCGGGATCGCGAGGAAGGCGCGATGCATCTCGTCGATCGTCGGAACGATCATCGCCGACGGCACGAGAGGATCGAAGTCCGCGAATGATTCGTTCCGGTAGCGGGGGAGCGTGGTGACGGTCGCGTCGATCTTGCTCTCGTAGCCGGCTTGGTGCTCGGCCCGGCGCCAGCGTTCGATCATGGGAGCGGCCGCCGAGGGCGGATTCTGCAGCCAGTCGAGGAAGGTACGACTGGGATCGGCCGCCGAGACGACCACCCGACAGCGAATGGTTCGGCCGTCATCGGTTCGTACCGCGGCGACTCGTCCTCGTTCGAGCACGATGGCCGAGGCGGGACTCGACACGAGAAGCCGACCGCCCCGGGAGGTGAAGGCCGACTCGAGTGATGCGGCCAGCATCCCACTGCCTCCGACCGGACGACCGACCGATGCCGCGTGTCGGAACGCGTAGGTGAGTGCCCCGAGTCCCGTGCCGGGAAGTTCCGGCGACAAACCCCACACGACCGGTCCGGTGGCCAGGGCCGGAGCGGCCACCCGTTCGTCGTCGAAGTACGAGCGCATGACGTCGGCCGCGCTCATCCGGCTCCACCGCAGCAGTCGCGCGGCACCTCGGCCGCCCCGTCGCAGCACGGTGGCCACGAGATCGGAACGCCACGGTCCGGCGGTCGCCGCCGCCAGCACGAGTTCGGCGACCGGAACCGCGTCCTCGGCGTATCGGCGGTAGGCCGCTGCCTGTCGAGGATGAGAGTCACCCAGTCCGTCGACGGTCTGGTCGACCGACTTGTGGATGACCCACGCCGGTCCTTCGTCCCACGACAGGTTCAGTTGCGATGGTTCGACGTCGAGGTATCGCAGGCCGTGCGACGCCAGGTCGAGATCGTCGATGACACCGGTGGTGCGGAACGTGATGTGGTCGCAGTTGCAGATGTTCACCCGTGCGCCACCGAAGTGTTCGGTGGACGAACAGCCGCCGACCGTCGGCCGTGCCTCGAGAAGGACCACGTCGAGTCCGGACGCCACGAGGTAGTTGGCCACGACGAGTCCGTTGTGTCCGGCTCCGATCACGACCACGTCGGTGTCGAGTCGGCTCATTCCACGATGTTGCCACATCGACCACTCGGTGTGGCCGGTGGTGCCGCCGCTAGTGTCGATCGCATGTCGTCTCGACGCTTGGCGGATCTGCGCGGACCCGAGATCGTCTCGGCGCTGTCCTCCGGATCGGTGATCGTGCAACCCCTCGGTGCGATCGAGCAGCACGGACCGCATCTTCCCTTCAACACCGATCTGGTGGTGGCCGATGCCGTCGCCTCCGCCGCGGTCGACGTCGCCGTCGGCGAGGGTGTCGACGTCTGGCTGTTGCCCTCGGTGGCCTACACGAAATCCAACGAGCACGCTTGGAATGCCGGAACCATCTGGCTGTCGGCGCGCACGATGTTGTCGTTGTTGGAGGACGTGGGTCGTTGCGTGGCGGCGACTCCGGCGCGAAAACTGGTCTTTCTGAACGGCCACGGCGGCAACAGTGCCCTCGTGGCCGTGGCCAATCGTGAGATTCGGCTCCAGTTCGGGCTCGAGACCTTCCTCGCCCATCCCACGGTTCCGGCCGATCAGGGAGGGGTGTCGCCGGCGAGCGAACTCGGGATGGGTGTCCATGGTGGAACCGACGAGACCGCCTTGATGCTGCATTTGCGTCCCGAGCTCGTCGACATGAGCAAGGCCAGTCGTCAGGTTCCCGAACATCTCGCGAACAATCGCCACGTCCGTTTCGGGGGTTCGGTGCAGTTCGGCTGGACGAGCGACGATTTCGGCGATCAGGGCTTCATCGGCGACCCGACCCAAGCGTCGGCCGAACTGGGACGCCGGTTGTTCGACGGCGCGGTGCGCGCTTTCGCCGATGCGTTGCACGAGATCGCGGCTTTTCGTCACCGGTCATGATCCGGCGGCCTCGCGGCCGCATCGATGTTCTGCGGACGCTCGCGGACTCTCGCCGGAACGCGAAAACGGGGCCCGTTGCCGGGCCCCGTTCGCGTTCGACTGTGGATTCGGTCAGAAACCGATCGAGGAGTCGATGTAGTCGTTGGTGTAAATCTGGTCAGCCGTGAGATCGGCCGGCACGTCGAGTCCGGCGTCCTTCATCTGCTGCAGCACCTTGTCGGCCCGCTCGAGGTCGAAGTTGCCCACCGTCGAGTCGGGTCCGTTGCCGATGAGGCCCAGTTCCTTCTGGGTCTCGATCGAGTAGGCGGCCACGCCCTCTCCGTACACCCAGAAGTCCGCGTACTGCGCCACGGCGTCGATGATGATGCCATTGGCGCGAGCCGGCGAATCGGCGTAGCTGATCACGGCGCGCTGGACCAACGGCACGAAGGCCTTCAGGCACGAGTCGAGAGCCTCGCGCTCACCGGCGCGGATGGCCAGCGGAGCGGCGTAGATCTCGAAACCGGCATCGTGGATGAGCTGGTACGCGACCGGCTTGCCCCAGTCCGCGAACTCGTTCTCGTACTGCCAGGGCTCGGCGGAAGCGAAGCCCTGCTGGGCGATCTTTCCACCCTCGGCGATGAAGCGAGCCGGGCTGCCGTCGTACGACGGGTCGATGATCGATTCGTCGACGACGCCCTCGGCCACGAACACGTCGAGGTAGGTGCCGCCGGCGAACACGTTCATCGTGATTCCGGCCTCACTGAGGTCGGCGATGCCCTCCACGTCCGGGTAGGTGGCGGGGTCCCACATGATGATCTGCGGGTTGATTTCGAGCGGGGCCACCACGGCGAGCGTGGGGATATCCGCGAAGTTGAACGCCGCATCGTCGGTCGAGATGTAACCGAAGGTGATCGACGGGTCCTGCGCCATGGTCGAAGACACCGGCGCGTAACCGATGGCCGGGCCGCCCGTGCGGACCTCGATGGTGACTCCGGTGTCGGCGCCCGCATCGACGAGGCTTCCCGACACGATCTTGGCGGCGACGTCGACCGAGTAGTCGGCGCCGACCATTTCGTAGAGCGCACCGTGCTCGGACTCCGGGAACCAGTCGGTCTGGATCACGATCGGCGACGGGCAGCCGGCGGCGGCGAGATCGACGCCCTCGCCTCCATCCGACGGTGCTTCCGAACCGGCCGGAGCCTCGGTGGCGGCGGGCTCGTCGTCGCCACCGCAGGCGGCCAGCACGAGTGCGGCGGCCACCGGCACGGCGAAGAGTGCCCTTCTGGACTTGATGGTCATGGTTTCCTCCCCTGGGGCTCCCGGTTGGGAGCCGTCGTGGGAAACATAGTCGGCGGGTGACGACGTCGCCGACAATTGTGCGCCGTCTGAACAAGAAGTTCATCGTTCGGAAACAGAGGGCCCACGATGGGGAAGGCTCGGCCTACGACGAGGACGACTATGCTCGCCGAGGTCGGCGCGAGTCGTGTTCGCGTCGAGACGTCCGAGTCCGGGGGAGAGAAAATGGCCGAGACGGCCCTGTCGTTTCGAAACGTGTCGATGACCTTCCCCGACGGCACTCGCGCCCTGTCCGATGTGTCGGTCGACATCCGGAAAGGTGAGTTCGTCACGATCGTCGGACCGTCCGGTTGCGGCAAGTCGACCCTGCTCAAGATCGCGTCCGGTCTCCTCGACGCCACGGCCGGCGAGATCGCGGTCGACCGTGACCGGATCGGGTACGTGTTCCAGGACGCCACGCTTCTTCCCTGGCGAACGGTGCGTCGGAACGTCGAACTCCTTGCCGAGTTGCACGGCATCGGGAAGGCCGAGCGGGCCACGCTCGCCCAGGACGCCATCGAGTTGGTGGGCCTGAAGGGGTTCGAGAACCACTACCCGAAGTCGTTGTCGGGCGGAATGAAGATGCGCGCTTCCCTGGCTCGCACGCTCACCCTCAAACCACCCGTGTTCTTGTTCGACGAGCCGTTCGGAGCCGTCGACGAGATCACTCGCGAGCGACTCAACGAGGAGACGCTTCGTCTCTTCGAGCAGGAACGCTTCGCCGGACTCTTCATCACGCACTCGATCAGTGAGGCGGTCTTCCTCTCCACCAAGGTGTACGTGATGTCGGCTCGTCCCGGGCGCCTGGTCGCCTCGTTCGACGTTCCGTTCTCGTATCCGCGGCAACCGGAACTTCGTTTCGACGCCCGATTCGCCGAGATCTGCGGTCACGTCAGTCATGCCCTGAGAGGAGCACACTCGTGAGCGAGACCATCGAGAACAACGCGTCGACCGACGCCTCCGCGGAGTCGTCCCCGGTGGCCGGTCCCGTCCGTCGTCCCCGACGGGGGAACCTCGGAGTGGTGCTACCTCCGATCTTCGTCGGTGGCCTCATCGTCGGTGTCTGGTACTTCGTCAGTTACGTCCTGCTCGACCCGGATCGACGCTTCCTCCTGAAGCCGCCGCACGAGGTCTGGCAGGTCGGCTTCGCCGACGGAGAGAACCTGCGCTACATGCTCGACGCCCTGTGGGTCACGGCCCAGGTGGCGTTCTGGGGTTTGTTGGCCGCCATCGCTCTCGGCTTCCTCCTGGCGATCGTGATGAGTCAGTCGAAGTTGATCGAGCGCGCCGTGTTCCCGTACGCCGTGGTGCTGCAGGCCATTCCGATTCTGGCCATCGTCCCCCTGATCGGTTTCTGGTTCGGCTACGGCTTCTCGTCGCGGGTGTTCGTCTGCATCATCATCGCGCTGTTCCCGATCATCGTGAACACGCTCTTCGGACTCGTGTCGGCCGATCAAGGGATGCACGATCTGTTCACGTTGCACAAGGCCGGCCGGATCACGCGCTTGCGCCGCCTCATGTTCCCGGCCGCGTTGCCGGCCATTTTCGCCGGCCTGCGGATCTCGGCGGGTCTCTCGGTGATCGGGGCGATCGTGGGCGACTTCTTCTTCGGCCAGGGCGAGGTGGGTCTCGGTCAGATCCTGAAGCGGTTCGCCGCGCGGCTGCAGGGTGAACAACTTCTGGCCGCGGTGATCGTCTCGAGCGCCCTCGGTGTGACGGTCTTTCTCACCTTCGGTTGGATCGCCAATCGGGTGGTGGGCAAGTGGGCGGCCGAGTCGCGCGGCGGCTGAACGACGTCCCCTGAATCATCTTCCGGGGAATCATCGTTTGGTCCATCGTCGTCCGGGCATCATCGTCCGGGTCGACATCGTCCGGCGGATCACCGAGCCGGGTCAGCGAACGAAACCGGGTTCGAGTCGGTACGAGGTGTCGTGACGCTGACGCCACAGCGCCGGGATGATGGTGCGGTAGGCCGACCACATCGACGGAAATGCCTCCGGCAAATCGTCCTTCACGAGCGCGTGCAGTTTGGGCAGGGCGTGGTACGGCACCGACGGGAACATGTGGTGTTCGAGGTGGTAGTTCATGTTCAGGTACAGGAAGCGCGATACGGGGTTCATGTGAACCGAGCGCGTGTTGAGACGATGATCGAGGACGTCCTCGGCGAGCCCGGCGTGCTGGGTGGTCCCGAACACGACGAGCAGCCACCGTCCGTAGAACGACGGGAGGCCGACCAGCGCCAGCGGCAGGAGACTGCGCGACGCCACCGACCAGATGATGACGGTCGTCCACACCGCGACGTGCACCCGTCCCCAGAACACCGCTCGCGCGGCGTCGCGCGGCGGAACGTAATCGGCGGCGTCGGGTGACAATCGCCCGAGAACGTTGTGGCCGTACTTCTTGGCTTCGCTCCACGCGCTGAGTACCGCGAACAACTCGAGGAGGATCTTCCAGAACCGGATCGGCCGTTGGTAGGCGATCTCGGCATCGCGTCCGACGATGATCGTGTCGGCGTGATGCCGGTGGTGGCTCCATCGCCATGACACCGGTTCGCGCAGATCCATGAACGAGGCGAGGTGGTACACGACATCGTTGGCCCGCCGGGAGCGGAAGGCCGTGCGGTGTCCGCATTCGTGCCAGCGAGCGTCACTGGCCGATCCGTACAGCGTTCCGTAGACGAAAGCGGCCGGGATCGTCCACCACGAGAGCCACGTGACGGCCAACCACCAGCCGGCGGCCACGAGAAGAACGAGCCAGAGTGAGACATGAAACGCGGCCGGCCAGTCCCGGCGTCCCTGGATCGCCAACAACGACTCGCGATCGATCGGCGAGCGGTACCAGTCGGCGCCGGCGAGGCCGCTTTCGACGGCGCGTTGGTTCTCCGGTCCGACGAGGGAATAGTTCCGGTCGTCTCCCACGGGCGCAGATTACGTGACCGGACTTCGAAGCCTCGACATGGAGGATCGGCGTCACACTCGCGTCGACGTTTACACTTCCGGAATGGTCGTCGAATGGCTCACGTTTCCGGTGCGTCGTGACGAGTTGGCCGAGTGGATGGTGGTCGAGGAGTCGGTGTGGAGTCGCTTCCTCGAGATCCAACCCGGATTCGTCCGCAAGCAGATGTGGGTCGAGGAGGGCGACGAGCATCTCATTCACGCCGTGATCTGGTGGACCAGTCGCGACGAATGGAAACGCATCACCCCCGAACAGGTGGCCGAGGTCGACGCTCGGATGGGTGACTGGTTCCGCGACTGCACGATGCGGGTGTACGACGTCGTGCGGGACGTCTAGTCCCGGTCTCGCAACAGTGCGAGCATCTCGATCGCCCGTTCGGCCAGAGTGACCGGATCGTCGCGATCCACGAGTGCGGCGCCGATGATCGTGGGGGCATGTCGACGCACGAGCGCGCGCAGGTGCTCGGCCAACTGAACGGGTGTACCCGAGGTCGACCAGCGATCTTCGGGAGTGCCGAAGCGCACCGACGAATACAGGGCGACGTCGATCGGCCGCACCGAGCGGGCGACAGAAACGACGTCGGCGAGGCTGGTGTCGTCGGGATCGCGTTCGGGGAACCCGGACAGGAACACGCCGTCGGCGACCCGTGAGGCGAGCGCGTTGAGTTGCGGTCCCCGGGCGCCGACGTACTGGGGGATCGAGCGCGGGGGAGCCGCGTGCGACGGAGGGCGGTACGACTCGCTCGTCGCGCCGCTGAACACGTCCGCGGCCAAGCGGATCGCATCGGCGAGCAGGCGAACCGGTCGCGCGAATTCGATGCCGAAAGGACCGAGGGATTCGTGTCCGCCGATGCCCCAGCCGAGCACGAAACGCCCGCCGCCGGCGAGCTCGTCGATGGTCATGGCGGAGGCGGCCACCGCACCCGGATGGCGCAACAACGGGCTGGTGATGCCGACGCCGAGTCGAATGCGGGACGTGAGGCTGGCCGCCACCGCGAGGACGGCGAAGGGGTCGCGGGCCACGCCCTCGTCGGCGACCCACACCTCGTCGACACCGCCCCGCTCGAGTGTCACGATCGCCTCGACCAGACGATCGACGGGAGCGTCGGGATAGAGCCAGACTCCGGTGCGCACCGCGTCACATTCGCACACGCACGATGGTCGTGCGAGGATGACGCGATGCGCGCGATCAACTCGGCCCGATTGGTGTCGGGGGACGTCGTCGACGTGTTGGTCGGCGACGATGGTCGCATCGCTGGGGTGTCGCCCGCTGGAGTGACGCCCGCTGGGGTGACGACAGTCGGATCTCCGGTCGATCTCGACGACGCCGATCGTTTCGATGCATCCGGTTGGTTGCTGTTGCCATCGCCCGGAGAGCCCCATGCCCATCTCGACAAGGCGCTGACCGCCGACAAGGTGCCGAATCCGAAGGGCGATCTGATGGGTGCGATCGAGGCTTGGATCGCGGCGGCCGATCGCGGCGTCTTCGGAATGGAGGAGATGACCGAGCGAGCCGACGGCGCGCTGCGAAAACTCATTGGGAACGGAGTGGGTCACGTTCGCTCGCACGTGAACGTGGGTGAGTCGGACCCGGAGCTGGTGCACCTGCGGGCCGTTCGCGCCGCGGCGTCCCGACACGTCGGTCGGGTGACCGTGGAGACGGTGGCTCTCATGCATTCACCGCTGGCCGGCCCGGACGGTCACGCCAACAGGGAGATGCTGCGCTCCGCCCTGGACGCCGGTGCCGACCTGGTGGGCGGCTGTCCGCATCTCGAGTTCGACGGAGCCGGAATGATCGACGTCGCGTTGGCGGCCGCCATGGAGTTCGGCGTTCCGGTCGATCTGCACGTCGACGAGACGCTGGACTCGGGAATGCTGACGCTCGAGACGCTCGCCCGCAAGGTGATCGACTCGGGGTTTCCCCATCGGGTCACGGCCAGTCACTGTGTGAGCCTCTCGATGCAACCCACGGACGTTCAGCGCGCGGTGGCTCGACTCGTTGCCGAGGCCGGGATCTCGATCGTGCCGTTGCCCCAGACGAATCTGTTCCTGCAGGGCTGGGAACATCCGGTCGCCACTCCGCGAGGCATCGCTCCGATCGCGATGCTGCTCGATCATGGAGTGACCGTGGCGGCCGGCGCGGACAACGTGCAGGATCCCTTCAATCCGGTCGGGCGCAGCGACCCCCTCGAAACCGCCGCCTTGCTCGTGATGGCGGCGCACGTCTCGCCGGAGGTCGCCTACGACCTCGTGAGCAACGCCGTGCGACGAGTCGCGGGGCGCCCCGAGGTGGACCTGACGGTCGGCGGCCCGGCCGATTTTCTGCTCATCGACGCGCCGTCGTTGAGGGCGGCGGTGGCCGACGCCCCCGCCGCTCGCGCGTCGATCGTGAGAGGGCGACCCGTTTCCGTGACGCGAACCACGCATTGGATGGGTGAGGGGCTCTGATGCCGGTCGCCTTCGACTGGTACTGTCGAATCGTCGGCTCGCAGGAGCGTCTCGGGAGGTCGTCGTGAAGGTCGGAGCTTTCTTCTTCGGTGGAGTGGAGATGGACGATGCCGGTGCGGGTCTTCCGCATCCGATGGATCGTCGCTACTCCAACGAGCACATGTGGAAGGCCACGCTCGACTACGTGAACTCGGCCATCGAAGCCGACCGGCTCGGCTACGACTCGTTCTGGACCACGGAACACCACTTCCAGTACGAGGGCTACGAGGTCATTCCGAACGGACTCCTCATCTCGACCTGGATCGCCGCCCAGACCAAGCGCATCAAGTTGGGTGCGATGTTCAACGTGGTGCCGCAGTGGAACCCGATGCGACTGGCCGAGGACTTCGCCACCTTGCACAACCTCTCGGGCGGTCGGGGAGTGCTGGGCGTGGGCCGCGGCACCGTTCCGCGCGAGGTGCTGCACCTCAACGACAAGGGAGTGTCGATCGGATCGCACGACAACCCGGAGAAGTCGGCCGACGACGAGTTGAACCGCGAGGTGTTCGAGGAGTCGATGGAGATCGTTCGACGCGCCCTGGACAACGAGACCTTCAGTTTCTCCGGCAAGCACTTCCAGATCCCGCTCCCGGGAATTCCGGATCGCGGAAGCACCGTGCAGGATCTCACGCTGGTGCCGCGACCGATCTATCCGTACGAGATCTGGCAGGCCGTCACCAGTCCGCCGACCCTCGACTACGTGGCACGGGTCGGACATTCGGCGGTCTTCTGGAATCAGCACTACAAGTTCATCCAGCGCTTCTGGGACACCTACGGCGAGAAATACGCGGCCGCGCACGACGGCCGGGAGCCCGGGGTCGGGCAGAAGCGCATGTTGGTGATCTCGGTCCGCATCGAGGACACGTACGAGAAGGCGTGGCAGAGCGCGACTCCCGGACACGACGAGTTCTGGAAGTTCCTCGGCCCCTACGGCTGGAGTCGCGGATACATGGGCGAGGACGGCAAGCCGGCCAAGCCGGGCCTGATTCCGAGCCTGCAGGAATCGGTCGACAACAAGACGATCCTCCTCGGAACCCCCGAGCAGGTCGCCGAGGGCGTGCAGTTCTACCGCGATCTCATCGGCGTCGAGAATCTCACGATCTTCCCGCACATGCTCGGCGACTCGTACAAGAAGGCCGACGAGCAGATGGATCGCTTCATGAACGAGGTCGTGCCGCTCGTCTCCTGAGCGGTCACCAGCGACCGTTGGCCCGAGCCACCTCGCGTAGTCGCGGGGCATGGTCGGTCATGATGCCGTCGACTCCGAGATCGATGAGGTTCTGCATGGTCGAAGCGTCGTCGATCGTCCACACGTGCAGCGGCAACCCCGCCCGCTTCGCCCGCGCGACCGTTCGAGCGGTGACCACCGGAATCGACCCCTGACGCATCGGCACCTGCAGGCAGTCGGGTCCGTTCGGAACGCGACCGGCGACCCAGGAGGCGACCTCGCGCGGGGACGCCGAGGTGCATCCGTACTCGCCGAAGGCGGAGCGGATCCGGCCGAGGCGTCGGTGCGAGAAGGATCCGATGCACACCCGGTCGAGCGACGCGGTTCGTCGGAGAAGTTCGATCAGCGGCTCCACCGCGGCGTCGCTCTTGGCGTCGATGTTGAATCGGGCATCGGGGAACTCCTCGAGTAGTTCCTCCATCATGGGAATCGTCTCGCGATCAGCGACCCGCACCGCGGCGAGTTCCTCGGCGGTGAGATCCGAGATCGAACCGTCGCGTCCGCAGGTTCGACGGAGATCGGGATCGTGGAACGCGGCCAGCCGACCGTCCGCGGTGGCGTGAACGTCGGTCTCCAGGTACCGAAAGCCGAGTTCGACCGCGTGACGAAAAGCCGACAGCGTGTTCTCCGGTGGACCGTCCGGCACGGCACTGGTCCCGCCCCGGTGAGCGAACGAGACGAATCCCCCGTCCCGATGAAGCTCGAGGTACGGATGCTCTCGTCGATCGCGGCGGCTCACCCGCCCAGTATCGCCGCCGAATCGGCTGTGGCTAGCGTCGTCGACATGAGCACCTCCGGTTTCGACCCGACGATCGACCCCGAGCGGACCACCGAGCTGTGGGTCGGTGGAGTTCGCCTGGGAGGTTCGGCGATCGAAGGGGCCCGTCGCCCGATCGAGGTGCGTTCGCCATACGACGGTTCGCTCATCGGTTCGGTCCCGGCGTGCGACGCCTCCGATGTCGATCGGGCGGTGCGAGTCGCTCGTGCCGCGCTGGCGCGCGGCCTGGCGCCGTGGCGGCGAGCCCAGATACTCGACGAGGCGGCGCGCCTCCTGTTGGTTCACCGCGAGGAGTTCGCGCGGATCCTGGCGCGCGAGGCGGCCAAGCCGTTGAGGACGGCCCGGGTCGAAGTCGAACGGGCCGCCGGAACGTTCTCGTTCTCGGCGGCCGAGGCGCGGAAGTTGACCGGCGAGACAATCCCTCTCGACGCGCTTCCGGCGGGGGAGGGCAAGATCGGGTTCACCCTCCGGGTGCCGATCGGAGTGGTGGGAGCGATCGCTCCCTTCAACTTCCCGTTGAATCTGGTGGTGCACAAGATCGGTCCGGCCATCGCCGCCGGTTGTCCGGTGGTGTTGAAGCCGGCCTCGCAGACTCCGTTCTCGTCGGTGTTGTTGCTCCGATTGCTCACGTCGTCGTGCGGATTGCCCGAGGACTGGATCCAGGTGGTGACCGGGGGCGGGTCGACGGTGGGGAACGCCATCGTCGACCATCCCGATGTCGCCCTGGTGACCTTCACGGGATCACCGGAGGTGGGGTGGTCGATCAGGTCGCGGGCGCCGCGCAAGCGGGTCGGTCTCGAACTCGGGAACAACGCTCCGGTGATCATCGAGCCCAGTGGCGACTGGCGAACCGCAGCGGCCAAGATCAAGGTGGCCGGATTCAGTCACGCGGGCCAGTCCTGCATCTCGACTCAACGCGTCTACGTCCACTCGAGCATCGCCGGGGACTTCGTCGACGAACTGGTGTCGCACGTCGGGTCGCTGGTGGTCGGGGATCCACTCGACGACGCGACGGAGGTGTCATCGCTGATCTCGGCCGACGAACGCGACCGGGTGAAGGCCTGGATCGACGAGGCGGTCGACGAAGGTGCGCGAGTCGCCGTGGGTGGACGGATCGGCGACGACGGGTGTCTGGTTCCGACGGTTCTGCTCGGAGTCCGAGCCGACATGAAGGTGTGCGCGCGCGAAGTGTTCGGACCGGTGGTGGCGGTGGCGATCTACGACGACGTGGACGACGCCCTCGCCGAGGCCAACCGCACCGACTTCGGTCTGCAGGCGGCGATCTTCACCGCCGACATCGGGACCGCCCTGCGCGCCGTGCGGACACTCGACTTCGGGGGAGTCCTGGTGAACGAGGTGCCGACGTGGCGCGCCGATCAACAGCCGTACGGCGGATTGCGCGACTCGGGCAACACCCGTGAGGGTCCGGCCTACACCGTGCGCGAGATGACCGAGATCCGGATGGTGGTGTTGTCGGAATGAGGCCGCGGGTCGATCAGATCGAGCGACCGGCGTCCTTCCAGTACTCGTCCTTCAGGAGTCGCTTGTAGAGCTTGCCGGTCGGGTGACGCGGCAGTTCGGCCTTGAAGTCGATCGAGCGCGGGCACTTCACGTCGGCCAACTGCGAGCGGCAGAAAGCGATCAGTTCCCTCTCCAGTTCGCGAGCCTCGTCGGTGTTCTTCGGCATCGAGACCGGCTGGACGACGGCCTTCACTTCCTCGCCGAAGTCGTCGTTGGGCACACCGAAAACCGCGACGTCGACCACCTTGGCGTGGGTGACGAGAGCGTTCTCGGCTTCCTGCGGGTAGATGTTCACGCCACCCGAGATGATCATGTAGGCCTTGCGGTCGGTGAGATAGAGAAAGCCGTCGGCGTCGAGATAGCCGACGTCGCCGAGCGTGCTCCACCCCTTCGGGTGCCGCGAGCTCTTGGTCTTCTCGGGGTCGTTGTGGTACTCGAACGAGGCGCCACCCTCGAAGAAGATGGTTCCGCTCTCTCCGACCGGAACCTCCTCTCCGTCGTCGCCGCAGATGTGGACCTGGCAATTGATGGGGATACCGACCGTGCCCTCGTGGGCCAGCCACATGTCGCTGTTGCAGTACACGAAACCGTTGCCCTCGGTGCCCGCGTAGTACTCGTGGATCACCGGTCCGAACCATTCGATCATCTGCTTCTTGACCTGCTTGGGGCAGGGTGCGGCGGCGTGGATCACCGCCTTCAGACTGGAGACGTCGTACTTGGAACGCGTCGCGGGTTCGAGTTTCAGCATCCGAACGAACATCGTCGGAACCACCTGACTGTGCGTCACCCGATGGCGATCCACCGCCGAGAGATACTCCTCGGCGTCGAAGTGCTCCATGACCACGGCCGTGCACCCGATGCTCTGCGTGGCCATCGTGAATCGCAACGGGGCCGCGTGGTACATGGGTGCCGGCGACAGGTACACGCTGTCGGAATCGAATCCGAAAAGCATGCCGAGGGTCGGGGCCACCGATGTCGGAGTGGTTTCGAGAGGGTTGTGCTCGAACGCCTTGGTGACGCCCTTGGGTTGGCCGGTGGTGCCCGACGAGTAGAGCATGTCGGTGCCCGCGATCCGGCCCTCGAGCGGAGTCGACGGCTGGGCGGCCACGGCTTGCTCGTAACTGTCGTGACCGTCGATGGTGCCGTCGAGCATCAGTCGGAGCGAGATCGACGGGGTGGCCGCGACGATCTCGGCGGCCTGATCGGCCTTGTACTTCGACGTGATGAAGACCTTGGCGGCGCAGTCGTCGAGGATGTACGACAACTCCTGGCTGGTGAGGCGGGACGAGGTCGCCGTGTAGACCACTCCGGCGTAATGGCATCCCCACAGAACCTCGAGGTATCGGTCGTGGTTCTCCATGCAGATCCCGACGTGATCCCCCGGCTGCAGTCCGGCGGCCCTGAGAAGGTGCGACAGTCGATTGGCGGCCGCGTCCAATTGCGCGAAGGTCTGCGTGTAACCGGATCCGGTCATGACGAGGGCCGGTTTGTCGGGCGTGCTGGCGACGTGTGCTCCCAGGTACATGCGTCGCAGGGTAGTGGGGTTACGTTCTCGGTGTGCAGTCGTCGGATCACGAACGCCGAGCCCGCGAAATGTTCGCCGAAATGGTTCGCGACGGTGGCGAGATTCCGCTCGACCGGGCGGCCTTTCTCCTGTCGGCGTCCCTCGGTGGGCCCGGAATCGACGTCGAACGGCAGATGGACCGTCTCGACGAGCTCGCCGCCGGGGTGGAGGAGTCGACCGTCGAGGGTCTGGTCGGGCATCTCTTCGCCGGATCTCGCCCGTTCGTCGGCGACCGGAACGACTACCGCAATCCGGACAACTCGCGTCTCGACCGGGTGGTCGATCGTCGTCGGGGTATCCCGATCACGCTCTCGGTCCTGATGATCGAGGTGGGGCGACGATGCGGGTTGAGGTTGGTCGGAGTCGGGATGCCGGGTCACTTCCTGGTCGGCGTGCCCGGACCGACGGATCGGGTTCGTCGGTTCGTCGATCCGTTCGGCGGAGGTCGTTCGCTCGACGAGGACGGATGCGCCGATCTGATGCGATCGATCGCGGGTGCCGGTGTCGGATTCGATCGACGGTGGCTCGCTCCGACCCATCCGATGGCGATCATCGAAAGAATGTTGAACAATCTGAAGGGAATCCATCTGGCCTCGGGAGACGTCGACGCCTTGCGCAAGGTGATGGCTCTCCGGGCGTCGATTCCGGGTCTCGGGCGCGCGGAATCGGACGAGTTCTCGCGACTCATGGCGCCCCTAAACTGACCCGAGTTCGTAGGCCGCGACGACGGACGTTGGTCGTCGGTCGTGAGCTGGAGGGCGACGAGGAAGTCGGAGTCGATGATCGATCAGGGTGTGAAGCGGTGTCTCGGGCAGATGATGCACGGAGTGCAGGTGGTCGGAGCCCGGGACGGCGAACTTTCGCGGGCCTACTGCAGTCATTGGGTCACGCAAGTGAGCTTCGACGAGCCGATCGTGATGGCGTCGGTGTCGCCTCGCCACGACACGTTTCCTCTGATCGAGCGCTCGGGACGATTCGCGGTGTCGGTCCTCGCCGGCGACCAGGTGGCGATCGGGCAGTACTTCTCGTACCCGGGTCGCAAGTTCCGGTACATCGCTTCCGAGTATTTGGTCGATTGGGGCGTGAACCGTCTGCCCGTCGTCCCCGACGCGATCGCCTGGCTCCAGATCGAGGTCGAGGACCACAAGGATCTCGTCGACCATCGCCTGTGGTTCGGCCGCGTGGTGGCGGTCCAGCCGGGGCGACTGCGCGAGGCGCCCCTCACGTACTCCAGTCGGCTCGGTTGGCGGGTGGCGTCGGAGAAGGCTCGTGAGCCGGGTCGTTCGGTGCGCGACGAACTGCTGGAGCGACTCGCCGCCGCTGGTCACGTCGTCGACGGAGTCGACGAGCCCGACGACTGAACGTCCGGGTTTCGTCCGCTTCACGTCCGACTCCGCTCGATGGCTAGTTTCGGAGCGTCGCCGAGGAGGATGCCCATGACCACGTTCGCCGAAACCCCGACCGTCATCGACGAGACCGAGATCGTACGTCTGGCGGAGCAGTTGCTCGCCGATCATCCGCCGTCATCCACCGACACGCGGACCTTCCTGGGAGCGCAGTTCGATCGCGGACTCGCATGGGTTCACTTCGAACCCGGCTGCGGCGGACTCGGCGTGAACCCGAAACTGCAACGAATCGTCAACGAACGCCTGTCGAGAGCCGGAGCTCCGAATCCGGTGGCGGCCAATCCCATCGGTCACGGTATGTGCGGTCCGACCGTCGCCACATGGGGTAGCGAGGCGCAGAAGAAGCGCTACCTGCGACCGCTGTTCACCGGTGAGGAGGTGTGGTGTCAGCTCTTCTCCGAGCCGGGATCGGGGTCCGACTTCGCCGGTCTGTCGGCCAAGGGGGTTCCCGATGGCGACGAATGGATCGTCAACGGCCAGAAGGTCTGGACCACTCTCGCTCACCTGTCCCGTTACGGACTCTTGATCGTGCGCACCGACCCGGAGGCCGTGAAGCACGCTGGTCTCACCGCGTTCGTGGTCGACATGTTGGCCCCGGGTGTCGAGGTTCGCCCGCTCTACCAGATCACGGGAGAGGCCGAGTTCAACGAGGTCTACTTCACCGACGTGCGCGTTCCCGACGGCGAGATGCTCGGACGGGTGGGGGACGGCTGGCGGGTTTCGCTCACCACTCTCATGAACGAGCGGGTCTCGATCGGTGGTGCGATTCCGCCGAAGGGCTCCGGTCCGATTCGCGACGCGGTGAAGGTCTGGAAGTCGCTCCCCGAGGATCGTCGGCATCCCGCCGACCGGGATCGTCTGATGGCACTCTGGATCCGCGCCGAGCTTCTGCGACTCACGAACATCCGCGCCTCGCAAATGCGCAAGATGGGCGACCCGGGACCCGAGGGTTCGATCGCCAAACTGGCCATGGCCGAACTCAACAAGGACGTGTACTCGTTCGCCGTCGACCTGCAGGGTGCCGACGGAATGCTCTTCCCGACCGGTTACCAGATGGTGCGACCCGAGCAGGCGATGGGGCTCGAGAACCCGCAGAAGGCGTTCCTCCGGAGTCGGGCCAACTCGATCGAGGGCGGCACCAGCGAAGTGATGCGCAACATCCTCGGCGAACGGGTTCTCGGTCTGCCCGGTGACGTCCGTGTCGACCGCGAGGTTCCTTGGAGCAGGGTTCCGCGCAACTGACGGGTCGTCATCCGACCATCAGCACCCCGACGAACAAGGCGCCCAACGAGGCGAGCAAACCGAGTGCGCCACCGATGGCGAGGGCCAACTTCGTGCGTCCCCACGAGTGCACGACGGCCGACGTACCGGCAACGGCGACGAGGAGAACGTGGATGGCGAGCGTCGCCTGGTAGTCGCTCGACATGTCCGAGATCGGAACGTCGAGAAGGCTCCAGATACCCGTGACCACGGCGAGTCCGAAGGCCGGCCACGCGACCCGCGCGAAACCCTTGGCCAAGGCCCGTGCGTTGTCGGGATGGATGCCCCGCAACCGCGGAACCACGGCGCCGACCACGATCTGTCCGCCGACCCAGACGGCGGCCGCCAGCACGTGGAGGAACAGGCGGAGCGTGTCGATGTCGGGAGAGATCACGCCCGGAGACTAGGTGCGACGGGACGTCTTTCTCGGGGTCAACCGTTGAGTGACGCGAGGACGTCGCTGGCCGCGAGCGTCCGGTCGTCGACGGCGGCGCGGGCTTCCAGCGATCCGCCCGTCATCACCGTGACCGCGATTTCGATGGCCCCCTGCAGTTCGCGAAGATTGCGCGGTGGCGGGAAGTACTCGTCCTCCTCGGTGATGCGCACCTCCTCGACCCCGAGCCGGGGAGCGAGCCGGTGGATGACCTCGGCCACGAGTTCCTCCGGAGCCGAGGCACCGGCGGTCACGCCGACCGTTCCCGCGAGGTCGTGGGGCAGTTCGTCGGCCTCGTTGATCCGGTGCACCCGCGGGCATCCGGCCTCGGTGGCGAGACGCTCGAGGGCGCGGGTGTTCGACGAATTCGCCGATCCGATGACGACGATCGCGTCGCATCTCGGTGCCATCGACATGAGTGCCGACTGGCGGTTGGTGGTCGCGAAGCAGAGGTCGGATCGGCCCGGTGTCCAGACCGAAGGAAAACGCTCCTTGACCCGAACGGCGACACCCTCCCAATCGCGATGGCTGAGCGTCGTCTGGGCGAGCAGGGCGACGGGCTCGTCGAAATCGGGCAGATCGTCGACTTCCTGGATCGTCTCGACGCGACTGATGGCGTGGGGAGCGACCGCCATCGTGCCGACGGCCTCTTCGTGTCCCTCGTGTCCCACGTAGACGATCCGGAAGCCCTTCCCGGCCCGGACCTTGACCTCGTGGTGCACCTTGGTCACCAGCGGGCACACCGAATCGACCACCACCGAACCCCGCCGACGAGCGGCGGCCACGACCTCGGGCGCCGAGCCGTGCGCGGACAGCATGATGGGTCGACCCACCGGAACCTCGTTCACGTCGTCGACGAAGACCACGCCGAGACGTTCGAAGCGTTCGACCACCAGCTTGTTGTGGACGATCTCGTGATAGCAGTACACCGGAGGATCCCACGTGCGAACCATCCACGCGAGGGCCTTGATCGCCATCTCGACTCCGGCACAGAATCCACGGGGCGCGGCGAGCAACACGAGATCCACGCGGGACGTCGCGGAGGAATCCGCCGTGGGAAGCATCGAGACGAGGATAATCCTGGTCGTCGCCCGTCGTCGCCCGTCGTCGGGGCTCGGTCGTGTGTCATCGGTAGCCTTCCGTGAGTGTCCGCTCCCGTGGTGACCGTCGTCGCCCCCGATTCACCGGCTCAACGAGCCGGAGTCCGAGTGGGAGACGCGGTTCTCACCCTCAACGGGGTGGAGCCCCGCGACGTGATCGAGTGGCGCCTGCTGGCCGACGAGCCGGAGGTCGAGATCGTGGTGGATCGTCAGGGTCTCGAGTTCGAGATCGCGGTCTCGAAATCGGCCGGCCAACCTCTGGGGGCCGAGGTCTCGAGCGCGGTGTTCGACCGCGTCCGGACCTGCGACAACCATTGTTCGTTCTGCTTCATCCACCAACTGCCGCCCGGAATGCGTCGGAGTCTGTACCTGAAGGACGACGACTATCGGCTGAGCTTCCTCTACGGCAACTTCACCACCCTCACGCGATTCACCGAGTCCGACCTCGAACGAGTGGTGGACGAACGGCTGTCTCCGCTCAACGTCAGCATTCACGCCACCGATCCCGATGTTCGTCGTTCGATGTTGCGCAATCGTCGGGGCGGCATGAGTCTCCGTTGGTTGCGCGAACTTCTGAACGCCGGCATCGACGTCAACGGCCAGATCGTGGTGTGCCCCGGCGTCAACGACGGTGCGATTCTCGAGGACACCCTCCTCGGGATACTCGACTCGTTCCCCGAACTGCGGCACGTGGCGGTGGTGCCACTCGGGGTCAGTCGGTACAACACCGACCCCACCATGCGGCCGCACTCTCGCGACGAGGCCGTGGCGGTTCTGGCCATCGTGCACCGTTGGCAGGAGACCTTCCTCGAGGTGCTCGGTCGTCGGATGGTCTTCGCCGCCGACGAGTACTACCTGGTCGCCGACGAGCCGTTCCCGATGTCGTCGAACTACGAGGGGTTCGAGATGCACGAGGACGGAATCGGCATGGCCCGCACCTTCGAGGACGAGTTTCTCGATCGTCGTGGGACGGTCACCGCACCGCGTAGCGGATTCTTCCAGTGGGTCGACGGCGCGCCGGCCGAGGGCTATCGGGCCCCGCGCAATCCGGCGGCCGACACCGGACTTCGTGGCTGTACCCCTTCGGTCTCGATGTCGGTTTCGATGTCGGCTTCGATGTCGGTTTCGATGTCGCCGGCGCCTCCATCGTCGAGAGTGACGTTGCGTCCCCGTTCCGGCGTTCCGGTCGCGATCCTCACCGGGGCCTACGGCGAACGGGTGCTCGCGCCACTGATGGAAGGACGATCCGGGGTGCGGGTCGTCGTGGTTCACAACGAATTCTTCGGAGGCAACACCTCGGTGGCCGGACTGATGACCGGCTCGGACGTCGCGCGCACGTTGCGCGACCTGCCGGAGGGACACCGTTACCTGCTGCCCGACGTGTGTCTGTCGGAGGGACGATTCCTCGATGGAACGACCATCGACGATCTTCCCCGTGCGGTGGAGGTCGTGCCGACCGACGGGCATTCGCTCCGGGCGGCTCTGGAGGTCGGATCATGAGCGAATTGCCGGTGTGCGTCATCGTCGGTCGTCCCAACGTGGGCAAGAGCACCCTCTTCAATCGCATCGTCGGCGGGCAGGTGGCGATCGTGGAGGATCGTCCGGGGGTCACGCGCGATCGCAAGGAGGTCGAAGCCGAGTGGCTCGGTCATCGCTTCACCCTCGTCGACACCGGTGGGTGGTTGCCGGGAGGAGATTCGCTCGACGCCAAGGTGAGTCGACAGGTCGAAGCGGCCGTCAAGCGGGCCGATCTGGTCCTCTTCG
>Ga0172373_10002548_pt1 | contig 27687 bp, 29 predicted proteins | sample Lak10m_2_FD_114546 | JGI IMG/M metagenome (GOLD analysis project Ga0172373, IMG submission 114546) | Freshwater microbial communities from Kabuno Bay, South-Kivu, Congo - kab_092012_10m | ecosystem: Environmental > Aquatic > Freshwater > Lake | place: Democratic Republic of the Congo...
GCATTATCTTGGGCAGAAGCAACCTTGCGGCCAGCGGCCTTTAGCAAGGGAGCGTACTGTGCATATGCCTTTTTCCAAGGAATCTCCCGAACAGGGGTTTTGTTGACGATACTTGCAATATGATTTGCAGTATCCTCAGACATCGTTGCTGGAATCAGCAGGTACTTCGCACTTGCACATTTGCGGTGTAGATCATCCTTCCACTTGCCCTTGAGAAGGCCCGGAAACGATTCAGCCCGCACAAATACCTTGCCATGCAGGCCATGCTCAGCCCGCAACGCTTGCATAGCTTGCTTCAACTGAGGTGCTTGATGTGCGGCTTGCTGGGCAGCCGTGTGCAGGATCTCTGAAAGAGGTTCTCCAAAAGCGGAACGACGCTGGGCCTGCCTGACAATCTTCTGGAGGTCATACTCAGAGAGTTCCGCTTCCTTATTGGAGTAGAGAGCAACCTTATCCTGATTCGGAATAAATGCAGAAGCCAAACGGTCTTTCGACCAGGCTTCCTGCAACTCCAGGATGCCTTGATCTACAGGGCTCTTGGGAAGCCTGTCAGGATCTTGAATGCCATTCAACCAACCCAACTCGGCTAGGCTGTTTTCGGACATCATCCCTTCTAAGTCATTCCCCTCTGTTCCAAAGAAGGAACCTTCGGGTTCGCCCAAGACAACACCAGTTGCGTCATCATAGGGCGCGGCCGACTTGATTATGCCATCTGGCAATCGGGCCATACCATGTGCCTCTGGAAGGTAGTCACTCTGAAGGACACCCTCACCATAATCAGAATCAAAGTCAAAGCCATCCAAGCCATAGTTGGAGCCTAGGGATTGTGTCATGGGATCAGAGGGCAAAAAAGAGTCTGCTTTCTTCATCGTTTGGTCTCCTCAGTCATCCATTGATTCTTCTTCCTGCTCAGCCCAGGCTTCAGGATCTTCTTTGATCTGTTCTGCATCCTGCACAATCCGCGCCACTTCTGCCTTGTCCTCAGGATCCTTCTGGCGAGAGATTGCCGCCCAATGCGGGGCACGAACCTCATCATACAGGGTATCCGATAGGGCAGACAACGCTTCCACCACATTCATGTAGGCCCGGCGCATCTCAGAAATCTTCTGGACATACCCCTTACCACCAATCTTGCCATCTGGGGAGATATCACTCGACTTTAGCTTGTTGAACTTCTCGTAGGCGGACATGGCGTGGCCCATTGACGCCGTTGTGGCCCTGAGAACCAGCGCCAGGATTTTCACCTTGCTTGGATTGAAGGCATAGTCTGGGTAGATCTTGCGAGCTTGCTCTCCAGGATCTCCCCAAGCCCACTGATTTGCATCCGAAGATTTGTCTTTGATGAAGCGGACTTCACCAGCTTGACGCTGCATAGAGGCTACTTTTTGTGAAAGAGCCTCGTATGCCTCGTTTGATGTAGAGGCCCGCTGCTCTAGCCACAAACTAGCAACACGGGTAGGGTTCGGTTTTGACATCTCGTCCTCAAACAAAGGTACTCAGCCTCAGAGAGGCCAAACGTATAGGATGAATAATGGCACGCGACGACAAGAAACGGAAAAAGGAACGGAAACAGCGGAATGCTGAACTTCGGGGTCAGCACACCTTCCGAGAGGAAACTCGGGATCCGCGCACTCGCTGGCAGAACCTGAAATTTGGGAATCACGACCAAACATGGTCGCCGCAGTGGTCTGGTGTCAAACTGCCTGTGGAGACTCCGGGAGACCTTGATGGGTATGTCGAGCTAACTGAACTCGCCAAGCAGACGGGCACAGAATCCAACTAGGTGTTGGCCCACTGCGAGTATTCCTGCTTGAGCTTCTTGTAGAAGTTGGGGTCGCTCTGCATCAAGGTACTGACCGTGACCTCAGGATAACGATCCCGAGTCTTCTGATTGGTGTTCGGGACCTTTCCATTCAAGCCACCGTATTCCTGCTTGATGAACTCATCCCAATTGACAGTCTTGGATTCCTTAGCGTCCCCGCTTTCTGAAGAGTCGGAATCAGACGCGGAATCCTCTGTATGGGGCTTGATCTTGCCCTCAGAAACCCAATCGGAAACCTGCTTATAGGGGACGGAGGTCTTCCCGTCCCAAGGCATCTTCTGCCCCCAAAGGAAGTCAAAGGTGAATGAGTTGCCTCTGGATTTGGACCACAGGGTCTTACCCTTCTCGATCTGACCAGCAATGGACTTGTCGGGCTTGATGGCTACCTCAACCTTGTTCTCTTTGAGATAATACATCCCAACCACGCCAGAACTATTCTTGTGGATCACCGAGATTTGGCTATACTTGCGTCCAAGATCGTAAAGATCCTTTGCCTTCATATCAGGTACAAGAAGGGATTGCTCCCCAATACCTTCCCACTCCCCCTTGAGGTGCTCAAAGCGATAGCCCCGCTTCTGCAATTCCTGGATCAGTTCAGTCTGCTTGCGCTTATTCTCTGACTTGGATCCGGGGCCATACGCAGTTAGGATCCCAAACTGACCTGGCTTGCTCAGCATGTTCTTGAACTGCTGAACTTTGACAGCAACCTTATCCAAAGTGGCTGTCTTGCACAACAAGGGCAACAGGTTCCCCCGCATCGCGGGATTCTGATAGGCGAGACGAATCAATTGTTGACGTAGTCGCATAGTTGAAACCTCTTAGTGACCGTAACCAGCAGATGTTTCGTATTGTGGCTTACCATCCCAGAGCCGAGCACTCTGAACGTCATTGATACGGACCCCACCATACATATTCGGAATACGTGTAATCGGAGGTCCTCCTCTAAACATCCCTGGAATAGCAGCGACATACTCATCCCCTTGCTCAGAACGCACGGTACGATCAAGAATCTCTCGCAAAGTGATTTGCTTTCCAGAGACGCCCACTACCTGATAGAAATTGACGTTGGTCTGATCGTACCCCCAGCTAGAGTACAGGATGTCGCCTTCCTTGTAGGTGTGCTGAAAGTTCTTACGCTTTTGAAGCTGCTCACGCTTGTGTTGGACATACGACTTGCGGCTAGCTACCAACTCTGCCAAAGATTGCTGAAATTGAGAAAGGCTTCGGAACAGGTAGTGAAAGTCTGGGTTATCTCGCTTACCAACAAAGGCGGCTGCCTCAACCTGTCCTTTAGCGTTTGGGGGCAACACAAACGCCTCAATGTCTGTCCCTTCAGGATTTTGGATATGCATGCCATCGGTATTGCCGCTGGCAATCGCGGTGGTCAAGCGTCGTTGGAAGTACATTCTGCCAGCACCAAAGGCTGCTTGCTTGCTTCGTGGTAGCCCGCTAGTATTCTGAGTCATGTTAGTACCTGTGTGAAAATGGTAGCACGGTCTGTCCTACACCAGGCTATAACCAAACTAACCAGGGGCCTCTTCAAAACATCAAGTCAAGTAGACCCTCAGAGACATCATCCTCGTAAGACCAGTTGAGCGTCTTGACCATTGCATGATCCACGAAAAAGACATTCTTAGACAGAGCGGTCTCGTCTGTCATAAAGAACAAGTCATCAAAGTCCTTCATCACAGCAGAAACACGTAGCTCGGCCACATACGTTTCAGGATCCCAGTTCTCTTGAACCCCAGAGACAATCCCACCCCAAGCTTGGACCAAGAGGATATCCCGCTCTTGAATCAGTTGCTCCCGCAAATCACACAGCTTGAGGATCCGCCATTCCAAATCCTGCAAGCGTTCCTTGATCTCTTGGTTGCACCAAGACCGCATCTGATGAATAGAGCTTGAGATTACCACCGTTTCCTTATCAAAGTCTTGACGACCACCAATACGACGGGGAACATACTTGTTTAGATTGAGGTAGCCTCCAGGATATTGCCCAAAGGATTCTGCACCACCATCCTCATTCTGTTTCATCTCAACTACTGTGTCGCCAATGTGGTCCACCGTAGCGTGGTAAGAATAGGAGAGGGGGTAGGCAACACCACCATAAGGGTGCTTTTCAATTGTCTGTATCTCCGAACTCTCTGTATCTACTTGGCGAGATTGGTCAGGCTCCAAGAACATCGAGATATCCAGGGGATTGCCCCCCTGGGCCACATACGCTCGCAAGAGCTTCTCCAGGCTGCTATTCTGGGTGCATAGAAACGCAACACGTTCCTCCGTTCTCCTCACAGCATCTCCCTCGGGGACTTTTGCATAATGAACCCAGACACGGCCGATCCGCCCCAACTCAGAATTGATGTTGGAGATACGGGCCGCGACGGTGCGACGCTCACGCAAGAGCCACGAACGCACCGCCCGATAATAGCCAGTGCGGATCCGTGTCATTGCGCCAAAGGAAGCCATCCGTTACCTCTGGACACAGAACGTAAGAGTCATGGTCTGTACGATTGCCGACCCACTTGAATCCCGAAAGACAACATCAAACGAAGTGCTTGTCTTGTTCTCAATCAGAGGGTATGCTTGCAAGGCTGGTGCACTAGGCAACTCAACTTGAACAAAGTAGTCTGCATCTGGTTGAGGTGCAGCAAAGGTGTATGTAGCTGTTGAGGCCGCAACATAAGAAAGGGTACCTGTCTCAAAGGGATTGCCTACCGTTCCGGTACCCGCAATACTGGCCTTTGTAGAGCCCAAGAGACGTACCTGAACCGTATCATTTGCGGTCAAGGAACCCAATTGACTCTGGAAAAACGAGACAGTACCATCCCCATTGAGGGTGATATCGCCCAACTGAGACCCGAATACCCCCAAGGATCCAATACCCAGTAGTGTGGTTGTCAGATTACCTGCCTGGACATTTTGAATAACGTAAGAAGAGCCTGCTTTGGCGGGGATTGCGCCCGTTGAATCGTAGCTCAATAGGAGGGTCTGCATTGAGGAGCTATCCGAGAGGGATACCTCATAGCACTGTTCTACGCGGAAGGTCGCGGTTGCATCTGAATAAGCTGAGGGACAATTACTGACAAAGAGAGAGTTGATAGCGGTAGCCCAAACAGAATAACCACCAGCAGCCTTGGCTAGGATGTGGCAATTCTGAATCCAAACACCACCAGACCCGTAAGTGACAGCAGGTTTTCCCCCTGAGAGAGTTGTATCTACTTTCCCAATAACAGAACCAGCGCCCCCCGAAATGCGAACACAGGCATACGTTTGATGGCTGTTGGTGATAGTGAGATTTTGCAGAACCACTTGCTTAGGTGGGGTACCCAACGTATTGTTGATGGTGATTGTATGGGCTGGGGAAACATCTGGGGTTGCTTCTGTCAGGGACTCTAGCAGAACAGCCCCCAACCCAATTAAGTGAATACCATCTTTAGCAATAACAAGATTCTCAGTGTAGACGCCTGGGGAGATCAGAATCAAGGCAGGATTGCGGGCCGTGCAGGTTGCACCATTCACAGCGTCAATTGCAGATTGCACACTCGTGTAGGTAGCCCCACTGCCTTGCTTTCCCACAAGGTAGATCCCCTGAATGGTCTGAATCCCAGCAAGACTTTGCAAGAGGATTCCAGAAGGAATGACAGGGGAAATGAAACGAAGGTCGCCACTAACAGGATCCCTTGAAAGGGTAAGCGTCTCCCCTGAACCGGGTTCAAGCTGCAATACGTCTGCTTGGAAAGCGGGTTGAGCCATCTGTCACCTCCTCACACAAAAACGTCAAATCCAACCACCGCTGTCTGGGGTGACACTAAGCTAATTCCCATCTCTATTGTGAACCCTGTGGTTTTCTTAGAGAGAACACGAACTGGGTAGTAACCGTCTGCGGACAGCAGAACACGATAGCTGCTCGATTGTAACGGGGCTGAGAACACTATCGCTTGCTGTGTTGCTGTGTTATTGAAGGTTACGGAGCCCGACAGCATACTTGTATTGGAAGCCTTTTGAAGAACGGCCCAATCCACAGTTCCCGTATACGTGGCATCCAGAACAATCGTGAAAGTTGTGGTCGTCTTGCTTGTCACAATGCCCACAGGACCATCCACTGCCAATGCCACCCGATAATCTGTATTGAGAAGGGGTGTAGCCAACGTGACTACAACGGAAGTTTGTGCCGTGAAGGTAGCTGTCCCTGTCTCTAAGGTAGTCTCCGCAATCAGATCCTTGGTTAGGCTCTTGGCGGTGCTGATGTCATCCATAACACTGTCTGGGATAGATGTGTAAGAATCCTGAATCAGACCATTGGGGCCTCGGATATTCCGCACGGAGACACCCCCAACAACATCCACACCCACATCAAAGGTATAGGTTGCAGTCAGGGTGGTAGACTGATAGGTCGAAAGGGTATTCAATCGAGAGAGTGCCATAGTTCACCACATTCCTGTGGTCTCGTAGCCATGCTTCTCCAACCACGATTGTAACCCAACCATCCCTTGACGGTCCCCTGACCACAACTGAAGGGATTCACTCTCCTCTTGAATGCCAAGATCAGGGATTGCAGTCAAGGAACCAACCTTCACGCGACCATCCCGAAAGGCACGTAACAAAGAGGGCAGCATCTTGGCCTTCTTTGCATCAAAGCCATAGAAGACAGACATGCGATATTCTGGGGTTGCCACATTTTGCAGCCACTTCTGTGCAACCAATTTCGCCATCACAACTCGGCTCTCACTTGGCTGTTGCATCAAAGCACCCTATAACACGAAAATCGTGTCTCTAACAAGAGGTTGTTGTGATAGTCATAATAGTGGATCAATCCAAACAACGAGTTACCACATTCTCAGATGGAACCCGTTGGATCTCACGCAGGATGTTCAAATTGGCTGCAATGGATTCATACATATCTGCGTAAAGCTTCAACTCCGGGTACTGGTGGATCTTCCGATTGGATCGGAGAAAACGGTGCCGCACCAAACCTTGTGTGACTCCCAATCGCTTTGCAACGCTAGACTGGCAGGTTGTCTGATAGAGAAGGGTCATAATCTGGACATCCAGAGGCTCCTTCAATACTGTGGAAAGGTCTTTGTGGATCTGCGCCTCAGACAACTCAGGCAACTGCAAGATGAACTGAATTCGCGCCGTAGCACGTTGGAGGCGATAGCAAACCGTTGGTTGTGAGACCCTAAAAATTTGACTGATTGTAGTCTGCCGAATCTTCAAAAAGAAGTACATATGGATGAAGTCATACTCCCGAGGTGGCAGATCCTCCATGATGGTGCGGACACGATCCAACTGTAAGAGAACATCCTCTGGAGGCTCATCCGGGAGCGTCGCCAAAGAGGCTAGCCCGTGGTCACTATCAATACGCTCTAGTGTCGCGGGTTCCCAAACATACTGACCGGACCAACTTGTTGTCGTTCTCATGTAGAAGTAATCTCCACGAAAATTCTAGGGATCGTAGCAATGATTTCAATTGAGCGCAGTTCAATGTGCACGAGAACATAGTCCCCCATCACATCAAGAACGGATCCACTCAAACCTGTATACAACCCATCCAAAATATCAACCTTGGCTTTGACCTTAATCCCCTCGGTAATCAGAGTGCGCATCTTCATGCGCATATCCTGAATATGCTTGTCTGAAATGACAGAGAGGGTGCGAAGCCCTTTTGGAGGCTTCGTGCTCATTACCTGCACAACAAGTTGCTTACGCTCAAGTGCAAAGTAAGAAGTCTCAGGCAACCCAGAACCAACAAAGGCGTAACCCTCCATCAAGTGGATGGTTACTTTTTTGTTGTTGCGGGTATACGTTGTAGACGGAATAAAGATGGGCCAAGCCTCATCTACGCCCAAATCTCGACGCAGAGCAGCCTCCAGAGTCCCCTCTGTAGCTTTCTGCTCCCCTATCCGGGATAGCTCAAGGCTTACCCATGTTTGTACGTCCCTTTTGTCCGCCATCCAACAATTCATCTAAGGCTTTGGACAACAAAGTTCCGAACATCTCAGGAGAGATTGCGTACCCGTTATCTACCTTAGTGACCTCATTCTTTGGTACTTGTTTCTGTCCGATAGGGTTGACAGCAACACCTTTCACGACTTTCACTGTACCAACTGCATGTGGTTTAGGTGGTATCGGGTTTGTATCCGATGTAACAGGAATGACAATAGGCTTGTTAACGACAGATTCTTGGGTTTGAGTGTCTTGAGGTAGCTCTGTAGGTACTGAGGCTGTGTAGCCCGGAGCGGCGGCAACGGGTGGGACCTGTGGGACAGGGCTCTGAACGTAAACGATCTGTGTTGCAGACTGCAGATTGCCAGTAGGGGATTTTTGAAGGGCGAGAAGGTCACACTCCAATGCGGAGAATGTAGGCTTACCTGGCCGCGCTGAAAGCCGTTCCGCAATGTGCAACAGGCGGTCCTGTAGAGAATCCCCAATTAGCCTCATCTGTGCCTTGTCATAGTAGGCCGGGATATTGACTTCAATCTGCTGCCAATACTTGTAGCAGAGTAGCGCAAGCTCTGTCACCCGCTCGTAGCACGTCACAGGGGATGCTTTTTTCTGGAGTTCGCGCAATGCTGTGGAAGCCTCTGCAAACGTAGGTTGCGCCAACGCCTCCAACAATTTGAGGTAGCCTTTGTTGAGATCCAGGTGCAAATACTTGGAAACATTCTCCATGTTGACAGAACCCAACATGGAGACACCCTCAACAGCCTTGAGACAATCTCGGATATGGCATTCGGTGCGCTCGGCAATGACTTCCAAGGCATCCCTTGAGTACTCAAAGCCCTCTTGGTTGCAAACATACTCCAAGCGATCTGCAATCTGACTTGGGTTATTGACCTCAATCACAAAGGCAGGGGCACACCGCGAAAGAATCGTGGCACGCATTTTCTCAGGCTCAGTGGTGCAAAAGATACACACCATGCGCTTGTCTTGTGACGTTGGGGAGACGTTTTCCTCTAGGGGTTTAAGAAGCGCATCGAGCCCTTCCTTGGATAATGCATGGCAGTTATGTGCCAGTACGGCTTGCTTTGAAGTGCGTTGTGTGACGAAAAAGTTATGAGTGTCATCAACAGTTACATCATAGGTGAGTTTGGCAATAGGAACAGCTCTGCTAGTAAGAAGACGTGCCATTTTCACCCCTAAAGTATTGAGGCATCTTATATGCCATTGAAGGATGCACATATGGAGCAATCATGTCCAAAAAAGCCCTTGCCGCGTCCCTTGGGAAATAAAGATAGTAGTATCTATCCCCCTTTGTAGAAACCGCCCGCACCCCTGAAATCCCCTTAGTACCCAGATACTGGGCAAGTAGTTGGTTCTCTAGGGCAGAGAACCCTTCAGTGTGAAGGCAGATACTACTAGGATACCCTAATTTAGAAGGGTTCCGTACAGAAGAGGCTAGCGGCCCACAAGAACCGTCATCCATATACCAATAAGCCCACGACCTAGCATCCAGAAGGGAAAGCCATTGTAGGGTTACAGTTTTCTTACCAGAACTTCTTGTAAGGTCCCAAATCTTAGCCAAAGCGGGGATACTTTTGGAAGCCCCTCGAACAACTTGATTCTGAGAATAGCTCCCCTTAGGAGTATACACACTAAGAGTAAAGTCCAACCGGCTCAGCATGTCTGCCTTATGTTTGGCATATTCAAGTTGAGCACAACCATGTGTAAAGGTCAATCGAGGAGCGTAGCTAGGTCCTGCTCTTTGCAAAGAGAAATCCCCCAACAAAGACCCTAAAATGACAGAAGTCTCTAGTTCTGTCAACTCAGTAAGGGTGCCATGTCTATGCACATGCCCAACAAGATACCTTTGACGCCCCGCAGAGGAGTACTTCAACTGCCTAGCGGTCTTGTGCAAGGGTTGTCCGCACCCACAGGCGCACAAAGGAGGGTTTGCATTCCAACTTTGAGTATACTCTTGATGAGCAACCGCCCTCAGCAGAACATTTGCTTGAACCTGCTGCCTTGTTTCTGGCGTTTGGAGGCCCATACGCCAGGAATGGGTTGAGACCCCCTTATTTGGTCGATTTCGTTTAGAAAATGCAGGAAGGGCTGTACCACACCCACAATTGCACAGAATTGTAGGCATATGTCCCTCCACATAAAGAGGTATTCTGCAATTTCTCTTGGGTTGTTCTTGCAACCACTTCATTGTAACAAGAACTTTCTGACCGCATCCACAAGCACACAGAGGTGCTCGGGTATGCATCTTTCTCAGGCGCAGATCCCAATAATCATCTGGAGGCACTGTTCTCCCACGCGATTGATGCCCTCTCAAGAACTTTCGTGGTTTCCCATTCAGTCCGAGAAGGGTTATTTCAGAACCACAGCCACACGCACATTGAATCATTTGGGACATAGCACACTACCCCGTAGGTGTGTTTGAACTAACACACGCATAGGATGCGTAGCTATAGACATTCTATTGAGGCATCTACAATGTCATCTGTCTCCAGCAGGGAGTCCGCCCGAACCCATCCCCGATTACGAGTGTAGAAAAGATGTTCAGGGGTTACTTCCAAGGTGATACCATTATCAAAGGATAGACTAAGTACTTCTCTGGTTCCCTGAGAATACCAATTAGTAAGGGGTCTCCAAACAGGTTCCTGATTTTCAAGATTGTAGGAGAGGACAAACCCGGAATACTGTTTTTCCACTAACTCTTTGATCGAAATAGGCCCCTCTGGGGTGATTAGATGCGCATCCTCAGTGAAGCATTCGTCGATAACATACAACCGGCGTTTTCCACTGAAAGTGGAATAGCTCAAAGCGTCCGTCAACTTGAGCATGTCCGCTTTACCGGAATTGGTAGCAGCATCCATCTCCGTAAAGGACTCATGGGCGTTTGTAGTCAGGAAAGATTGGCACGAGGCACATTGATCACAAGCCTCACCTTCTACGGGTGCCTCACACAACAAAGCGCGGGCTAAGATTCGTGCGAGGGTCGTGTTGTGGTTCATAAAGCCATTTGCGGCAAACATTTCCCCTTGGGGAACAGTCAAGTCAAAGACTTCTGCACATCCTCTTGTTACAGAGGAGATCGGGTCATAGAAGTACCCCTTACTTGATAAAGTAGCAAAGTGACCCTCAATATCATATTCGGGATAGCCTGAAAGAATCTTTGCAATTTGCCTCGTTGTGCATTGAATTTGAGTGCTCGGATTTTGGCACTGGAAAAAGATACCAGTATCCCGAGTACGTTGATTGCTTGGGAGGCCAGCATAGAATGCACGAATGTGGTCTTTCTGATAGGGCACCACTTCACGAATGTTTTTCAATTCTCGCGAGCGTGTCTGCACAAAGGATCTTCTTGGCTCCAGAAGGCGCTGGGCCGCTCGCATTTTTCGGGTAGAAATGAACCCAATTTCCTTGACATAGGTTGACCACCAAGGGGATAGAATACAAATTCTCCAATAAGGACCATACTTTTTATGGGGTTTGATGGAAAGTCGAGAGACCACCCCAAACTGCAAAAGGAGCAGTTGAACTTGCTGGGCAAGTTTCTTCGACTTGGTTGTCACCTCAATTCCACTACGAGAAACATGCCCATCAGCCTCCATATATGCACGGAGAAACTCAGAGACAACTTCCTTAGGCGAAGCCAAAACAGACCAAGGAACCTCCTTAGTGCCTGCCTTCGCATATGTCAAACCCGCAAACGCAGCAAAGGCTCTCGCTTGTACTCGATGCGAACGAATAGCAGCAAGCCCAGTTGCAGATCTTTTGTCCGGGGTAAATGTAGCACTCCCAGTCAAAGTCTCCAAAAGGCGCAGTTGGTCTTGCTGAATCTCGGCATCAGCACAAGCTATTACAAAACCATTTTTTGCTGTACAAGAGCCATCTCCAACGAGATACCCAAGGAGGCGACCCCATTCAGGGGTTACGCTCTGAGGCAGGGAACACGCGATGCTTGAGTGGTCCGCACTCCCAGGGGGCTTCATATATTGGAAAGAAGAGAGATCTGCCCCTGAACCAAAAGTTCCATACGGGACAATGCAAGCAAAATCCCCTGACTGTATTTCCCCAAGATAAGCCCATTCAACCAGACCATTTGGTTTCATTACTCGAATACGGTGATTGGGGGTCCCTTCAATTGAATAACCACAATGGGTTTCAACCCGAATTGTCTCCCGCAAGCCACCCCGATAAGTAAAGGCAGCCACTGAGGGGGTCTTACCTTCCTGAACGACCCCAACGTGGATAGGATCAATTTGATTGGGACCCATCAAAGAGGCAATAGGAACCAAGCCGCGATCTGTACTGACAAGAGTATCCCCAACAATGCACTTACCTGATCCGTAAGACCCTGCAAATAAATAGGATTGATGAAATCCTGCACCCGTTTTCACATACTGCTTGAGGATCTGTAGTGTCCCTTGTTGGCCCAACACATCCGAATAGCGCAAAGGACGGTATTTGGTATCAAGAGACATACAAGACCTTTTATGTTCTGGGGTTGAGAGTAGCCCGCCTAGGCAAAGGACATTCCAAGGACGGGCTACTCCCAAAATGGGTCAAGCCTGTTAGGGCTTGGGATTTAGCTAAACATCTTGATGACATCAGTATCGTCAGGAGTTTCGCCATCCTGGGTGGGGGCGGTACGCCAAATACCATGACGCTCCAACTCCCCACGGTACCCTACGAAATCAGGTGGCAGAACCTGGCACTTGATCTCTCCCGAGACATCATCAATGTCTACACCGCAGGCACACAGGTGATGATCCATCAGAGCCTCACGCTGCTTGTCTGTGAGGTTGTTCCACTCATCGCCAGCAAGTTCAATGATGAACTTGTACTCTCGCGATCCCAGCACACCAAGCTGCCACGGGGCCTTGCTAGTCTTGCCCAGCACCACCTGACCACCCGATTTGCCTGCCTTTGCCCGCATGACAATAGCGATTTCCTTGTCCACACTGGCAAGGTCAGGATGATAGTTCGCAATCAGGTTGCGCATCAGGGTGTACACTTCATCATTTGCTTCAAACTTATCAGCCATCTGGATCAATTCTCCCATGCCCACCTCGGTGGGCTATTGCTCACAAAGGTCAAGAACCGCTCCCAACCTCATCATCTCTCAATACCCTAAAATCCGCTGCAAACCTTCAAGCCCGGATTGCTTCCACACTTCGCCAGGATCCTTGCCCAAGTAAGAGTGTTCCACCACATCCAAACCCAAGGTGCGCAGCTTGTATTGCATCACTGAGGATCCTTTGCGGCCCGCCTGATCCATGTCAAAGACAAGATGAGTCCGGGAGGGCTTGATTCGACGCAAAGCCTCTAGCTGGGTCTGAGACAGACCAGCGCGACCACATGCCATCCCGACAGTGTTCTTAGGTAGAATCCACTCCATAGCAAACAGGTCAAACATACCTTCGACCAAGTAGACCTCTTGACCATCCCAAAGATGCTCAAAGCCGTCCGGGTGCATAATCCACAAGCTTGAATACTCAGCCGCTGGGCTGAAGTACACCTTGCGAACGTCCTTCTGGTGAATGTTACGGAAATCACAACCGGCAATCTTGCCCGTAGGCAATCGAAGGGGGCATACAAGCCAGCCTTCCAAAGCTCGGGTCTGAGGTAGCTTCTGGAGGGCCTCTTCGGTTGGGCACCATTCACCCAGCTTCAAAGAGTCAATTGTCTCTTGCTTGGCACCACGGCCAAGCAAATAGCTCTCCATTTGCTCTGTCAAAACAATGGACTCATCAAACCACATCGGCAGGTACATCCGTCAAAATGACAATCGAGCGGCTTGGATTGTGCAGCAAAGCACAAATCCCCTGTGTTGTCGTAATGGCCACCCCAAGTACGTCACGGTCTTTAGACACCAAACAAGTGTATCCTGAAGGCATCCAATCCACAACAACGGAATCCTCAAACAAAGAGGCTTGCTCCTTATTGGTAAGAATCTCGATGTCAATGATGTCAAACTCATCGAGGAAATCGAAACCCTTCTGGATGTCAGCGCAAGGCAGGACATTGCCCCAGTCATTCTGACAACCTACAAAGGCAATCTCTTTGATGATATCGGAGTAAAGCTCCTCTAAGGTAACCTTGGTACGAACAGCAGCACGCACCAAGCCCCCTTTGGATTTTGGTTGCCAATACAGCCCCCTAGGTGAAGTCACCAGATAAGGTGCTGTCATAGGACTGACTGGCAACTCTGTCAACAGAGAATTGCCAGGCAATTCATTTGTGTAAAGAGTAAGCAAATCAGAAGATGCCATTATCATCCTCAGGGTCGTTAGGGATCTGAACGTGTGAAGGTTTCCACCACAGCACTAGTCGCTGCCAGGCAGAATACTTCGCGCCCCTCTCATCCAAGGCCCACATCAAAGCGGCTAGATCAGGATATTGGGCTGCAATCACACCCAAGTCTTCGGAGTTCATCAACTCATTGAACTCATTTCGCAACTCCAGCTTGGTTTTGTGCGGGCGAAAGAGTGTGCACTCTTTGCACAGTTTGCGACCACCAAATTCCTCGTCACAAATAACACCTTGCCACTCCGCAGTCTCGTCTGCACTGTACATGCAGAGACGCACAGCGGGACTGCTTGAATTCAGAGAGGCGTGCTCCTGATTGTAGTAGCAGTTGTGGGGGCGCTTTTTGTAGTTATCATCCAGAAGCTTTTTGAAGTGCTGGACTTGAGCATCTCGTAACTTTCGTCGAATCTGGGATTCTGTTCGCATCAGCGTTTCCTTTGAAAGAGGTGCTGTCACTTTACCTTGGTAAAGGTTGCAACATCATCCTTCTTACGCAAGAGGTAAGAGTGGTCAGCATAGTCAGACAAGAGAGGGTTGTGCGTCACCAACAGGACATCCACACCAAGCGTAGTGCAAATGGAGCGAAGGAAACGACCCATATTGCTCACATAATCTTGATCGAAGGCTGGAAGGGCCTCATCCAATAGGAGCAGCGGACGCTGACCTCGTTTGGTCAAAACACAGAGGCGCATGAGAACAGACTCTACAGTGGTGACAGCACCTCCGAAAGAATCTGAGCTAACACCCTGGATAGTCTTACCATCTGTAGTCTTTTGTGTTGTCACAAACTCCACTGAGACTTTCCCGCGTTGCGTCTCCACCTCGGAAGTGACACAAAGTTCTTGGTCGTCAAAGACAGACTGCAAACCATCAGAGAGCAGTTTCTCTACTGCTGTTACACCATCACAAATCTCTTTGTCAATCAGATGTCTAAAGACGTTAGACACTTTATCCAGCAACAAATCCTCTTGAGAGAGTGTTTGGATTTGCTGTGTAACCTGATTGAGCCGAGTTTGGAGGGAATCCTTACGCCCCAAGGCTTGGTCTGCTTTGGAGCGTAAGGATCGAAGGCGCTGAGTATCCAGCATCAGTTCTTCCACACCACGACAACATAGCAGTTCTGTCCACCATGCGTGTCATTCAACCGACACCAACCAGCATCGCCCTTGGGGTGAATACCCAACTTGAAGGTGTCCTCAGAAGCGGCATCCAACAAACGCACCAGCATCTCATGTGGGAGCTTGAACGTGCCAGGGATCTTCGGAGCACCTTTTTGAGACTCCTTCTTTGCCGCAAGAGGCAGGTACTTCGTACCGCCAGTTTGAACACGCATGCCAAGATTGACATGCTGATCATCTCCCTCAATTTCTTGGAACAAGACCCGTGTATCATCCGTAGGGGCCGCAGAAATCAGGAAGGGCAAAGTCTTTCGGACTGCCTTCACATCCAACTCCCAGACATGGGGGGAGTCCTGATCAAAGCCCAACTGAAGCATTGGGAACTTGGCTTGTGTATTCCGAGACTCACAAAATACAGCCTGATCACCCAAGGCATAACAGACAATGCGCTCATGTTCCTTAATCGAGATCTCACCATCTCCACAATGGCCCAAGAACTGCAAGAGGGGGTTCAAGCTCTTGGTGCTTACCGAGATAGGTGCAGAAGCCAACTCAGGCACCTTAATCCCAATCGCAGTGGAACGATCCGTGGCATACAAGTAAGAATCCCGAAACTGCGCTTGACACAGATTGGCCTCTTTTGCCTCATTGACCGAGATGAAAGGCTTGGCACGAGCCAGGAGAGACTTGAAGGAATCTGCCTTGATCGTAGCCGTCTGCTGTGCTTGGGCAATCAGAGAATCCGCATACGGGAAGCTAGTTGGATCCAACGAGCCAAATGCTTGGCTGCCCAAAGAGCACGTAATGGTGGTAGTGCCTGCGGCATGCTCAAAGGTAATTGCCTCATCAGGAACCGCCTCCAACCACATATCCAAACGCTTGGCCTCAAACGTGAAGGAGTTGGCAGTGTCACTCGGGGTGATAGAACCCTTGACAGAGACCGTTGTATTGCAGCGGTCAGCATAGGTCAAAATCTCAATCTGGTCTGTAGTACCTGGCTTCAGACGAAACAAGTAGTGCCCAGACAAGTCATTCGCGGAACGGACTACAGTAGACTGCACCAACCGCAGGCTATTCAAAAGGTCACTCTTTGCTACTACAATCTGCATGATAGATCATTCCCCCAAATATGGCATGATTGCCTGTTCTGCCTGTTGCACCTGTGTCTCCAAGTTGAGTACTTCTCGTTCAAACCGCTCTTGAAGGTTCTGGATAAGAGTACTCAATGTGGAAGGCTCAATATTTTTGAGCCTGCATTCAGCCTCAACGGCTTCCAAGTTCTTCTGTGCAGCTTCCTGCTTGCCCTTTAGGCGCTGCAAGTTGGCCTCAATCTCAGCCCGCTTTTTCAAAGCTCGACTGAGACGGTCTTCTAGTTCAGTTGTCATGTTAGTTGTCTCCAGTGGAGAGGGAGGTAAAACCTATGGAAGGTTTCCCCAGCAATACCCTAATTCTTAGGGGCTACAATTCGATCAAACCACCAGACTCTTGGATGCGTTGTTCCAACGTAGTTGGCTTCTTGGTCCGGGTTCTCTTAGTGGCCTTTCTTGCATCACAAACCGTCTCATATTCACAGAATCGACACTGTGCCGGCTCAGGTTTTGCTTCAAACTGATGTGCCCGCATGCCCTCATGTGCTAGGACGATTCGTTGACTCAGCCCCTCAAGGTCTGCCATTGTGAAAGGGACATCGGTCAACCCAGACTCTACTTCAGAGGTCTCTTGTCCAAATTCATTCTTGATGGGAGTTCCATACGGGTACCGATAGTAGACAAAGGCAAGTCGCTCGGGCAGAGCGCCATAGCAGAGATAATAGCACAAAGCATACCAACGAAGTTGGTCAGGATCCGTGTACTTCCCTCGGGACTTAGAGTTCTTACCATCCAAGATAAGAACCCCTGTGTCCTCACGGCGGATCACCATATCAGCACGGCCACCCATCGGGAAGCCCTCTTTGTCATAGCAGAGAAATTCCATCTCTGCCTGATTGAAGGTCCCCAACAAACGATTGTGCTTCATCGTCTTGAGGTATCCTTCGACACCAGCAGACACAATCGCGAACATCTCCTGCTGAGAGGGTGCAAAAAACCAATCAATATGAGCCTTGGCCATCTCTTTGTACAGCTTCTGGGCAGCCAGATCGTGCAATGTCTGCAAGAGATTATGTGGGGACTTCCACAACTGATCGTTGTAGAGATGCTCGATGGCATACTGGATTGCCTGCCCCATAATCGAGTCATGCTCAGACTTCTTGACAGGTACGGGCCGGCGTTTTCCCATGCCATGCCCAAGATCAATGTCATGCCAACCTCTGCTCCAAAGAAGCTTCTGCGGGCAAGACTCGTAGGTGTCGAAGTTACTGTAGTAGAGGATATAGCCCTCTTTTTTGTCTAGCTTTGGCATTTACTGTTCCATCAAGGCAAGAACTCGCTCGCGTACTTCGGGTTCAAGAGGCATCTCCCGTACAACCTCAACCAAAGGTCTTTCCGTAGAGGGCTTCAAAGTAGCCTGTAAGGTAGCCACAAAGTCACTCATCTGAGTAGCTCGTGTCGTAACCCGCTCCCGAGCTTCAATGTCAAAGACATCCTCTGGAGGTTGTACAACTAGAGGGACCACTTCGTACTGTACTTCGGTTTTAGAGAAGGACATCGATACACAGCAAGGCTTGCGGTCCAACTCATCCAAGTGCAAAGATCCCCGAGTCAAAGAGCCTACATTGACGACATGCTGGCCGGGTGCAATCTCTACAACGCCTTGATCCTTATGCCAATGCCCAAAAATCATGGTTGATGCAGGCAGACCCATCAGGTCTGCATACTTGACAATATCCTCACCCTCAAACATGGACCCACCACCAGGGCTTGCCAAGAGGTGTGCTACAACAACCAAGTGATCCTCATCGCCCTTGCGGAGCGAAGTCAAGCGAGTCATGTCATATTTGGTTCCGTGGTAAGGAATCCCAACCACGCGAACTTTGACCCCATCCTGCTCAAAGACAGCCTCATGCTCATCATACAAGCGTTGGAAGATTCCTGTGGCAAACAGGACCCCCAAAGGTTGCTGAGGTAAGAATTCAATATCCCCATACACGCAATCGTGATTACCTACGTTAGCATAGACAGGACAAGGATACGAGCGATGTACTTCCGCAGTGGCTCGCACTAAAGCATGGCTATTGCGTTGAGGTGACTTGACATCAAAGAAGTCCCCACCATCCAAGACTGCACAAGCTTTGTGATCTCGGGCGATCTCACCTACTTGACGTAACTTGTTCAGGACCGTCTCCGTCCAATCATCCTTTCGCGAACGTGGTGTTCGGTCAGACAGGTGTACGTCTGTTCTCCAAATCAATACTGGACCCATCAGAAACCCCTTAGCAGCCTGCTTGTGTATGTTGGTGCCCGCAAGTCGGACACGCAGGCATTTGAGTAAGAATACCCTGAATCTCAGCCTCAAGCTCTGGCAAGGTGCCTTGTACCTGTTGGATCTGGGAGTCCAACGCCTGCACCTCTTGCTTGTATTGCAAATACTGTGTCTGTGTGCCACGCCATTTCGGCAAGAGCACTGGCAATAACTGAATGTCCTTACTCAATGCAGGCACGTTGATCCCCTCTGGGATCTCTCGGACCACTTCCTTCTGTGCCTTGTCCAAACGAGTCTGCAAGACCAAGGCTGCTTGAAGCTCCCTTTGGAAGGTTGCAGACAATACAGGGGGGAGAGTGATCGTGTCAACTCCCGCCATAGCCTGAATCAATCCCTGAGCATTCGTTAGCTGCTGTTGGAGTCGAAGAGCATGTCCCAGACTTTGATGCACCTGAAGGGCCTCTCGATTTGGCAAGGCCACTTGGGATAATCCCCCAAAGAAGGACACCTTCTCTTGAGCACCTTCCCAACGATCCCGAAGGTCCTTCTGTTGGGAAATCCCCACATCTAGCTTCTGCAGCTCCAAAGAACCGTGCTCAATCTGTGCAATCTGAGCTACCGTCTCATCCAGCCCAGCATAGCACAACAAGTCCGATTCAAGAGTCTGTTTATCCTGACGACGCAGCTTGAGGTCTTGCTGCGTTTGACGACGCTCTTGTTCGGACTGCTTCAACCCTTTTGAAAGCACACCCACCCGATTCACATCAGAGATTGCCTCTGCAATCACAGACCCCGGTTGATCCAGTAAGAAGACTTGCCCTGTGAACTGAGGGGCTACTTGAGGCCAGATTGTTTGGTTGCCAACCTGGAGAGGATAGACACCCAAGGCTAGAACCTCATCTGGAACACCCGTCCCCACCTTATCAAAAACCTTGCCATTCACAGTGTATCGATTGACACTCTTGCCCTTCTCCCAAGTCACAGTCTGACCATCTTGGAACGTGATCGTCACTTCACAATGAGACTCCCCATATCGAACAAAAGAGTGCCCTCTTGTGTTGGTAAAGACGCCACGAATGGCTCGCATGGCAGCACTTTTGCCCCCATTATTGCGCCCGGTGACGATTGTAACCCCATCAATCTCCAGGATACTATCCTTGATGGATTGAAAGTTCTTGATATGTACTTTGATCATGTGGAAACCATACCCTAAAATGAGAAGAGGCAAGGGTAGTTGGCTCTGATTGTCTTGAGCCGTCCCCCTTGCCTCTTCCTAACTATTGTGAATGATATAGCCTAACTTTCGAGGTCCGCTTACGCAGACACAACATTAGGCATCCAGAGCCTGTTCAAAGTCTTCCAACTCAGCCAAGCCAGGGGTCACGCCACCAGTGATCGCAGTCAGCGATGAAATGTCCAAGTCATCCTCGGCGTCCTCAGCAACCACGTCAACCTTGTTACCAACTAGGAAGGGGACCACAACTTGACGCAAGTCATTCATGGCATTGGCTTTGGCCACCTCATCGCGGAACTTGTCCTGGCCTTGACCACGAATTTCCGTACCATCTGGGCGTGCCCACGTAAGCCAAGCGCCACCCTTCTTGATGATGCCATGTGCAATGGCGATTTCAATGAATGAGCGATCATCATCAATGCCCTTGCCATACTTGATGTAGAAGACACCTTCTTTGCCCTGTGCGTCACTGACCTTGCACTTCTCAATACGAGCACGGATCACACCCGAGGCTTTCTGGTCCTCTACAGTGTGTGTGGCGGCGTTGTACACCTTGCTTGTCTCCTGCTTGACACGATCCAAGCGAACACGAAGATCAGGATAGAACTTCCAGGCACGACCACCCTGTACGGTGGTAGAATCGCCATATCCCATCGTATTGAGAGACTCACGAATCTGTGCAATAGCAAAGATTGCGGTGTTCATCTTGGTAGCTGCTTTACGCATAAGAGGCAAAAACTGACTCCATTTCTGAGCCAACAAACCAATGCGTTGCTTGCCTAGATCAGCAATCTCTTGATTGGAGACATCTGCGGGGACCGCAGCACCAATCGAGTCAATCACAATCAAGTCTACGCCAGCCAGCGCCATCAGCATGATGGTCTTGAAGCCATCCTCAAGATTGTCAGGCTGCGACAGCACAAACTTGCTGGAATCGGTCACTGGGACACCCAAGGCGGCTGCATATGACACGCTGACAGCGTATTCGTAGTCAATGTAGCACACCGTGCCACCTGCTGCGGCAACCGAAGCACAGATGGTTAGGGCGAGCGTAGTCTTGCCTGCAGACTCCGTTCCATACACCTGAGTGATACGGCCCCTAGGAATACCGGGACAAGTGCGGACACCATACTTGTTTGGGCTTCCTCCAAACAAGTAATCCACTGCGATTACTCCAGTAGGAATGTGTGGGAGGGATTCCCGCAATGAAGCGTTATCCAACTCTACACGCCACTTGGGCGTGCCGAGCACCTTGTCCAAGGCCGCTGTTGCTCTCAACAAGGGGTTGTTTGTTGCGGGCGAGTCACTCGCCGTCGTGGCTGCTTTCCGTGCCATAGTTGATTACCTCTTTTGACCAACAAAAGAACCGCTCCGATTCACGGTACAGAATACCCTTCTGTACCGTCTTGCCTGCCTGTTTACCCTTGGTGAAGGTATGTATCTCTAGGAACTGCTTTTTCTCCAAGTCTGTCAAATCGCTTTCCGTAAGAAGCCCCTCATAAAGAGACCAAAAACGACCCGCCACCCGTGCAGCAAAGTAGGCATCACATTCATTGTGATTCCAAGCCTTTTTAGAGCCTGTGTCCACTTTGGTAGCCTCGACCATATCCGATTTCATCATCTTCCAACCTGGAGGACGACCTAGAATCTGCCGAGCATGGGTCTTCAACTGCCCTGGAGAGAAAAACACCACATCTTGGTGCTCTGTGCGCAAAGCCTCAGAGCAATACAAGAACAAGCCATACATACCCTCTGAATAGAGATTGTCAAAGACAGGATACTCAATCCCTACCTTGTCTGGCTTGTATTGCCGAATCAGCCCACGCAAAGACTCCCTTTGCGTGATGTACCGATCCACATAGAGTTGGCTTGCAGGAGTCTGCAACCGGCCCCGAGCGAAACATCGGTCAGGGCCGGTTGCAGTGGTCTCATGCAGAGCATACCCAAAATTTGTAAGTGAAGGGTCTAGACCAAGGATAATCATTTTTGACCCACTTACTGAGCAATCCCGCTAACGCGGGGGCCTTACATCAAGCCGTCCAAGTCAGCCTGGACATTGCCCATGTCATAAGAGGGCGTAACTTGCTCAACAGAGCCACCTGCCCCCTTCTGATTCAGCTTGTTGCGGACTTCCTCGATCGAGAAGTTATTGCCAATCTCCTTAGGCAGGCGGGCTGTCACCTTCTCTACGCGAGCTACCAACTCTTTGAAGAGGGGCTTGAACTCGTCCTCAGTCAGCATACGCAAGACTGGCGATTCTGGGATGCAGATGATGTCGAAGTTCTGAAACTTCTCATCCGTGCAAGTCATGTCCATGCTGGACTTGAACGGTGCAAAACGACTCCAGTAGCCCTTGAGAGTACTGAACCGCTTTTCCGTAAAGGTCCAAGGCTGGACAATGTACTTCCCTGCCTTGATTGCATTGTAGTCAATCTGATCTTCCGAAGTCAGAGGCCATGCCGCGACTACCGTGGTAATCTTGAATGTTTCCTCCTTCTTGTCCGAAAGAGCCACGAACTCAGGGCCTTTCGAGATGACCTTGCCCACACCCTTGATGTAGACTTGCTTACCCGCAATCATCTTGGGCATCTTGGCGTTGAGGTCAAGACGACCATCTTCGCCTTTCACAAGGCCAACAAAGCTGATAAGATATCGCTTACCAGTGCTTCCCTTGAAGCTATCTGCTTTCGGGACGCCCAGTCCGGGAGGAGCCTCTTGACCACCACCGAATTCAATCAATCCATCTGACATTTGGTTTACCTCTTACTTAGTGAGCCTCATGTGAGGCTTCTGTCAACAAAAGACAAGAACCATTTCTTGTCTCGGTTCTTTGCACACGGGAACCAGTTGTAGAAACCACTCTCAACCTATCCCAGCACTGTATACCCTATTTGGGTTGGGTGAATAATTGTCTCTAAAGAGACAACACAGACAAATCGTCATCCAATACCATTGCGTCAGTCACATCTGCAACCGTAAAGGAGTCTAGGAAGGAATCTACCTCTGAAGCATCTGCTTGATCGGACAGTTCAGCGGGAACTTGCGTAGTGGGGAGTGCTTTCACGGGGACAACCGAGTTCAATAGTTGCTCAGCTTGTTCCATCAAGCTGCCCATTCCTGAGTCGGGTTCCAGCACCCGCTCCACGGGCTTCCTGGTCTCTTGGGTCAAGTTTTGAGTAGGGAACATACGAGAACCCCATGCAGCACCAAGACCCAATTCTTGCAAACACAGGTTCAACTGATCCTTGAGCCGACCTTGAATATCCTTGATATCCGCCCGTTTGGCTTTCACCACGGTCAGGATTGTCTCCAAGTCTTGAACGGCCTGAGACCATTTATCCACTTCCTCTACATCCGTTTGAAGCTTGATACTGGCGAGAGAATCTCGATCCGTGATGCTTCGTCCTGCCCGGACTTCGGGATCATTGGAGATCAGATTCTTTTTCTTGAGAGAGAGAATGGCCTCCAAACGACGATGCTCCCTTGTGCAAAGGTGCATACGGCGCGAAGTCTCCATGAAGATCTGCTCACAGCGAGTCAAGATCGTTCGCGTTTCGGCAACCTTGGAGTTGAGACGCTTAGGGCCAAAAGCCAGCGGGTCTGTATCCAGATCCACCGACATATTGGAAAGCTCCTCGTAGATTGCCTCAATCTCATTTGACGTTAGGATCAACGTATCTAGTTGGTCTGACATCTATTTCCCTCGAAAGTAACATTCGGGATAATGGGTAGGGCTTATACTTCGTCCAGGATCTCTTGGATCATCTTGGCGTAGTTTGCCTTGACACCCTGAATCCGCTCTTTGCCTGCATCGACACCCACTGCGCCGCTGCACATGGCGTTGCGGTATGCAGAGACATCCGCTTGCAGGCCCATCAAGCAAGCCGCGACCTTCGCTTCTTGGAGCGTCATAGCCTGTACAGGCGTGCCTACGGGGTCTGAATCCAAACCCTGAGCACCATCATCCTGGCACGAATCCCATTCTGCGGAGTAGCCTACAAAGGCGTCTCCAGCAGGCCCTTTTACAGAACGAGTTGCAACAACCTTTGTGACTCGAATCTTGGACTTCACGCTTGCAATCATTTCCCGTGCCTTTTGCAACTTCGCAGCCTTAGCTGCCTCTTGCTCGGCATTTGGCATATTCTCTAATGTATCTGACATGATACTACCTCGTGTTTGTCAGTGTTGAACGCCCGCATGTGTTATGCTGTGGCAGACTTCTGTACCCTATTTTGGAGGCGCTCAGCCAACTTGGTATGCCTGACATCCTCTTTGTTGTTCAAGATAGCTGCCTCAAGAGAAGCCGGGTCACCTACAAGAAACACCTTTTTCTTGGCTCGGGTAATCGCGGTGTAAAACAGGTTGCGCTGTAACTGATTGCTGAATGTTGATAAGATAGGGACAATGATGTGTTCCCATTCTTGGCCTTGACAGTTAGATCCACCAAAACCATTCTGCAAAAACTGGTGCCCGTCTGGAACTTCATAACAAACAGTAGAACAATACGTTTCAGTAACCCCAGTAACCTTACTATGGTGCCACGTCAAAAGAGGGCTTGTGGGGTGCCAAGAGGCAAAAGTCTCGCGAGAGACATAACCTCGATATCGGGCATTCTGGCCCTGTAAACCAGAAGGAGCATCCTCCCTCAAAACAGGCACAATGTAATGAGTATCCTTACCACAAGGATATTGCAAACGATCCTGCTTAAACTTAGCCAGAAACCCAATTTCTTTGGCAAAGACCTTTGCAAAGGAGCCGTAAATGTAGAGACTTTTACGGGAATGACTAACTGCGCAAACAATGCCAAAGCGCAAGAGCATTACCTGAACAATAGTAAGAATTTGCAGATTAGTCTGGCGTAGTTCAATGTGGTCTAAAAATGGGAGACCCTTTTCAGACCGCAAATGGGCAGAACCATCCTCAAACAACCCTTGCAAGAAGTATCGTTGGATTGACAAGCGTGACCTCAAGACACAGGGCGGGATACCCTTTGCATTAGGGCTCAAACCACCCAGAGAGGTTAGCCAACTCGACAATAGGGTGCTGTGCACTTCCACATGATAAGCACCATTCGTAATAAATCGCTTTGGTTTAAGCCCGAAAAGATTTTGGCACACGGAATCAAAGTGGTCCGCGACATCTTTATGTCGTTTCGCGAGACGAAAGCCTCCCTTGAATAGGGTACCATCTGCAACAAAGAGGCCCAAAAAAGACGCAAATTCCTCGGTTACTTGAGAAGGTGTTGTATGCTGAATTGCAATAGGATGCCCAGAAGGTAGTGGATCCAAGGGAACCAAACTAAGATCCCCAATAGAACAACCAAGCTTCAAGCAAACAATGTCTCCATTTACGATATTTTGAGCTTGTTTCTCGACATAGCCGGATGACCCCCACACTAGAATACGATGGTCCCTTGTGCAGGTTAGGGAATAACCCTCCTGAGTCACCACAGTCAATGCTGTATCCGCAGGGTTCCGCACGATATTTTGATATGCTTTAGGGCCACCTGGAGTTGCAGTCACACCAGTTTCTGATAGAGACCCTATGGGTACCAAACCGAAATTGGTTTCTACCAATGTATCTGGATGTACGCATTTATGTACAGTTGAGGCATACGCAAGACGTAGAAGCTGGGTTGCCTTCTTGAATGGCACGAGAATGCGCAGAACCGGAGTGCCCATCAGTTCAATCTCAATCTCTTTGGCTCGATTGTCGATGCGAACAATCGTACCCAAGTCCCCATTGAATACATTGAGGTCATAGTCATTTTTCACAAACAGGACACGATCGGAGACCCGAATGTCTCCAAAACCCAACTTGACCTCAGGTACACCGGGCCGCTTCGGGTTGAGTTGCTCACGAAGCACCGTATTGAGGTTAGTGACCCCCACAAGTCCGGCATGCCGTGGTGAAAGGATTTGGTAATTGAGATTCTTACTGTGTGCTTTCGCGGCCAAAGCCCGCAGCATACTCAAGACCTTATCTTCATCGTACAACGGAAAAAAGATGAAGTCTCCTTCTCTCGTCACCTCAGGCATCTCACCACGATGAATCTGGTGGGCTGCCAAAACAATATCCGAAGCCTCCTCTTGCCTAAAGATGTCTTTGAGGGCAACCACAGGAAACACCTGAGAGGAAATTAGTTCTCGCAGGACATTTCCCGGTCCAACCGAAGGCAACTGCGCTGCATCCCCGACAAAAACAAGACGACACTGCTCCGAAGTAGAAGTCAAAATCCTATGCAGGATGGATTGATCGACCATTGACACTTCGTCAATCAAGACATACTGCGCAGGATGTGGCTTGCCAGGGCCATATTCCCAATCTGAAGTGTCTTGCCCGACTGTCGCAGTTGATGTCTTTGTGACCCCGGCATAGGTAGAGGTTTGCTCATCCTCTGCGGAACCTTTCGCACCAAAGGCTCTGTGAACCGTCTTTGCAGAAACACCCGTCACACTAGATAGCCGTTTTGCAGCAATTCCTGTAGGAGCCACCAACAGCATGGTAATCTTGGCGGCCTGTAGAATCTTCACGAGCGTTTTGAGAAGGCTGGTTTTGCCCGTCCCTGGCAATCCTGTAATGATGCTTACAGGGCTCGTCAAGGCATTGTAGACACCCTCTGCCTGAGTAGCAGTCAAAGTAAGACCCGTCATGCTAGAGACGCTAGCAATCGCAGCACGGATAGTTGCTTCCTCAGTACCGAGATCAGCAAGCGCCTCGACCTTTGAGTCAATAGATGCCAATGCCGTCAGAAACTGCTTGCGCTGCTCAACAGAATCCCAGCGAGCCGTTTCCAAACGATCCCCCAAAAACTGAGCACTCTGGAATTCTGCCTCATAGAGCCACGGCTCATAGATAGCATCCTGTCCATCCAAAATCAAAAGGTTCGTAGCACGCAACCGAATCAGGGATTCTTGGAAGTCCTGCTCCGTATAGAAGCTGTAGGCTGTCTTGTCTACCAAAGACCCTACAGCCTGCATCAACAGTTGCCGGTCAACGTAAACATCTCCAGACCCTCGAAAGGCCCTCAAGCAAAAGAGAATGGCACCATCCAAACGCTCTGGGGACTTCACATCCAAGCGAAGTTGCTCTGCAATCAGATCCGCCTGAGCAAACGTGATCCCATCCGCTTGGGTGAGCAACCAAGGATTAGTGGCAAGAATATCCCGAGTACGATCTTTGAAGATTTCCCAGATTTGGGAAATGGCTGTCTTAGGCACACCCAACTGAATCAGAAGATCAATCGACGTAAGATACGAACGGGATGTCTTCCACGTTGCTAGCATATGCTTGGCAATGTAGGCAGACAATCCCGCGCCCTCCAGCTTCGCAGTATCCTCAGCATCCAAGACCTGTAAGAAGTCTTCCCCAAATGCTTGTACACACGTTGTCAGATGCAACCGACTAACTCCATTTGAAGCCAGGAAGGACTGGATGTTTGCCAAGTCCCATTCTGGGAGCAATGGGGCCTTCGTAATCTCAATCTGCCAACCGTGCTGAGGGTGCTCGACAACCTTGCCCTCAAAGGTCAACCAACTGCCATTGTTGATCTTGAGAACAGGGATGGACCCGCGCACCGTGATCAGGTTGGACCGGAATACAGGGGGGGGAATGCTGTCCAGCACCATCTTGAGAATGTAGAACCCTTTGGTTGGCTCCTCATAAGTCACACTGGACACCAGTCCAGAATAGCGAGTCAAAGTATAGGCCATAGTGTGTTACACGTTTCTCGATTCTGTCGAGAAAAAGAGAGAGGGGGAGGTGCTGAGGCACCTCCCCCTCTCTACCCTAAACATTAGCTGTGAATCACTTTAGAGGGCGTTTGATCTCACAAACATCCGTAGTACAGAACTTCTCCTCAGTGCTCGCATCATGTGTATTCTTACCACTCA
>Ga0172373_10002549_pt1 | contig 27683 bp, 28 predicted proteins | sample Lak10m_2_FD_114546 | JGI IMG/M metagenome (GOLD analysis project Ga0172373, IMG submission 114546) | Freshwater microbial communities from Kabuno Bay, South-Kivu, Congo - kab_092012_10m | ecosystem: Environmental > Aquatic > Freshwater > Lake | place: Democratic Republic of the Congo...
CAAAACGATGTCGTAACGATCCGGCCCCAGGGCCGCATCGGCCTGCAGGGAAATAGGGTTGTTGATGAAGTCCGATAAACCCGCAAGATGCTGGCTTTCTTCATCCAGGAACAAATCGATCACTGAAGGGTGTGCCACCACGCGGAACTCGCGGGGGTTGAACTGCCTGGCCTCGCGCAGGATTTCACGCAATACATCGTAGGCCACCGAACGCGGTGTCTTGACGATGCCCTTGCCTTCGCAGCTGGGGCAAGGCTCGCACAGCATGTGCGCCAACGACTCGCGTGTGCGCTTGCGTGTCATCTCCAGCAAACCCAAGGGAGAAAACCCGCCCAGCATGGTTTTGACGCGATCGCGCGACAGCTGCTTTTTCAGCTCGCTGAGCACAGACTCCTGGTGATCGGCACGCCCCATATCAATGAAGTCGGCAATGATGATTCCGCCCAGATTTCGCAAGCGCAGTTGCCGCGCAATGGCTTGCGCAGCTTCAAGGTTGGTTTTGAAAATGGTGTCTTCAAAATTACGCGCACCCACATAACCACCGGTGTTCACGTCTACAGTGGTCAAGGCCTCGGTCTGGTCAATGATCAGGTAGCCGCCCGACTTCAAGTCCACCCGACGTCCCAGGGCACGGGCCACCTCGTCATCAATCGCATAGAGATCAAAAATCGGACGCTCGCCTTTATACAGCTGCAAACGCTCAGCTGCCTTGGGCATGAATTCCTTCGCAAAGGCCAGCAAGGCCTGGTGCTGCTCGCCGGAGTCAATGCGAATGGACTGCGTGGCTTCGCTCACCATATCGCGCAGCACGCGCTGCAGCAAGGTCAAGTCCTGGTGGAGCAAGCTGCCGGCCGGACGGCGGATCGAGGCCTCCTTGATGCGTGTCCAAGTCTTGCGCAGGTATGCAATGTCGTCCAGCAACTCGGCATCGCTGGAATCTTCAGCATTGGTGCGCAGAATGAATCCACCGCCGTCCTTGCCCACCAATTCCTGCAGACGCTGGCGCAATTTGTCACGCAACTCAGACGGTATTTTTTGCGACACGCCAATATGATCGTCCTGCGGTAAAAACACCAGGTGCCGACCAGCAATGCTGATTTGCGTAGACAGGCGTGCTCCCTTGGTGCCAATCGGGTCTTTGATGACTTGCACCATCAGGGATTGGCCCTCGAACACCTGCTTTTCGATCGGCACTAGCGGCTGGCCACTGCGCGCCTGTGATGGAGGCTCGCCTTCGGCCTGGCGTTGCCAGACATCGGCCACATGCAAAAAAGCAGCGCGCTCCAAACCGATGTCGATGAATGCCGACTGCATGCCAGGCAACACCCGGGCCACCTTGCCCAGGTACACATTGCCCACAATGCCTCGCTCGAGCGAACGCTCGATGTGCAGCTCCTGCACCGCACCAAATTCAACCACTGCTACCCGAGTTTCCTGCGGAGACCAATTGATCAAAATGTCTTGTTGCATGATCAACCCTTTCGGCTTACTCAGGGACTTTAACGCCAACGACCCGCAGCAGCGACGCCGTTTCGTGCAAAGGTAAGCCCATGATGCCCGAATAACTGCCACGAATATGGCTGATGTAGACCGCCATCAAGCCCTGTATCGCATAAGCACCCGCTTTACCCATGGGCTCACCACTGCGTACATACGCCTGGATTTGGGCTTTCGTCATCGGCACTACACGCACCCAGGACTGCGACACAACGGAATGACGCGTACGTCCCTTCTGGACGGCCACAGCCGTCAACACCCGATGTGCCTGGCCAGAGAGTTGGGTCAGCATGCGCAGCGCGTCCTGCGCGTCTTCGGGCTTACCCAGAATATCTCGCCCCAATGCCACCGTGGTGTCGGCGCACACGATCACGCCCGCAGGCAACTTCAAGCTTTTGTGGCGCTGCACTGCAGCGTCCAGCTTGAGCGCAGTCACGCGTTGCACATAGGCCAAAGGCGACTCACGTCCATTCACCTCCTCCAACGCTTCGGCATCCAAGGCCGGGTCAGGCAAGAGCACCTGAGCCTGCACACCGATTTGCTCCAGCAACTGTTTGCGTCGCGGACTTTGGGAGGCCAGGTAAATCATGCATTCACTCTCGATGGTAGGGGTGGTTGGCGTTGATGGACCAGGCGCGGTAGAGCTGCTCAATCAGCAGTACCCGTGCCATGGCGTGTGGCAGCGTCATGTCCGACAGGCGCACACGCTCGTGCGCCGCGGCCTTGAATTCCGGGTCCAGCCCATCCGGGCCGCCAATGACCAGTGCGACATCATCGCCCGAGAGCTGCCAGTCCTTCAGGCGCTGGGCCAGCGCTTGTGTGGTCAGCGAAGTACCCCGCTCGTCCAGCGCCACAATACGCGTGCCGCGAGGTATAGCCGCTTCAATGCGCTGACGCTCGGCCGCATAAAGGGTCTGCAAGGTTTTGGAGCCACGCGGCTCCGTCTTGACGGCCTTGACCTCAACTTTGAGCTCAGGCGGAAAGCGTTTGGCGTAATCGTGAAATGCCGTCTCGGCCCAATCGGGCATGCGCTGCCCCACAGCCACGAGGAGCAGCTTCATAAGGACTTAAGCAGCGCTTTTACGCGAGCGTGGCGTCTTGGCAGCAGCTTTGGCCACCGGCTTCTTGGCGGCAGGTTTTTTGGCTGCAGCCTTGACGGGTTTGGGAGCGCCCACCACTTTCTTGGTCGGTGCAGATTTCTTGGCTGGCGCCTTCAATGCAGGCTTGGCTGAAGTGGTGGTTTTTTTGGCAGGCGTCTTGGCGACAGCACTCTTTTTCGCTGCCACTTTTTTAGCCGTTGCTTTGGCAGACTTAGCCGCAACTTTGGCTTCAGGCTTGGCGCGGGTGGACTTGGCCACAACAGGCTTAGGCGCACCCAGCTTCAGGCGCACAGGCTTTTCACCCCAGATTTCTTCGAGATGGTAGTACTGACGAATCAGGGGCTGCATGATGTGCACCACGGCCATGCCGCAGTCCACAATGATCCATTCGCCGTTGTCTTCGCCTTCAATACGCGGTTTGTAAAAACCAGCTTCGCGCACCTTGTCGCGCACGCTGGCCGACAAGGCCTTGGTCTGACGGTTGGACGTGCCCGACGCCACAATCACCCGCTCGAACAGCGGCGACAGCGACTCGGTATCAAACACCTGAATGTCCTGTGCTTTGACATCCTCCAAAGCATCCACGATGGCTCGCTGGAGTTTTTGCACGTCTTTTTTGCCGGAAGCTGCTGTCATGTATCAGACCTGTAGAGATGATGTTGTTGGATGTACTGTGCCACAGCCGGGCTGACGGCGCCATCCAGAGTTATTGAAACCGACACACTTTGGCGGATTGCCGTGGCCGATTGGGGCATGGGGGCCATGGTCAAAGCTTGCACCCGCAAAGGGGGCCGTATACCCGAGAGGTCATGGCTGTCTGCTGGCGATGTATCCCCCCAAGCCAGCACCTGTGGGTCGCGATAAGCAGGGCAAATTATAGCCAGCCGGCTCACTTCATCGATGTGGTGCCAGCGTGCCAATGATCGCCACTGGTCATCGCCCATGATCAGGTACAGCTGGGCATCTGGCAATTCGAGCTGTAGCTCACGCAGGGTGTCCACCGTGTAGCTCGCTCCGGTGCGCTTTGTTTCGCGCGCATCAACCTGTATGCGTGTATCCAGGCCGTCAAACGCCAGATGGCACATGGCCAGACGGTCGGGCGCGGCGCTGAGCTCTTGGGTTTTGTACCAGGCCTCGCCGGTGGGCACGATCAGCAATCGGTCCAACGCCAACTCAGACAACGCCGCGCAGGCCAAGGCTTCATGCCCCAAGTGCGGTGGATCAAACGACCCACCCAGAAGACCCACGCGCAAGGGAAAGGTCACAGCCAGTCCCGACGCACCAGGAATGTTTCCAGCAACTGCGCCTCGGGCGTGCCCGGTGCATCCTGACGCTGGTAAGACCAGCTGACCAAGGGGGGCATGGACAACAAGATGGACTCGGCACGACCGCCAGACTGCAGGCCAAAGTGTGTCCCCCGATCCCAGACCAGGTTGAACTCCACATAGCGGCCACGGCGGTAGAGCTGGAATTCACGCTCCCACTCGCCCCACTCTATGTCCTCGCGTTTGTGCACTATAGGCAAATAAGCGGGCAAGAACGCATCACCCACGCTTTGCAGCATCTCGAAGCTGCGCTGCATGCCCAGCTCGGAAAAATCGTCAAAGAACACGCCACCAATGCCGCGCTGTTCCTGCCGGTGCTTGTTGCAGAAATAGTCGTCGCACCAGGTCTTGAAACGTGGGTACAGCTCAGGGCCAAAAGGCTCCAGCGCCTGCTTGCAAGTCTGGTGAAAATGCACCGCATCTTCTTCAAAACCATAGTAGGGCGTGAGGTCCATACCGCCGCCAAACCAGGCGACCGAAGGCTGGCCATGGGGGTGCGCCGCAATCATGCGTACATTCATGTGCACCGTGGGCACATAGGGGTTGCGCGGGTGAAACACCAGCGACACGCCCATGGCCTCGAAGGGCGCACCTGCAAGCTCCGGGCGGTGTTGAGTGGCCGAGGGCGGCAACTGCGGACCGCGCACATGGGAGAAGCCACAGCCCGCACGCTCAAACGTGGTGCCACCTTCCAAAATGCGGGTAATACCCTGCCCTTGCAGCTTTTCTCCAGAAGGTTTTTCCCAGCTGTCAGACACAAAGGTGCCACCATCAATGTCGGCAATCGCCTGGGTGATGCGGTCTTGCAAACCCATCAGGTATTGGCGCACTGGCGCCGTATCAAACGTGCTGGAACTCATGTGAAACTTTCCTTGTCGGATTTGGCGCGGGGGCTCCAGGGCGTGATTGGGCAGGCCTGATGGGCATGGTAGCCCTGAACGCCAGCGTAAACCGCGGCAATGTGGTCAAAATCGTGCGCCAGGTCACCCGTGGCCCAGTAAAAGTCTTCAATGCTGATGCGCTTGCGGCCCCAGTCAAACTTAACCAAAGCAAGCGGCACTTGTGCCGCCGCCGCCATTTGGTAAAAGCCGGTGCGCCAGCCGGGCGTCAGGCTACGTGTGCCTTCGGGGGTGACGCCGAGCCAGACTATGCGGCCTTCAGCTTTGGCCTGTGCGTACACGTGCGTCATCTGCTCAACGACGCCATGTTTGGCCGAACGATCAATGCCAATGCCGCCCACCCAGCGCATCCAGCGGCCCAGTAACGGAATGCGAAACAGCGAATCCTTGGCCAGATAGTTGGCTGGGATGCCAAGAGCCCACTTGGCCAGCATGCCCACCACAAAATCCCAGTTGCTGGTATGAGGGTACACCACAGCCACGCCCTGGGGCGTGGGAAAGCCGGCAAAGTCAAGCTGCCAGCCCCACAGGCGCAGCACAGCAGCGGCCAGGCGTGAGCCCTTGAAGCTCACCGGCAAGGCCGCAGCTTCAGTGCTTGATGGCACGGTAGCCAATGTCTTTGCGGTATTGCATACCGTCAAACTCAACAGTCGCGACAGCGGCATAGGCCTTTTGCTGAGCCTGTCGGACCGAGTCGCCCAGCGCCGTCACGCATAGCACGCGCCCACCGGAGGTTAGCACCTTGCCGTCCTGCTCGGTCGTGCCGGCATGGAACACCATGGCGTCCAGACTGTCAGCAGGAAAGCCAGTAATGGCGTCACCTTTACGCGGATTCATCGGGTAGCCCGCAGCGGCCAACACCACACCCAGGGCCACGCGGCGGTCCCACTCCAGATCAATCTTGTCCAGGCTTTCACTGGTGGCGGCCATCATCACGTCCAACAAGTCCGACTTCAGGCGCATCATGATGGGCTGGGTTTCGGGGTCGCCCATGCGGCAGTTGAATTCAAGCGTCTTGGGCTTGCCCTGCGCATCAATCATCAGACCCGCATACAAGAAACCAGTGTAGGGAATACCGTCTTTTTCCATGCCACGGATGGTCGGCATGATCACCTCACGCATGGCGCGAGCGTGCACATCGGCCGTCACGACTGGCGCTGGCGAATAAGCGCCCATGCCGCCTGTATTGGGGCCTTCGTCAGCGTCCAGCAGGCGTTTGTGGTCCTGGCTAGTGGCCAGCGCCGTCACGTTCTTGCCGTCGCACAGCACGATAAAGCTGGCTTCCTCACCCTGCAAAAATTCCTCGATCACCACACGGGCACCGCCTGCGTTGTGCGCCACGCCGAGCGTGTTGTCCAGCAGCATGAAGTCAATGGCCTCGTGCGCCTCGGCCAGTGTCATCGCCACCACCACGCCTTTGCCGGCGGCCAAGCCGTCGGCCTTGACCACGATAGGTGCGCCTTTGAGATCCACATAGGCATGGGCAGCAACAGGGTCGGTAAAAGTTTCAAACTCGGCTGTCGGAATGGCGTGACGCGCCATGAAGGCCTTGGAAAACGCCTTGGAGCTTTCAAGTTGCGCAGCAGCCTTTGTCGGGCCAAAAATGCGCATGCCGTGTGCACGGAACTCGTCCACCACACCCGCAGCCAACGGTGCCTCGGGGCCCACCACGGTCAGCCCGATCTGGTTGGCTTGCGCCCATTCGCGCAGTGCAGCCACATCACTGATGGGCACATTAATTAGGTTCTTGTCGCGCGCCGTGCCGCCATTGCCGGGTGCTACGTACACCTGTTGCACCTTGGGGGACTGGGCCAGTTTCCAGGCCAATGCATGTTCGCGGCCACCGCCGCCTAAAACCAATACTTTCATATAACTGCGTTCCTTATGCGTCAATTTCGGCGTTATGGAACACGTTTTGCACGTCGTCCAGGTCTTCCAGGGCATCCAGCAGCTTTTGCATTTTGATGGCATCTTCGCCGGTGACATCCACCGTATTTTCCGGGCGCATGGTCACCTCGGCCACCTCCGCCACCAGGCCTGCAGCTTCAAGAGCGTTTTTCACGGCTTCGAAGACGCCCGGCGAGGTCAGCACCTCGATGGCGCCCTCTTCGTCGGCAATCACGTCTTCGGCACCTGCTTCGAGCGCCACTTCCATGACCTTGTCTTCGCTGGTTCCAGGCGCAAAAATCAGCTGACCGCAGTTCTTGAACTGAAAGGCCACCGAACCCTCGGTCCCCATATTGCCGCCATGCTTGGAAAAGGCATGACGCACTTCAGCCACCGTGCGTACCCGGTTGTCGGTCATGGTGTCAACGATGATGGCCGCGCCCCCAATGCCATACCCCTCGTAGCGAATTTCTTCGTAGCTCACGCCTTCAAGGTTACCGGTGGCTTTGTCGATGTTGCGCTTGATGTTGTCAGCCGGCATGTTGGCCGCCTTGGCCTTGTCCACCGCCAGACGCAAACGAGGGTTGGCTGACAGGTCGCCGCCGCCGGTACGGGCCGCCACCATGATTTCCCGGATGATACGGGTCCAGACACGGCCCCGCTTTTCATCCTGACGCCCTTTACGGTGCTGAATATTTGCCCATTTGCTGTGGCCAGCCATACAGAAATCCTTGTACCTTGGTTTAATCTATTGATTGCGATTTTACTTTCCCCAAGAACAACACCCACTCAGGAGGACCCATGGCTGAGCCGATGCTGATCGCGCGCAAAGCGCATACCGAATGCGTACTTTTACCGGCGCTGGCCAACCGACACGGCTTGATCACCGGCGCTACGGGCACTGGCAAAACCGTCACCCTGCAAACTTTGGCCGAGCAGTTTTCGAAGCAAGGTGTGCCCGTGTTCATGGCCGATGTCAAAGGCGACCTGATCGGCATCAGCCAGCCTGGCAGCATTGGCAGCAAACTGGCCCAGGTGCTGGCCGAGCGCGGACTTGACCTGCCTGAGCCCGGCGCCTGCCCGGTGCAGCTGTGGGATGTGTTTGGCGAGCAAGGCCACCCGGTGCGTGCAACGGTCAGCGACATGGGCCCCCTGTTGCTCTCGCGCATGCTCGGCCTCAACAACACCCAGGCTGGCGTGCTCAACATCGTCTTCAAGATTGCCGACGACAACGGCATGCTGCTGCTCGACCTCAAGGATCTGCGCAGCATGATGCAGCACGTCGGCGACAACGCCAAGCAATTCACCACCGAGTACGGCAACATCAGCGCCGCCAGTGTGGGCGCCATACAGCGCGGCCTACTGCAAATCGAAACCCAGGGTGGGGAGCAGTTTTTTGGCGAACCCATGCTCGACATCCAGGACATGATGCAAACCGTCGATGGTCAGGGGGTGGTCAACATCCTGGCCGCAGACAAGCTGCTGCAGTCCCCTCGCCTGTACGGCACCTTCCTGCTGTGGATGCTGTCCGAGCTGTTCGAACTGCTGCCCGAAATCGGTGACCCCGAAAAACCCAAACTCGTGTTCTTCTTTGACGAGGCCCACCTGCTGTTCAAGGACGCCCCGGCGGTGCTGGTCGAGCGCATCGAACTGGTGGTGCGCCTGGTGCGCTCCAAAGGCGTCGGCGTGTACTTCGTGACCCAAAACCCCTTGGACATTCCCAACACCGTGCTGGGCCAGCTGGGCAACCGCGTACAACACGCCCTGCGCGCCTACACTCCGCGTGACCAGAAAGCCGTGCAGTCAACCGCGCAAACCATGCGCCCCAAAGTCGGGCTGGACATTGGCGCAGCCATCACCGAACTGGCCGTTGGCGAAGCCCTGGTCAGCCTGCTTGATGCCGAAGGCCGCCCCAGTGAAACCGAGCGCGTGTTCGTCGTGCCACCGGGCAGCCAGATTGGCCCCATCACCGCCGAACAGCGCAGCGCCCTGATGCAAAGCTCGCTGGTGGCGGGCGTGTACGAAAAAAATGTGGACCGTGAATCCGCCTACGAAATGCTCCAGGCCAAAGCCCAAGCCACCGCAATTGCCACACAAACTGCAGCCCCACAGGGGGGCTTGATGGGCGGCATGTCTGACCTGCTGTTTGGCAGCACCGGCCCACGCGGTGGTCAACGCGATGGCATCGCCCAAATGGTGGTCAAAAGCGCGGTGCGCACCGTCGGCTCGTCGATTGGCCGCGAAATTGTGCGCGGCGTACTCGGCAGCCTGCTCGGTGGTGGCAGCAAAAAACGATGAACCCCTCTAGCCTGCCATGCGCCTGATCCGCTTCAACAAGCCCTACGGCGTACTCAGCCAGTTCACGCCCGAGGGGCGCTGGCAAGGTCTCAAAGACCACATCCAGCTGCCCGGCGTGCATGTCGCCGGACGCCTGGATGCTGACAGCGAAGGCTTGCTGCTACTGACCGACCACGGCCTCTGGCAAGCGCGCATTGCCGACCCACAGCACAAAATGCCCAAAACATATTGGGTGCAAGTCGAAGGTGTGCCAGACGAAACCGCGCTGCAAACCCTTCGCCAAGGCGTTCATCTCAACGACGGCCTGACGCGGCCGGCACAGGCTCGTCAAATGAACGAACCCCGAGGCCTGTGGCCGCGCATCCCGCCCATTCGCTACCGGGCCAACATTCCCACCCACTGGCTCGAAATCGTGCTGCGCGAAGGCCGCAACCGCCAGGTGCGTCGCATGACCGCGGCCGTGGGCCTGCCCACCCTGCGCCTAATCCGCGCCGCCATTGGCCCTTGGAACCTGGAAGGCTTGCCGCAGGGCCAGTGGCAAGATGCAGACGCCAGTGCGTTGTTTCAAGACCGCAAATAAAAAACGCCGGACACGAGGTCCGGCGCAACACACGAGGCGAACGAATTTCAGTCCGCCGTGGCTTCTTCTTCCGGCTCAGTCGGTTCAGACTTGGCTGAACGACCTTCCTTCTTGGACAAGGGCGTGATGTCGAGCAAGGCCTGGCCCTGATCATCCACATCCACCGTCAGGCGACCGCCCTCGGTCAGGCGCCCGAACAGCAGTTCGTCGGCCAGCGCTTTGCGAATGGTGTCCTGGATCAGGCGCTGCATCGGGCGCGCGCCCATGAGCGGGTCAAAACCCTTCTTGGCCAGGTGCTTGCGCAGCGTGTCGGTGAAGGTGACTTCGACCTTTTTCTCGCCGAGCTGCTGCTCGAGCTGCAGCAGGAACTTGTCGACCACTCGCAAAATGATCTGCTCGTCCAGCGGCTTGAAGCTAACGATGGCGTCCAGACGGTTGCGGAACTCGGGCGTGAACAAGCGCTTGATGTCGCCCATCTCGTCGCCGGCCTGACGCGGGTTGGTGAAACCAATCGTGGCCTTGTTCATGGTTTCAGCGCCTGCGTTGGTGGTCATGATAATGATCACGTTTCGGAAGTCGGCCTTGCGTCCGTTGTTGTCGGTCAGCGTGCCGTGGTCCATGACCTGCAGCAGCACGTTGAAGATGTCCGGGTGCGCCTTCTCAATTTCGTCAAGCAGCAGCACGCAATGCGGCTTCTTGGTCACGGCCTCGGTCAGCAGGCCACCCTGATCAAAGCCCACATAGCCGGGCGGCGCGCCAATCAGGCGGCTCACGGCGTGGCGCTCCATGTACTCGGACATGTCAAAGCGGATCAACTCGATGCCCATGATGTAGGCGAGCTGCTTGGCCGCTTCGGTCTTGCCCACACCAGTCGGGCCGGAGAACAGGAAGGCGCCAATCGGCTTGTCCTGCTTGCCCAGACCCGAGCGCGCCATCTTGACAGCAGACGACAGCACTTCGAGCGCCTTGTCCTGGCCGAACACCACAGCTTTGAGGTCGCGCTCAATGGTCTGCAGCTTGCTGCGGTCGTCATTGGAGACATTGGCGGGCGGAATGCGGGCGATCTTGGCCACGATCTCCTCGATCTCGTGCTTGCCAATCGTCTTCTTGCGCTTGGAGGGTGCCAAAATTCGTTGGGCTGCACCGGCCTCGTCGATGACGTCAATCGCCTTGTCGGGCAACTGGCGGTCGTTGATGTACTTGGCTGCCAATTCGGCTGCAGCCTGCAGGGCCGCATTGGCGTACTTGACACTGTGGTGCTCTTCAAAGCGACTCTTGAGACCTTTAAGAATATCCACGGTTTCTGAAACAGTGGGCTCGACCACATCCACTTTCTGGAAACGGCGTGACAGGGCAGCGTCCTTCTCGAAAATGCCCCGGTACTCGGTAAAGGTTGTCGCACCTATGCACTTGAGCTGACCGCTGGACAGCGCAGGCTTGAGCAGGTTGGAGGCATCCAGCGTGCCGCCCGAGGCCGCACCCGCACCGATCAGAGTGTGGATTTCGTCGATGAACAGAATGGCGTGTGGCTTGTCCTTGAGGGCCTTGAGCACGCCTTTGAGGCGCTGCTCAAAGTCACCACGGTACTTAGTACCCGCCAGCAGCGCGCCCATGTCCAGAGAGTACACCTGGGCTTCGGCCAGGATTTCAGGCACCGTTCCTTGCGTGATGCGCCAGGCCAGGCCCTCGGCAATAGCCGTTTTACCCACACCGGCCTCGCCCACCAGCAGCGGATTGTTCTTGCGGCGGCGGCACAGGATCTGGATGGTGCGCTCAACCTCGTATTCGCGGCCGATCAGCGGATCGATCTTGCCATCCTTGGCTGCCTGATTCAGGTTGTTGGTGTACTGCTCCAGCGGAGAGGCTTTTTCATTGCGCTCACCGCCCTGCTGCCCGCTTTCTTCGCTTTCGCTGCTGGACGGCGTTTCGGAGGACTTAGCAGCTTCCGGCGGATCGCTCTTGCGAATGCCATGAGCAATGAAATTGACCACGTCCAGACGCGTGATGCCCTGCTGGTGCAGGTAATAAACGGCGTGCGAGTCCTTCTCGCCAAAAATGGCGACCAGCACATTGGCACCGGTCACTTCCTTCTTGCCGTTACCAGTGGATTGCACATGCATGATGGCGCGCTGGATCACGCGCTGGAACCCCAGCGTGGGCTGCGTGTCAACCTCCTCCGTACCCGCCACCTGAGGGGTGTTGTCCTTGATGAAGTTGGTCAGCGCAGCGCGCAAATCGTCAATATTGGCCGCACAGGCACGCAGCACTTCAGCCGCACTGGGGTTGTCCAGCAGCGCCAGCAACAAGTGCTCAACGGTGATGAATTCATGGCGCTGCTGACGGGCCTCGACAAAGGCCATGTGCAGGCTGACTTCGAGTTCTTGAGCAATCATGAGGGTTCCTTCTTTGCACTAATGTTCTGGGTGTTCATTTGGGGCCGACCAGCGGTTATTCAACCGGTTCGCTTTCACACTGCAGCGGGTGCCCCGCGTGGCGAGCGGCGTCCATGACCTGAGTCACCTTAGTGGCAGCCACATCCTGGCTGTACACGCCACAAATTCCTTTGCCATCCAGGTGGATCTTGAGCATGATCTGGGTAGCTGCCTCGCGGTCTTTGCTGAAAAACTCCTGCAATACCATCACCACAAATTCCATGGGCGTGTAGTCATCGTTGTGCATGACAACCTGGAACATTCGCGGCGGCTTGACACGCTGGGTCCGGCGCTCAAGTACTACTGAATCGCCCCCATCGGGCGTGCGTGGCTCAACAGAGGGCTGCTTGGGACTGAGAGGTTTGCGAGTGGGCATGAATTCATTCTATCGATAGCCATGCACCGTTCTGGCCTGCAAGAAAAAAACCTTCTACGCAGGAGTCATATCGGGGAAAACCTTCAATTGACAAGATAGGCTTATCGCCCCAAACTGGTGCACTAAAGTCAGTTGGAGAGCATCATGCCCAACGGTAAAGTCAAATGGTTCAACGATGCCAAGGGCTTCGGGTTCATCGAACCCGATGGCGGCGGTCCCGATGTATTCGCCCATTTTTCGGCCATCGAAATGGACGGGTTCAAAAGCCTCAAGGAAGGTGCCCGAGTCAGCTTCGAACTGGTCGATGGCCCCAAGGGGTTCATGGCCGCACACATCCGCTCGGAAAACACCCCTCTGACCTCTTCTGGCAACTAAGGCCTGGGTCAGTGCAGGCAAAACATGCCGTAATGGGCTTATGCTCTTGCGCCAGTAACACGCAAGAATTTTTGCTATGTCCATCCTCTATACATCGATTTCTCGTATCGCAATTACATGGCTCTTCGCTTTGGCCAGCAGTTCAACCTGGGCGCAAACAACAGGTCAGGCTCAAATGGACTTACCTCGTGCCCAATTACAAACGGGCATGCATCTGATACTGGTTCAGGTGGCCAGCACCGGCCGGCAACGCGAAATTGGGCTCATGTGGCGCAAAGACATGCCCACTCAAGAAGGCATGCTGTTCGTGTTCGAACAGCCGGCCGGTCAGTGTTTCTGGATGCGCAACACACTGATTCCCCTGACCGCAGCCTTCATTGCCGACGATGGCACCATTGTCAACCTGGCAGACATGCAGCCACAAAATGACACCTCGCACTGTTCGGGTCAGCCTGTACGCTTTGTACTGGAAATGAACCAGGGCTGGTTTGCCAAGAGGGGCATTCGGGCTGGTCAGAAAATCAGCGGTCCCTTCTTTCGACCCTGAAGTGATTGCGACCGAGGGTCAAACGCCCCAGTAAAGCTCTTGTTGCTCTTGTGAACAGCGCTGCAACATTTGCAGCATGGGCTGTGCGCGCTGGGCCAGGCGGACCTCAGGTTCGACCTCCCCACGCTCAAGCGCTGATGTATCTTCGCCCTGATCAACGAGTTGCTGACGTTGCTCCTGCCAGGCCTTGAGGCGAAGCTCTTCTTCCTGGACCGCCGCCTGCAAACGAGCAGCCACCTCAGGCAATTGCGCTACCGTGACAATGCCCTTGGCCTGGGGCTCACCTTGCATGATCTTGAGCAAGCGACGAGCATCAGGCTCCAGCATGATCAGGTCTGCAGCCGCCTTGGACTTGAACTTGTAGAGCACTTGGGCCGTCCCTCAGTCCCGATCATCCACTGCTTCGCCCTGAATTTGGGCCTTGAGCTTGTGGCTGGCGTGAAAGGTGGTGACGCGACGCGCCTCGATCGGAATGAGCTCACCTGTTCGAGGATTGCGACCTGGCCGGGCTGCCTTGGTACGGATCTGGAAGTTGCCAAAACCGGAAATCTTGACGTCTTCGCCGTGCATCAGGCAATCCACAATCAGATCAAAAAAGGCATCAACCATATCCTTGGATTCACGCTTGTTCAGGCCGATTTGCTCATAGAGCATGGTGGCCAACTGCGCTTTAGTCAGCGCTGGCGTTTCCAGGGTTGCAACCGAAATTTCCATGATCAGGTCCTCAGGCACGCAAACGAGCTGACAAACGCGTCTGCAGCTGTGTGAGCAAAGCCGACATCGTCGATTCGATTTGCGCATCCGTCAAGGAGGCCTGTGCATCGGCCAGCGTCACACGCACGGCCAGGCTCTTTTCACCCATCGCCATGGCCGCCGTGGCTTCTTTGGGACGATAAATATCAAACAGCACGGCTGACTGCACCAACCCCTCGGTTGGTGCTTGCTCAATGGCAGCAATCAGTTGTGCATGTGTGACTGCCTCAGGAACGATCAAGGCAAGGTCACGTTCTACCGGCTGGTACTTGCTCACGCCCTGGGCTGCAGGCACCACGCGGGACAACACGGCATCCAAAGACAGTTCGAAAAGCATGGGCGCGCTGTTCAACTCCCAGGCTTGACGCCAGCGTGGGTGCAATTCGCCCACATGGCCAATGACCACGCCATCCACCAGCACCTGTGCCGAGCGGCCAGGGTGCAGTGCGGGGTGTTCAGTCGCCACAAACTCCGCCTTGCGCGGGGCCAACAGCGCCTCGATATCGCCCTTGACATCGAAAAAATCCACCATACGGGCTTTGCCCTGCCAGCCCAGCGTCTGTTCTGGCCCCCAGGCCAAGCCCGCCACACGCATCGGCTGGTCAAAGCCGCCCACGGTGCTGTCGCTGTCCTGAACAGAAGGGTCGCGCAAGAACACGCGGCCCAGCTCGAACACACGCACGCGCTCGGCCTTGCGATCGACGTTGAATTTGAGCACCTGCATGAGCGAACCCATCAGACTCGAACGCATCACGCTCATCTGGCTGGCAATCGGATTGAGCAAGCGAATCGGGTTAGTGTTACCAGCCAGATCGCGCTCCCAGGCCTCTTCAACGAAACTGTAGTTGATGGTTTCTTGGTAGCCCAGGCCCGCCAGCATACGACGCACGGCAAACGGGCTACGCGTGTTTTCGGCACGCAGCTTGGGCGTGATCGGGGCCAAGGGCGGCGTGGTGGGAAGGTTGTTGTAGCCCACCATGCGGGCCACTTCCTCAATCAGATCTGCCTCAATTTGCAGGTCAAAACGGTAGCTGGGCGGCATCACGATCACGGTGCCATCACCTTCAGTCACTGGCAAGCCCAGACCACGCAGCGCGTCGGCACACTGCTGCTGAGAGAGTGGCATGCCAATGACTTTGCTGGCACGCGCGACGCGCAGCGTCACCGACTTGGCCTGCCGGATGTTCAAAGTCTGGTCGTCGATGGGGCCCACTTGGGTATCCGGCGTACCGCAAATGTCCAGCACCAATTGTGTAATCCGCTCGATGTGTTCCACCGTCTGCTGCGGGTCCACACCACGCTCAAAGCGGTGGCCAGCATCGGTTGAAAAGTTGTAGCGACGCGAACGACCGGCAATGGCAGCCGGCCACCAAAAGGCAGCTTCGATGTAGATGTTCTGTGTTTCGTCGGACACAGCGGTGGCGTCACCGCCCATGATGCCCGCCAGCGACTCGACCTGCTGGTCGTCCGCAATCACGCCGACCTTGTCGTCGACCGTGACAGTGTTGCCATTGAGCAGTTTGAGCGATTCTCCCGCTTTGCCCCAACGCACTTGCAGGCCGCCATGGATCTTGTCGAGATCAAAAATATGCGAAGGACGGCCGAATTCGAACATCACGTAGTTGGAGATGTCCACCAGCGGGCTCACGCTGCGTTGGCCGCAACGGGCCAGGCGATCCACCATCCACTGTGGCGTCTTGGCTTTCGTGTTCACCTTTTTGACCACACGGCCACTGAAGCGGCCGCACAGGTCGGTATCGACCACTTTCACGGTCAGTTTGTCCGCTGTCTGCGTGGGCACAGAGGGGAAGGCTGGCACCTTGAGCGACGCACCGGTCAGGGCTGCCACCTCGCGGGCAATGCCATAGACACTCAGGCAATGCGCGAGATTGGGCGTCAACTTGATCGTGAACAAGGTATCGTCCAGATTCAGGTAACGACGGATGTCCTCGCCCAGCGGCGCGTCCAAGGGCAGCTCCAACAGCCCACCGTGATCGTCAGCGATTTTCAGTTCCTTGGCCGAGCACAGCATGCCCTGACTTTCCACACCACGCAGCTTGCCCACCTTGATGAGGAAAGGCTTGCCGTCTTCGCCCGGCGGCAACTCGGCACCCACCATCGCACATGGCACGCGAATACCCACACGAGCGTTGGGTGCGCCACACACGATGTTGAGCAAAGCCCCCTGCCCCACATCCACCTGGCACACGCGCAGACGGTCGGCGTTAGGGTGCTGCACAGCTTCTTTGATTTCGCCCACCACAATCTTGGTGAACGGTGGAGCCACAGGCTCAAGTTCTTCCACTTCGAGGCCGGCCATGGTCAGGGTGTCAGCCAGTTGCTGGGTCGTCAGGGGCGGGTTGCAAAATTCGCGCAACCAGGATTCAGGAAATTGCATGTCAAGGACTCAATGAAAACAGGTGCGGAAAATTACTGGAACTGGGACAGGAAGCGAACATCGCCGTCAAAGAACAGGCGCAGGTCGTTCACGCCATAGCGCAGCATGGTGAAGCGGTCCATGCCCATGCCGAACGCAAAACCAATGAAGCGTTCGGGATCCAGCCCCATATTGCTCACCACATTGGGGTGCACCTGACCGGAGCCTGCGACTTCAAGCCAGCGACCGGCCAAGGGTCCGCTCTGGAACTGGATGTCGATCTCGGCGCTTGGCTCGGTGAACGGGAAAAAACTGGGGCGGAAGCGCAGCACCAGATCGTCGCTTTCGAAAAAGGTGCGGCAGAAATCGGTGAAGACCACCTTCAGGTCCTTGAAGCTCACGTTCTCGCCGATCCACAGGCCTTCGCACTGGTGGAACATGGGCGAATGCGTCGCGTCACTATCCACGCGGTAGGTACGGCCCGGCGCAATGACGCGGATCTCGGGCATGCCCTGGCCAGCGTCAAGCTGGTTGCGGTAACGCTTGACGTGCTGCACCGCATGGCGAATCTGCATCGGACTGGTGTGCGTACGCAGCAAATGACCACCTTCCACATAGAAGGTGTCGTGCATCGAACGCGCGGGGTGGTCTTCGGGTGTGTTGAGCGCGGTGAAGTTGAACCAGTCAGTTTCGATTTCGGGTCCTTGGGCCACTTCAAAACCCATGGAGCCAAATATGTTTTCTACGCGTTCGAGCGTGAGCGAGACGGGGTGCAAACCACCCACAGTGCCCCTGCGGCCTGGCAGGCTCACATCCAGCGCTTCGGCCTTGAGCTGCGCCTGCAGTTCGGCGTCGGCCAAAGCCTGGCGTCGATCATTGAGCGCGGCCTCGATAGCTTGCTTGGCCACGTTGATGGCCGCACCGCGGGTCTTCTTGTCTTCGACACTGAGGGCGGCCATGCCCTTCATGAGTTCGGTGATACGACCGGCCTTGCCCAAAAACTGGGCCTTGGCGTTTTCGAGATCCACAGGAGTGGTGGCTTGCGCAAAGCCTTGGCGCGCCGACGCAACCAGGGTGTCCAACTCGTTCATGTTATGCAGTGCCTGAAGGGAAATTCAATAAAAAAGGGATTGAAGCTTTTGCAAGCCCCAACCCCTTTGACAAGCGCGAAGCACAGGCCCGCAAGGGCCTATGTCGCTTGCAGCCATCAAGCGGCAGCCAAAGCGGCCTTGGCTTGTGCCACGATGCCAGCGAAAGCAGCCTTGTCGTGCACGGCGATGTCGGCGAGCACTTTACGGTCGATTTCGATGGAAGCCTTTTTCAGGCCATTGGCAAATTGGCTATAGGTCATGCCGCATTCACGCGCACCGGCGTTGATACGGGCAATCCACAGCTGACGGAAGACGCGCTTCTTGGCACGACGGTCACGGTAGGCGTATTGGCCAGCCTTCATCACCGCCTGTTTGGCGATACGGAAGACGTTGCCGCGGCGACCGCGGAAACCTTTTGCAAGGGCCAGGACTTTCTTGTGACGGGCGCGTGCCGTTACACCACGTTTGACGCGAGGCATATGAGTTCTCCTTGTTCGTCAGTGAATTACAGGCCAGCCATAGGCAGCATCTGTGCCATGTGACCCATGTTGGTCTCATGCACGGCCACTGCACCGCGGAGGTGGCGTTTGTTCTTGGTGGTCTTCTTGGTCAAAATGTGACGTTTGAAGGCTTGACCGCGTTTAACGGTTCCACCGGGACGAACACGGAAGCGCTTCTTGGCGCTGCTCTTGGTCTTCATCTTGGGCATTTGAATGCTCCTTTGTTTGTGCTCGTGAGGTGTCTGCAAAGAATTTGCAGCCTTGTTGACCCCGAGTCACTTTTAACAGCCGGGTTTGACCCCGACTGGATCGACAGGCCAAAGCCCGTCAAACCTCTCTTTTGCTCAGGCCTCAGCTGGCGCCTGGGGCGCAGCTTCAGCCTTGGCAGCACCTGGCTTTTTACGGCCTGGCGCAATCATCATAATCATCTGGCGACCTTCGAGCTTGGGGAACTGCTCCACCACAATCAGGTCAGCCAATTCATCGCGAATGCGTTGCAGCAGGGCCATGCCCAGCTCCTGGTGCGTGATCTCGCGGCCGCGAAAGCGCAGCGTGATCTTGCACTTGTCACCCTCAGCCAGAAAGCGTCGGATGTTGCGCATCTTGATGTTGTAGTCCCCATCATCGGTACCGGGACGGAATTTGACTTCCTTGATATCGATGACCGTCTGCTTGGCTTTGGCTTCTGCAGCACGCTTTTGTTCCTGGTATTTGAACTTGCCGTAATCGATCAGGCGGCACACCGGTGGGCTGGCCATCGGTGCAATTTCAACCAGGTCCACATCCAGGTCACTCGCTGCACGCAAAGCCTCTGCCAAAGACATGACGCCCAATGGCTCGTTCTCTGGGCCAGTGACGCGAACCTCAGGAGCAGAGATTTCACGGTTCAGACGGTGCTTGCGTTCCTCGCGTTGGCGACGGTCACGAAATTCGGTAGCGATGACTAGGGTCCTTTAAAAAAACAATGGGCAATACCTCACTGCACGCGCAGCCCGAGCAAGCTCAGACCTTGCTGGCAATGTCTTTGGAGATCAGTTCGATGAACGCATCCACGGACATCACGCCGAGGTCTTGATTGCCCCGGGCACGTACGGCAACGGTACCGGCTGCCTTTTCCTTGTCGCCTGCGACGAGGATATAAGGCGGCTTTTGCAACGAATGCTCACGTATTTTATACGTGATTTTCTCGTTACGCAGATCTGTTTCGACCCTAAGGCCTTGATTTGGCACAGATTTTTGGATTTTTGCAGCGATTTCACGACAGTAATCTGCTTGTGCATCGGTGATATTGAGCACCGACACCTGCACCGGAGACAGCCAGGTGGGCAAGGCGCCGGCGTGCTGCTCGATCAAAATGCCAATGAAACGCTCCAGACTGCCCACAATAGCGCGATGGAGAATCACCGGGCGTTGGCGGCTGCCGTCTTCGGCGGTGTATTCGGCATCGAGGCGTTCAGACAGGTTGAAGTCCACCTGAATGGTGCCGCATTGCCACTCACGGCCAATGGCATCGCGCAAGGTGTATTCGATCTTGGGGCCGTAGAAAGCACCATCGCCTTCGGAAATAACGAACTCACAACCCGAATGGCGCAAACTGTCCATCAAGGCCTTTTCGGCCTTATCCCAAAGCTCATCTGAGCCAATGCGTGCCGCCGGTCGGGTCGAAACCTTGTAGAGGATTTCAGTAAAGCCGAAGTCGGCGTAGACCTTCTTGAGCACTTTGGTGAAGGTGTCACACTCGGGCAGAATCTGGTCTTCCGTGCAGAAAATGTGGCCATCGTCCTGCGTGAAACCGCGCACACGCATGATGCCGTGCAGGCCGCCCGAAGGCTCATTACGGTGGCACTGCCCGAATTCACCATAGCGCAACGGCAGGTCGCGGTAGCTCTTGATGCCTTGCTTGAAAATCAGGATGTGCCCGGGACAGTTCATCGGCTTTAAAGCGTAGTCGCGCTTTTCAGACTCTGTGGTGAACATGTTCTCGCGGTACTTGTCCCAGTGGCCGGTTTTTTCCCACAGGCTCTTGTCGATGATCTGCGGGCCTTTGACCTCCAGGTAACCGTTGTCACGGTACACCTGGCGCATGTATTGCTCCACCTGCTGCCACACCGACCAGCCCTTGGGGTGCCAGAACACCAGACCAGGGGCATGCTCGTCAATGTGAAACAGGTCCAGTTCGCGGCCCAGCTTGCGGTGGTCGCGCTTTTCAGCTTCTTCCAGACGCTGTAGGTACTGCTGCAGGTCGTCCTTACTGGCCCAGGCCGTGCCGTACACGCGCTGGAGCATTTCGTTTTTGCTGTCGCCGCGCCAGTAGGCGCCGGCCACCTTCATCAGCTTGAAGTGCTTGAGCTTGCCAGTGCTGGGAACGTGCGGGCCGCGGCACAGGTCTTCAAAATCACCTTCGCGGTACAGGCTTACGTCCTGGTCTGCGGGAATGCTGGCAATGATCTCGGCCTTGTAGTGCTCGCCCAAGCCTTTGAAGTAGGCCACAGCCTCATCCCTGGGCAGCACTCGGCGCACCACGGGTTCGTCCCTGGCGGCCAGCTCAGCCATGCGCTTTTCAATCGCCACCAGGTCTTCGGGGGTGAAGGCGCGGCTGTACGAGAAGTCGTAATAAAAGCCGTTGTCAATCACCGGGCCAATGGTGACCTGAGCCTCGGGGAACAGTTCCTTGACGGCGTAGGCCAGCAGGTGTGCCGTCGAGTGACGGATCATTTCAAGACCATCCGCATCCTTGGCGGTGATGATGGCCAATGAAGCGTTGGCCGTGATGCTGTAGCTGGTGTCCACCAGCTGGCCATTGACCTTTCCACCCAATGCAGCCTTGGCCAGGCCTGTACCGATGGAGGCAGCCACTTCAGCCACCGTCACCGGACCTTGAAATTCACGCACAGAGTTGTCGGGAAGGGTAATTTGCACCATGGAAAAACCAACAATAAAAAAGCTCTAAATTGTCCCATAAATCACCAGCCTCCTATAGTCCCCATTGGGAGCTCTAAACACAGCCCGCACAAAACTCAATTTGTTTGCCACAACGTCAGCCCCGCGTTGGCTGTCCTGGTTTAAGATGATGATCTTCGATTTCATCTTGTAAAAAGACGTACCACGATGACCACGACCTCAAACGCATCCAAGATCATTTACACCCTCACCGACGAAGCTCCCCGTCTGGCGACCGAGGCACTTCTGCCTGTGATCCGTACCTTCACGCAACCCGCTGGCATCAGCGTGGAAACCAGCGACATTTCTGTTGCAGCCCGTGTCCTTGGCGAGTTCTCGGAATTCCTCAAGCCCGAGCAACAAGTGCCCAACAACCTCAACGAGCTAGGCAAATTGACCCTGCGCCCCGAGGCCAACATCATCAAGCTGCCCAATATCAGCGCCTCTGTGGCTCAGCTGGTCGCCGCTATCAAGGAACTGCAGGCCAAGGGTTACGCTATTCCTGACTTCCCGGAAAACCCCAAGACCGACGAAGAAAAAGCCATCAAGGTGCGCTACGGCAAGTGCCTGGGCTCGGCCGTCAACCCGGTCCTGCGCGAAGGCAACTCGGACCGCCGCGCCCCCCGCGCTGTCAAGGAATACGCACGTAAGAACCCACACAGCATGGCCGAATGGAGCCAGGCTTCGCGCTCGCACGTGTCTCACATGCACGCCGGCGATTTCTACCATGGCGAAAAGTCCATGACCCTGGACCGCGCACGCGACGTGAAGATGGAGCTCATCACCAAGTCCGGCAAAACCATTGTGCTCAAGCAAAAGGTGTCGCTGCTGGACCGCGAAGTCATTGACAGCATGTTCATGAGCAAGAAAGCACTGCTGGCGTTCTACGAGAAGGAAATTGAAGACGCACGCAAGACCGGCGTGATGTTCTCGCTACACGTCAAGGCCACCATGATGAAGGTGTCTCACCCCATCGTATTCGGTCACTGCGTCAAGATCTTCTACAAGGAAGCCTTTGAAAAGCACAAAGCCGTGCTGTGCGACCAGCTGGGCGTGAACGTGAACAACGGCATGGTCGATCTCTACAACAAGATCGCCACCCTGCCCCAGTCGCTGCAAGATGAAATCAAGCGCGACCTGCACGCTTGCCACGAGCACCGCCCCGAACTGGCCATGGTGGACTCGGCCAAAGGCATCACCAACTTCCACTCGCCCAACGATGTGATCGTGGACGCCTCCATGCCCGCCATGATCCGCAATGGCGGCAAGATGTGGGATGCCAACGGCCGCTTGAAAGACGTCAAGGCCGTGATGCCCGAATCGACCTTCGCCCGTATTTATCAGGAGATGATCAACTTCTGTAAATGGCACGGCGCGTTCGATCCCAAGACCATGGGCACTGTGCCCAACGTGGGCCTGATGGCGCAGCAAGCCGAAGAATACGGATCGCACGACAAGACCTTCGAGATCCCCGAAGACGCCGTGGCCAACATCACAGACCTGAACACCGGGGAAGTGCTGCTGAGCCAGGACGTAGAAGAAGGCGACATCTGGCGCATGTGCCAGGTCAAGGATGCCGCCATCCGCGACTGGGTCAAGCTGGCCGTCAACCGCGCCCGCAACTCGGGCATGCCGGTGGTGTTCTGGCTGGATCAGTACCGTCCTCACGAAGCGCAGCTGATCACCAAGGTCAAGATGTACCTGCATGAGCACAACACCAGCGGTCTGGACATTCAGATCATGAGCCAGGTGCGGGCCATGCGCTACACCCTGGAACGTGTCATTCGTGGCCTGGACACCATCAGCGCCACAGGCAACATCCTGCGCGACTACCTGACCGATCTGTTCCCCATCATGGAGCTGGGCACTTCGGCCAAGATGCTGTCCATCGTTCCCCTGATGGCTGGTGGCGGCATGTACGAAACCGGTGCCGGTGGTTCTGCACCCAAGCACGTGCAGCAGCTGGTGGAAGAAAACCACCTGCGCTGGGACTCGCTGGGTGAATTCCTGGCGCTGGCCGTCTCACTGGAAGATCTGGGTCTGAAAAACGGTAACGCTCAAGCCAAGCTGCTGGCCAAAACCCTGGATGCGGCCACTGGCAAATTGCTGGACAACCGCAAGAGCCCCTCGCCCAAGACTGGCGAGCTGGACAACCGCGGAAGCCAGTTTTACCTGGCCATGTACTGGGCACAGGAGCTGGCGGCACAAACCGAAGATGCATCACTGGCTTCCAAATTTGCGCCCCTGGCCAAGCAACTGGCTGATAGCGAAAGCAAGATCGTCGGTGAGCTCAATGCCGTCCAAGGCAAGCATGTCGATATTGGTGGCTACTACATGCCTGACACCGCCAAATTGCACGCCACCATGTGCCCAAGCGCAACGCTCAACGCCATTCTGAACAAATTTGTTGCCTAAGTTTGGATAGCGTCAGACCCGCACAAAAAAACCACCCGCGGGTGGTTTTTTTGTGTCTGGCTAGCGATGCTGGTTCAGAACTTTGAAAGCATAAGCATCATGCGGGGTGTTTTTGCAGCACTTTGTAGAGCTCGTCCTTGAGCGCCAGTTTTTCTTTCTTCAGAACCTCAATTTCTTCAGCGCGGGCATGCACATGATCTTGGTTATCTTCAAGATTCTTGATCTGCTGATCCAGATCATTGTGTCGGTCAAACAAGGTCCTGAAATGCAGGTCGCTGGTTTTAAGGGAAGTGATCAGATCGCGATATTCAGGAAACATCTTTACTCCTAGAAAGTCCAAATAAGAAAGACTGTTTCACTTTAGCGCCTAATCCATCGGTATGTGGCTTCGAATCGGTCAATCTGCCGGCGTCTTGATGTACGACAAGTATTTAACCAATCGCCATACCGCTACGCAAAGGGCTACAGCCCCCACAGCCAGTACGACATAGACCACACGCAAACCCACCGTCTCGGCCAAATAACCCAGCAACAAAGCTGCGAGTTGCGAGCCCACTGTGAAGGTGATCATCAAAATGGCTGACAAGCGTGGTGCCTGTGCAGGAAAGCCTTGCAAGGCACTGCCCAGAAGAATCGGGAATCCAACAGATACCCCCAGCCCCGTCAGGAAGTTGAGCAGCGCCAGGAATACAAAATCAACCTGCTCAGGCAGGAGCGCTATCCCGATGAGGGCCAAGGCCCCCAGCACACTCAAACCCTGTAATTTCTGTCCCATGCTCCATCGGCTGGATACGAAGGCCTGCCACAAACGACCGGCTGTCATGCCCGCCATCAAAAATCCCAGCGCCAGGCGTGAGGCCTGATTGCCCAAACCCAAGCCCAAGGATGCATAGCTGACAAACCAGAAGTATTGCCCCCATTCGATGAAGCCACTGAACAAACCAGCTGCACACACACGCTGAATCAAGGGTTGCCGTAAAAGTTGAACATATCCCAAGGCTGGCTGAGTGGTTTCGCAATGCACCTCTTCTTGGTGACGAAATGCGGCGTTGTTCAAACGTTGCTTTTGCAAGGTCAAGACCCACAAACTGATCGCCAGCACTCCGAACACGGCATAAGGTGCGCGCCACCACGGTGTCAGCAAGAGGACCGTACTGACAACCAGTGGCGACAAAATTGTCCCTGCGGAATAGCAGACATCCACCAGACTGATGATGCGTGTGCGCTCTTCTGCCTCTTCGCTGATCTCGGACAACAAACCATGTCCCAAAGTGAACAAGGCTGTTTCAAACACAGCGATCAACACCATGCACAAAGCCAGAGATACAAAGCCTGGCGCAAGCATCAAGCCCGCCAAGGCCAGAACCACGGCTGAGGAGTACGCCCGCAACAAACGCCTGGGCAAAAAGCGTTTGGCAATCGCGCCGCCCAGCAAAGAGCCGATAGCACCACCACTGGTCCACAAAGCCATCAGCCATCCGACCTGGTCAAAGCTAAAGCCCATCTGCTCACGTAGATTCGGCGTCACAGCGCCGAGCAGCGCGCCAAAAATGCCCCACAAGAGCGCGCAATACAAAATGATCCAGGCCACAAATGGCAAGTGACGCAGTCGTTGCCAGGGAGACGGAAATGGCGTGGAAGAACTGTTCATGGTCTAGGCAAGTGACGAATATGTGACGTCATTGTCAGCGCACACGCAAGGACTCTGCCCCAAGCAGCACAAAAAGAAATGCCGCTGTAACTTTTGAGCAGACAAAAAAAATGGCCCCGAAGGGCCATTTGAAACTGTGCACAAAAAGAAATTATTTCTTCTTGTTCACCGCAGCCTTGAATGCTGCGCCAGCAGTGAACTTGGGCACAGTGGCAGCTGCAATTTTCAGCTTCTCACCAGTGCGGGGGTTCTTGCCGGTACGAGCAGCACGCTTGGCGGCCTTGAAGGTACCGAAACCAATCAGCTGGACGTCCTGCTTCTTGGCCACCGTTTTCACGATGGTGTCCACAACGGCATTCAGTGCGCGGGTGGCGGCAGCCTTGGACAGATCGGTTTCTTTGACGATGGCTTCAATCAATTCAGCTTTGTTCACGCGAGGTCTCCTTTCAAATGAACAATGGCTATTGTGCCTTAGGAATGGGGCTTCAGGACCAAATCATCCTAAATGCAAACCCTAAAAAAAACACACCAACCAACACCGTGGAGGCTGACGCCATGCGGTGTTGCGCCTGAAATCGGCTTTTGAGCCGCGCACCAGCTACGATCAACATCCACAAATACAGCAAACTGCAGATCTGCACCACGACGCCCAGCACCAGATAAGCCAGCGCAGGCGACGGCGCGTCAGCACGCACAAACTGCGTGAAAAAAGCCAGAAAAAACAGGATGGCTTTGGGGTTGGTCAAGGACAGAGACAAGGCTCTCCAATAAGGCTTGGGTTCTTTGACTGAAGCCTGATTCTCTTGGGCCAAGGTATCTTGCTGCGCTTTGAGAAGCCATCGCTGCCAGGCCTGACGCAACAGCTGCACACCGATATAGCCCAGATAAACAGCCCCGCTCGTTTTGAACAGCATGAACGCTGTAGGAAAGAGATGCATCATGGAGGCAGCACCAGAAGCTGTTGCCAGCATCAACAAGGTATCACCGGTAAAGATACCGAACGCCGCCTGCCAACCCCGATGCCGATCATGCCGAGCTGATGCCGTGATCACGTAAAGGGAATTGGGGCCTGGTAAGAGCACGATGATGACAGTTCCCAGCACGAACTGCCAGAAGTTATGGATGCCCAGGTCCATCGTTTACAACGTCCTTACAAAATACGGATTGAGTGCCGATCATAAAGTGACGCGGCTCCTCTTCAGTCCATGAGACGAGGGTTTTTCCGTACCGTTTTGCGGATTGAATTGTGCAAACATATAAGCTCTTACTTAACTTGAGTTTCAGCGATGAATAAAACACTGTTTCCACAATTTGCAGCCCTCGCAAGTGTGCTGCTTGTGGGCTTGACCAGCACCAACGCCATGGCGCAAAGCAGCAGCCAGGTACTGCACCAGCGTGCGACAGCAGCCATGTGCGCCAACTGCCACGGCACCGATGGCCGTACTGTTGATGGCTCCGCGATCCCTTCTCTGGTGGGCATGCCCAAGGAGTACATGATCCGTCAGATGGATGCTTTCAAGAACGGCAAGCGCGAAGCCACGGTCATGCATCAAATCACCAAGGGTCTGACTGCTGAGCAAATCGAAGCTGTCGCCAACTACTACGCATCCACCAAGCGCTAAACAGGAGCACCCTATGCAACGTCGTCAATTTGTCAATGCCTCTTTGGGCCTGGGTGCTGCAGCTGCTGTGTCTCCCCTGCTCTCGGGTTGTGCATCACTCTCCGGCATTCCCTCCAAATCCCAAGTCGTCGTCATCGGTGGTGGCTTCGCTGGCGCTACCGCAGCCAAGTATGTCCGCATGTTGTCGGACTACAAAATTCAGGTGGTGCTGATCGAACCCAATCCCGCCTTCGTGTCGTGCCCAATCTCCAACCTGGTGCTCGGCGGCAGCAAAAAGATGGAAGACATCACCACCACCTACGACACCCTGAGCCGCAAACACGGCGTCAAGGTGGTCAAGGACATGGTGGCTTCGGTCAATACCGATAAGAAGTCGATCACCACCGCTTCAGGTGTAAGCATCGGCTACGACAAACTTATCATGTCTCCAGGCATCGATTTCATGTTCAACACCATCGAGGGCCTGCAAGCAGCCCACGACTCCGGTCAAGTGTTGCATGCCTGGAAAGCTGGCCCCGAAACAGCCAGCCTACGCAAACAACTTGAGCAAATGCGCGATGGTGGTGTCTACGCCATCTCCATTCCTCAAGCCCCCTACCGCTGCCCTCCCGGCCCCTACGAGCGTGCCAGCCAGGTGGCTCACTACCTCAAACAGCACAAGCCCAAGTCCAAAGTCCTGATTCTGGATGCCAACGAAGACGTGACATCCAAAGGCAAACTGTTCAAGCAATTCTGGGCGGCCAATTACAAAGGCATGCTCGAGTACATGCCTTCGCACAAAGCCACGGCTGTGGACGCCAAGACAAGCACGCTCAAGTTTGATGTCCAAAGCGATGTCAAAGCCGACGTGCTCAACGTCATTCCCGCGCAGACTGCCGGCAAGATTGCCGTCTCCACCAAACTCAACAACGTCAATGGCCGCTGGTGCGGCGTCAACTACCTGAACTTTGAGTCCACTCAGGCCAAGGACGTGCACATCATTGGTGACTCGATCATGCTGGCTCCAGGCATGCCCAAG
>Ga0172373_10002550_pt1 | contig 27675 bp, 31 predicted proteins | sample Lak10m_2_FD_114546 | JGI IMG/M metagenome (GOLD analysis project Ga0172373, IMG submission 114546) | Freshwater microbial communities from Kabuno Bay, South-Kivu, Congo - kab_092012_10m | ecosystem: Environmental > Aquatic > Freshwater > Lake | place: Democratic Republic of the Congo...
AAGCCGCCAACCGGCTTGCGAAAGGCTCAGCCAACGAGTAAAACACACCCGTCCTGTCGTCTCCTACTGGGGGAATTTGACCTGGCCACGGATGGAGGAATTTGAAGTGGCCGCCGGGGTAATGAAAACCCCCTTCTTTGCGCGCTGCCCTTGCAGCGCGCCGACGAATTTCTGAATTTCCGGGCGACCGACTGAACCTTGCCACCTCTTCGCTTGAATGTAGATGGTGTCCAAACCAAGACGGTCTTCCTTAATGATTCCGTCGATGCCACCGTCACCACTCTGCCCGATACGCTCACCAGCGTCGCGGCGAGAGCCGCCGTAGCCCATCTTGACGAGAAGCTCGATGACAAGCCGCTCGAAGAATGTAGGAGAACACGAGAGGATGCGACTAAGTATGTCTTGAGCAAGACTGAGCCGAAGACTTTGGTGAGCGAGTTCAAGTGCTTCCTCTGGGGTTTGTTCCGTTGTGATAACAACGGGTTCGGTCGTTGTCGTTTCCCTGTTGTTCCGTGAAGCATCACAGAATTCGATGAACTCTGGAAAACGCTCAAGAAACCTGACATCTATTCTTGAAGGTTTGTCGCTAAGAATCTGCTTTCCGCGACCGGTAATACGTAGCGCCCCTCGACGCGGGGACTCCAAGAGTCCTGCCTTTTTGAGATATGAATTAGCCCATCCAACCCGGTTGTTGAAAATCGCCTGCTGGCCGCTCGCCAAGAGTTCGTTGCGTTCGGCCGGAGTCAGCTGAAACTCAGTCGCAAGAACTTCCACGGCTTCACGCGTGGTGTGGTCATTCCCATCCGCAGCAAACCGAAGTAGAGGAAGCATCAGCGTTTGATAATCAGGAATAGGCATAGTGATCCCGTGGATTCCAAAGCTCTAGTTCGACATACGCGGAAATTTGCGTCCATTGAATGGACAAATATTGCTGATCAAGGCTTAGCCTAGCTAGTTTTCATACCCCAGGCAAGCGCGATACCGCAGGCGGCCCGGCTGTGGCGGCGGCCCATGTGAGCCGCCGAGCGAGGAGCCGTGCCAGGGGTTGTCCGCTGGCGTTGTCCGACGACAATGCCGGCTTCATCGGCATTGGCTAGTTCAGCCAGCGGCCTGGCGCGGCCCCGCCGCGAGGGGCGCCGCAGGCCGGCGAGACTGGGGCGACGACGCGGCCGGGTCGCCGGCCTGCCCCGCCCGATTTGAAATCCCGCCCCTGCTAGACTGCCCGCACCTCATCGGAGACAAGCAATGAAATACATCGAACACGGCAAGGGCGGCGGCCCGGAGTGCATGGCACTGGCCGAAGGCCCCGTCCCTCAACCCGCTCCCGGCCAGATCCTGATCGAAGTCGTCTGTGCCGGCGTCAATCGCCCGGACTGCCTGCAGCGCTCGGGCAAATACCCGCCTCCGCCCGATGCCTCACCCATCCTCGGCCTCGAAGTCGCCGGCCGCGTCAAGGCCGTAGGCGAGGGCGTGACGGAATGGAAAGTCGGCGCTGGCGTCACGGCGCTCACGCCCGGCGGCGGTTATGCCGAGTACTGCGTGGCCGCCTCGAGCCACGCCCTGCCCATCCCCACGGGCATGGACTACGCCACGGCGGCGGCGCTGCCCGAGACATGGTTCACCGTCTGGGCCAACCTGGTCGACTTGGGCAAACTGAAGCAGGGTGAACGCCTGCTGGTGCATGGCGGCTCCAGCGGCATAGGCCTCGTCGCCATCCAGTTGGCCAAGCACCTGGGCGTGGAGTGCTTCGTCACCGTCGGCAGCGAGGAGAAGGCAGCCTTTTGCCGCGCGGCAGGCGCGGCGCATGCCATCAACTACCGCACGCAGGACTTTGCCGATGAAGTGAAGCGCATCACCGGCGGCACGGGCGTGGATGTGGTGCTGGACATGGTGGGCGCGCCCTACCTGCAACGCAACCTCGCCAGCCTGCGCCGCGACGGACGGCTGGTGTACGTGGCCTTCCTCGAAGGCAGCAAGGGCGAAGCCGACCTGCTGCCGATCATGGTGAAGCGCCTGACCATCACCGGCTCGACCATGCGCCCGCGCACCCTGGCCGAGAAGACCGCGATCCGCGACGCGCTGACCACCAACATTTGGCCGGCGCTGTCACGCGGCGAGTTGCTGCCTCACCTTTACGCGCGCTTCCCGCTGGCCCAGGCGGCGGACGCGCACCGGCTTATGGAATCTAGCAGGCATATTGGCAAGATCGTTCTGGAGATCAGTCCGGGATAGTCCATACACGGCACCGGACCTTGGCTTCTCCCGCCGCGCAGCGGAATCCCGGGTGTGTCGAGACCGTCGGCGTGACTGAAGTGGTCGCAGATTGTGGTATCGTCTGCAAATGACCACTTGGAGAATTCAAATGACCCCTACGGCCGTCAGCGTCACTGAATTCAAGGCGCATTGCCTGGACGTAATCCGCCAGGTCGAGCAGGAAGGCACGACAGTCGAACTCACACGTCACGGCAGGGTCGTGGCGCGCCTGGTGCCAACACCGCAAACATCGAAGGGAGTTGCACCCTGGTTGCGTCTGCGCGGTCGCGGCAGGCTCATTGGCGTACCCGAGGCCGGGGTACTTGACGTTTCCGACTTCAACGCCTTGCGCTGAATGGCCCTGGCAATGCCTACCCTCCTTCTGGACACCCACGTCTGGCTTTGGTGGCTGCACGGCCAACCCGAGCTAACCGCGACCGAGCGGGACGCGCTGGATGCTCTGGCGGCGGCCGGAACGCCCCCGGCCATTTCCGCGATCAGCCTTTGGGAGGCGCAAATGCTCGCCAGCAGGGAGCGGCTCCGATTGGATTCACCGCTGACCCACTGGTTACCCACGGCGGCAGCTCCCGAGATCGTAACCGTGCTGCCGCTGGACACGGACGTAATCCTGGCGCTGGATGCCCTGCCAACCGGATTTCATGGCGACCCGGCGGATCAAATTATTGTTGCGACCGCCCGCGCACATGGCCTGCCATTGGCTACACGGGACAGCAACATCCGCCGTTCCAGAACAGCGAAGCTCTGGAAGCCTTGAGGAAATCATTATGCTATTGACGATCGACGTGGTATCCGACGTGGTCTGCCCCTGGTGCTTCATCGGCAAGCGCCACCTCGACAAGGCGCTGGCACAGTGGCGCGCCGAGCATCCGGATGGCGAAGTGACGGTAACCTGGCGCCCCTTCTTCCTCAACCCTGACACGCCCGAAGGCGGCGAGCCTTACCGGCCTTTCCTGGAAAAGAAGTTTGGCGGGCCGCAGGGCCTGGCGGAAATCTGGGCGCGCGTACGCGAGGCCGGCAAGCCCGCCGGCATCGACTTCGCCTTCGAGAAGATCGAGCTGCGCGCCAACACGCTGGCGGCCCACCGGCTGATCCACTGGGCGCAAAGAGTCATGCCTCCGGCGGAGCCGGGGACGGTATCCCCTTCGGACGGCGCTGGGCCGCTCTGCGTACCTGGGAATCCGCTTCGCCGGCAGGTAACGGCGAAACTGATCGAGGCGCTGTTCGCGGCGCAGTTTCTCGATGGCCGGCATGTCGGCGACCGCGCCGTACTGGCGGATATTGCTGGCACCTGCGGTTTTGACGCGGCTGCGGTGAAGGCCTACCTCGACAGCGACGATGATGCCGAGGACATCCGGTACGACGCTGCGGAGTCGCGACGCATGGGCATCAACGGCGTGCCCTTCTTCGTCTTCAACCAGAAGCTGACGGCCTCCGGCGCCCAGTCGCCCGAAGCGCTGCTGCGTGCCATGGGCGAGGCCATGGCCTGAAGGTCAGCGCCGCGCCTGCTCGGCTTTCTGCTCGACGGCAAACACGGCGGCCTCTACGCGCGAACTGAGGTTCAGCTTGGCCAGGATGTGCTTGACATGAAGCTTGACGGTGTCATGACTTATGTCAAGCACACGGGCGATGGCCTTGTTTGACAGACCCTGCGCCAGGTGTTCGAGGATCTCGCTTTCGCGCGCCGTGAGCAGCTTGAGCGTTTCCGCCTTGCTCGACGTCGGATTGCCGCCTTGCAGGAGATTGACCAGCTTCAGCGTCATTGCCGGGGCGACCACGGTTTCGCCGCGCACCGCGCGCTGCACGGCGTCGACAACATCGTCTGGCTCCATGTCCTTGAGCAGGTAGCCCTTGGCGCCGGCCTGCATGGCGGCGGCGAGGTCTTCCTCGGCGTCGCTGACGGTGAGCACCAGCACCGGCCCCGTCCAGCCGCCGGCAACCAGGCGCCGCAACAGGGCAAGGCCGCCATGGGGCGGCATGTTGAGATCGGTAATGATGACGTCGGGCCGGGCATCGGCCACCATGGCAATGGCATCGTCGGCATTGCCGGCGATGGCGGCGATGGTGATCGATCCGCGCTGCTCAAGCAGCTCGGCCAGGCCCTTGCGAAACAGCGTGTGATCGTCGACCAGCATGACGCGGACCGGCCCTGCGGACATGCTCATCGACCGCTTCCTCCGACCGGCGGGAAACTCAGGCGTACGCGGAATCCGCCCTGCGGCAGGTTGACCACTTCAAGCCGGCCGCCGATCTTCTGCGCGCGTTCGCGCATGATGGTGAGCCCGAAGTGGTCGCGCAGGCCAGGATGCTCCTGGAAACCGCCGACACGGTTGGCGATTGCGAAGAAGCCCTGCCCGCCCTTGCCGTTGTCCTCGACGGTGGCGATGTAGTAGTCGCCGGCGGCTTCCAGGGTCATGCTGGCCTGCGTGGCGCCGGAATGGCGGGCGACGTTGGCCAGGGCCTCCTGCAGGATGTGAAACACCTGGCTTTCCTTTTCCGGCTCAAGGCGCAGGTCGGTCAGGCGGTTCTCGTAGTGCAGCACGATCCCGGTGCGCTCCTGGAAACCGCAGGCAAGCCCCTGCAGGGAATGGTGCAGACCCATCGGGTCCATGCGGCTGCGAAACTGGACCAGCAACTCGCGCAGGTGAGCGTAGGCGTCATCCAGCGCCTGGCTGACGTCGCCGGCGTACTTGGCGGATTTTTCGATTTCCTGATCCGAGATGGCATCGTTCAGCAGCGCCATGCGCATCTTCATGTAGGCCAGGGTCTGCGCCAGCGAGTCGTGAATCTCGGCGGCCATCATCTGGCGCTCCGAGGTCAGCACCATGCGCAGGTTTTCGCGCTTGAGCCGTGCGTTCTCCAGCGCCATGCCGAGGTGCTCACCGATGGAACGGAACAGCAGCGCCACCTCCTCCGGCAATTCGAAGGCCTGCGGCAGGTAAAGATTGTAGGTACCGAGCAGGCGTCCGGCGTTCTGCAGGGGGACCACCACCATCGCCTGGCAGCCGTGGCCGAAGTAGTTGCTTTGCGTGCGCTCGGCGCAACCGGCGAGATCGATCTCGAAACAGGGCTTGTTCTGGCGGATGGCGACGCCACACTGGCCACAGTCGCGCGACACCAGGCGCTCGAACTTGACCACCTGCGGCGGCAAGCCGCGCGAGGCCACCATGCGCAGATGCTTGCCGTCGCTGGTGAGCACGCGCACCACGCCTGCATCGGCCTTGGCAAGGCGGATCATGGTGCCAAGGAAGCGGCCGAGCAACTCGTCGAGTTCGTCCTCGTCGGCCAGGTTGGTGGAAATCTCGGAAAGGACATGCAGGGCTTCGAGGGTATGGTCCTCGGAGGGGTCGAGATCGAGATGGCCAAGGCTGCCGCTGCGGTCGCTGGCGTTCATCAGTCGGGCAGGCTCCAGGCGCCTGAATGGATCTTGTCCGCCCACATCAGCGCGGATATTGTTTTGCCGTCCGTGATCTCGCCGTCCTGTACCGCCAACAAGGCATCGGCAACGCTGAGCTCGATGACATCGAGATGCTCGCCGTGGTCGCGCTGGTGTCCGACATAGAGCAGGCCCTGCGCCCAGAAGATTTCGATCCGTTCGTCGGAATAGCCGATGCAGGGATGCATGGTGGCCAGATGCCGCCAGAACTTCGCGGTGTGGCCGGTTTCCTCGCGCAATTCGCGCTTCGCGGTATCCAGGGGATGTTCGCCCGGATCGATCTTGCCGGCCGGCAGCTCGGTGAAGATGCGCCGCAGGGGATACCGGAACTGACGCTCAAAAAGCAGTTTGCCGTTGTCGAGGGCGGCGATGATCACCACTGCCCCCGGATGAGTGATCCATTCGCGTACCGTCTGATGGCCGTCGTGCAGGCGTACTTCGTCACGGCGCACCTTCAGCAGGCAACCGTCATAGACCGGCTCGCTGCTCACCATGTGCTCGATCAGTTGGACATCATCCATGTCGCGTTCGGGGTATTTGTTGATACTTGAACTTTCAAACAGCAGAGCCATCTTATATCAGCAAGCATTGATAAAGGAGACTCCCATGTCAGGCCTGATCCCGGGTTTGGACGCCGATGGCGTCGTTACCGTGAATCGCGTGGTGCTACGCGAAGGATATACCATCGACGACCTTGAAGAGCGCGTTGCGCTGCTTTGCGAGAACGTCAAGACCTACCATTCGGACACCGGCTTCCTCGGCGGCATGGTGGTCCTCAACAGCGGCCAGGTCTCCAACGAAGGCAGCACCGTCGGCCAGGCCGTCGCAAGCCCGCTGCGCGACCGCGAAGCGCTGATCATCACTTTCTGGCAGAGCTTTGCCCAGCACGAGGCCTCACACCGCAGCGATACCTTCCAGCCGCTGTTCCGGCAGGTGCTCGAACTCTGCGAGAACGGCAACGAGGAAATCGCCTACCGCATGCTGTGGTCCGGAAAGGCGTATTCGGCCGATGAAGCCCGCGACGCGCGTGCCGCCAAGGCGCGCTACGTGCAGGCGGCGTAGGAAGGCGAAATCGGGCGGAAAGAGGCGCGGCCAGGGCCGCGCCGATGCCTCAGACCGAGCGCAGCAGCGCGGTCGTGCAAAGCATCATCACCTCGTTGGGGAAAAGGCCCAGCACGGCAACGGCAATGCCGTTGAGCGAGAGCAAGGCGCGCACGTCGAGGCCGGCGGTTATCGGCGCCGAATCGACCGGTGCGTCAAAGTACATCAGCTTGACCACGCGCAGGTAGTAGAACGCACCGATCAGCGAGAACATCACCGCGATCACCGCCACGGTAACGTAGCCCGCCTTGACCGCCGCCAGCAGCACGGCAAACTTGGCAAAGAAGCCGATGAAGAAGGGGATGCCGGCCATCGAGAACATGATGATCAGCATCATCGCGGCAAACCACGGGCTGCGCTTGTTGAGGCCCTTGAAGTCGTCGAGGTTCTCGGCCTCGTAGCCGGCGCGCGACAGCAGCAGCACGGCGCCGAAGGCTCCCAGCGACATCAGCACATAGGCGACCGTGTAATAGAGGGCAGAACTGTAGGCATTGGTGGCAGTGAAGGGGTCAACCTTGCCGGCCATCGTGCCGGCCATCAGGCCGAGGACCATGTAACCCATGTGAGAGATCGCCGAGTAGGCCAGCATGCGCTTGATGTTGGTTTGCGCGATTGCGGCCAGGTTGCCCAGCGCGATCGACAGTACCGCCATCACCAGCAGCATCTTCTGCCAGTCGGCGGCCAGACCGAGCAGGCCATAGACCAGCAGGCGCAGGGCCATGGCGTACGCAGCGAGTTTGGGCGCCGAGCCGATGAACATGGTGACAGCGGTCGGAGCGCCGTGATAGACGTCCGGAATCCACATGTGGAAGGGCACCAGGCCGAGCTTGAAGGCTATGCCGGCAACAATGAAGACAAGGCCGAAGACCAGCACGGTCTTGTCGCCCTGCCCCTGGTAAAGCGCTTGCGCGATACCGCCGAGTTCGAGGCTGCCGGTGCCGCCATAGACCATCGACATGCCGTAGAGCAGGAGGCCGGAAGCCAGCGCGCCGAGGACGAAATACTTCATCGCGGCCTCGGTCGAGCGCGTCGAGTCGCGGTCGATGGCCACCAGGCCATAGAGCGAGAGCGACATCAGTTCAAGGCCGAGGTACATGGTGACGAAGCTGGCGGCCGAGATCATGATCATCATGCCCAGCGTCGCGTACAGCACCAGGACGTAGAACTCGCCCTTGTCCAGGCCGCGGTCGGCGAGGTACTGGCGGCTATACACCAGCATCATCAGCACGGCGAAATAGGTCACCAGCTTGAGGAAGTCGGCGAGCATGTCATCGAGGAACAGGCCGCTGAATGTCAGCACCGGCTGTCCGTCGAGGGTGACGAGGGTAATAGCGGCGGCGCCCAGCAAGGCGACGGCACTCAGCATCGCGGCGATCCAGCGGTGGGTGGCGCCGAAGACAAGATCGACGAACAGTACCAGGAAGGACATCAGCAGCAGGAAGATCTCCGGTGCCGCCGGGTACAGGTCGGGCATTACAAAATTGTTCAGCATAGCTATGTCTCGTGTCTTTCCCGTCGCGCGTTGCTCAAAGCTTGCTCACCGCGACATGCTTGAGCAGGTTATCCACCGAGGAATGCATGACCTCGGTGAACGGGAAGGGATAGAGGCCCATGCCAAGCACGCAGAGGGCGAGCACGCCGAGCACCAGGAATTCGCGGCCGTTGATGTCCTGCATCTCGGCGACGTGTGGGTTGGTAACCGGACCGTACACCACGCGTTTGATCATCCACAGCGTGTAGGCAGCGCCGAGGATCAGCGTTGTCGCGGCAAGGAAACCGAGCCAGAAGTTGGCCTTGATGGCGCCAAGGATGACCATGAACTCGCCAACGAAGCCGGAGGTGGCGGGCAGGCCCGAATTGGCCATGGCGAAGAAGACGAACAGCGCGGCGAACTTGGGCATCGAATGCACCACGCCGCCGTAATCGGCAATCATGCGCGAATGCATGCGGTCGTACATGACGCCGACACAGAGGAACATGGCGCCGGAGACGAAGCCGTGGGAGATCATCTGAACCAAGGCGCCCTCGACGCCGATCTGGTTGAAGATGAAGAAGCCCAGCGTGACGAAGCCCATGTGCGAGATCGACGAATAGGCAATCAGCTTCTTCATGTCGGCCTGCACCAGGGCAACGAAGCCGATATACACCACCGCGATCAGCGACAGCGTAATCATCAACGGTGCCATGTAGTGGGCGGCATCCGGCACGATCGGCAGGGAGAACCGGACAAAACCATAGGCGCCGAGCTTCAGGGCGATCGCCGCCAGCACCACCGAACCGCCGGTGGGGGCCTCAACGTGGGCGTCGGGCAGCCAGGTATGCACCGGCCACATCGGCACCTTGACGGCAAAGGACACCAGGAAGGCGATGAAGATCAGGATCTGCGGCTTCATGCCGATCGACAGTTGGTGCCAGTCGAGAATGTTGAAGCTGCCGCGCGACTCGATGAACAACCAGAGCAGCGCGACCAGCATCAGGAGCGAGCCGAGCAGCGTATAGAGGAAGAACTTGATCGCGGCGTAGACCCGGTTGGGGCCGCCCCAAACGCCGATGATGATGTACATCGGGATCAGCGAGGCCTCGAAGAAGACGTAGAACAGCACACCGTCCAGTGCGCTGAAGATGCCGTTCATCAGACCCGACATGACCAGGAAGGCGCCCATGTACTGGGCCTGCTTTTCCTCGATGACTTCCCAGCCGGCCAGCACCACCATCACGGTGATGAAGCTGTTGAGGAGGATGAAGGGCATGGAAATGCCGTCCACGCCCAGGTAGTACTGAACGTTGAAGCGCGGGATCCAGGGGCTCTTCTCGACGAACTGCATGCCGACGGCCTGGGTGTCGAAGCCGAGGTAGAGCGGGATCGTCACCAGGAAACCGGCAATGGCGACAGCCAGCGCCAGCCAGCGGATCAGGCAGCGACGGTCCGAGCCTGCCCAGAACACCGGCAGCGCGCCGAGGATCGGAACCCAGATTGCGAGACTCAATAGTTGCTGATTCATATCATTCCATCGGGCTGCGGCGCTTGCGCGTCAGGCCCTCCAAAGCAGCAGGAAGGCAAGCACGCCGAACAACATCGCCAGGGCATAGCGGTAGATGCGGCCGGACTGGATCAGACCGGTGAGGCTGGCAAACCAGCCCACCGCGCCGGCCGAGCCATTCACCATCACGCCGTCGATCAGCACCTGGTCGCCGGCCTTCCACAGGCCGCGACCGAGGCCGCGCGCACCGCCGGCGAAGAACCAGTCGTTGAAACGGTCGAAGCCATATTTCTCTTCGAGGATCATGGCCGGGAAGGCCAGCTTCTGCTTGATCACCGCCGGCAGGTCGGGGCGAACGATATAGAGGTACCAGGCGGTTGCCGCGCCGGCGGTGGCGAGCCAGAAAGGCAGCGTCATCACGCCATGGGTCATCATGCCGAAGATGCCGTGGAACTGCGCCGCCATGGTCGCCATCGCCTTGTGTGCATCGGCGACGACGATGGCATTGCCGAACCAGTTGCCGTAGAGGATGGTGCCGATCAGCCAGCCGGAGGCAATTGCCGGAATCGACAACAGGATCAGCGGCACGGTAACGACCTTCGGCGATTCATGCGGCTCCACCGGACCATGGTGGCCATGGTCATCGTGGGCATCATGGTGCGCGTCGTGGCCATGCCCGTCATGGTGGTCCGCGGCGTGGCGGAAGCGCTCTTCGCCGTGGAAGGTGAAGAAGATCAGGCGGAAGGAATACAGACCGCCGACGAACACTGCCGCCAGGGCGCAGAAGTAGGCAAAGCCGGCGAAGGGAACGTTGGCCAGGTGCACCGCCTCGATGATCGAGTCCTTGGAGAAGAAGCCGGCAAACGGCGGCAGGCCGGCATTGGCGATGGCGCCGATGAACATGGTCAGGTAGGTGATCGGCATGTACTTGCGCAGGCCGCCCATCTTGCGCATGTCCTGCTCATGATGCATGGCGATGATCACCGAGCCGGCGCCGAGGAAAAGGACGGCCTTGAAGAAGGCATGGGTCATCAGGTGGAAGATCGCCACGGAGTAGGCAGAGGCGCCCAGCGCCATGGTCATGTAGCCAAGCTGGGACAGCGTCGAGTAGGCAACGACACGCTTGACGTCGGTCTGGACGATGGCGATCAAGGCCATGAATAAGGTCGTAATGGCGCCGACCAGGATGACCAGCGACAGGGCGGTGTCGGACAGCTCGAACAGCGGCGACATGCGCGAAACCATGAAGATGCCGGCCGTGACCATGGTTGCGGCGTGAATCAGCGCGGAGATCGGGGTCGGGCCTTCCATCGAGTCGGGCAGCCAGACATGCAGCGGGAACTGCGCCGACTTGCCCATGGCGCCGATGAACAGGCAGATACAGATGGCGGTGATCAGGGGCCAGCCGGTGACCGCCTCGGTCACTGTCGCCAGTTCCTTGGCCTTGCCGAAGACGGTGACATAGTCGAGGCTGCCGGCATAGGCCGCCACCAGGCCAATCCCGAGAAGAAAGCCGAAATCGCCGACGCGGTTGACCAGGAAGGCCTTGAGGTTGGCGTAGATCGCCGTCTCGCGAACCGACCAGAAGCCGATCAGCAGGTAGGAAACCAGGCCAACCGCTTCCCAGCCGAAGAATAGCTGGACGAAGTTGTTGCTCATGACGAGCATCAGCATCGAGAAGGTGAACAGCGAGATGTAGCTGAAGAAGCGCTGGTAGCTGTTGGTGCCGGCCTTGCTGCCCGCCGGCCAGTTTTCCTCGTCGTGCGCCATGTAGCCGATGGTGTAAATGTGCACCATGAGCGAAACGAAGGTGACGACGATCATCATTAGGACGGTGAGCTGGTCGATCAGGAATCCGACCTCAAGCTTGAGCCCGCCGGAGTTCATCCAGGTGTAGACCGCGCCGTTGAAGGTATTGCCGGCCTGCACATCCTGAAAGATGATCACCGACAGGACGAAGGAGAGGGCCACACCCAGCGAGGTGACGGTGTGCGCGCCGGCCCGGCCGAGGATACTGCCGAAAAATCCGGCGAGGATGGCACCAGCCAGCGGTGCCAGGGGAACGAGTAGGTAGATGGTCTTCATGCCCTTGCGCCCCTCAGCCCTTAAGGCTGTCGAGGTCCTCGACTTCGATCGACGACAGGTTGCGGAACAGCACCACCAGGATGGCCAGGCCAATGCCCGACTCCGCGGCGGCGACGACGAGGATGAAAAACACGAACAACTGGCCGGAGAGGTCGTTGAGGTAGTGCGAGAAGGCGACGAAATTCAGGTTCACCGCGAGCAGCATCAGTTCGATGGCCATCAGCAGGACGATCAGGTTCTTCCGGTTGAGGAAGATGCCGATGACGCTGATGACGAAAAGGATGGCGGCGAGGATAAGGTAGTGCGACAGCGGAATCATGCCTTGTCTCCCTGGCTGGCCGGCAGATCGACCTCCGGCGCCATCTTGACGATGCGCATGCGGTCTTTGGCCTTGACGGCGATCGCGTCGGAGGCGTGGATCGCCTTGTTGTCCTTGCGTTGGCGCAGGGTCAGCATCACGGCGACGATGATCGCGACGAGCAGGATCACCGAGGCTATTTCGAAGGGATAGGCAAAGTCGGTAAATAACACCCGCGCCAGTTCCTTGGTATTGCTGTAGTTGGCCGGCAGGTTTTGCGGCGGCAGGTTGGCCAGGCCGAAATACTTGCCGGACAGCACCACTGCCATCTCGGCGGCCAGCAGGCCGCCGACCACCAAGCCCCAGGGCAGGTTGCTCCAGAAGCCGGCGCGAACGCGTTCGATGTTGATGTCCAGCATCATCACGACGAAGAGGAACAGCACCATCACCGCGCCGACATACACCATGATCAGCGCCAGCGAAAGGAACTCCGCCTGCAGGAGCATCCACAGTCCGGCAACGTTGAAAAAGGCCAGCACGAGGAAGAGCACGGCATGCACCGGATTCCTTGCGGTGATCACGCGCAACGCGGCGAGCACCGTCACTGTGGAGAAAAGGTAAAAAAGGATAGTCTTGAATTCCATGGCCGTTTAGCGTGGCTTTAGCGGTAAGGCGCATCCTGCGCGCGATCGGCGGCGATCTGGGCTTCGTTCCTGTCGCCCACGGCCAGCAGCATCTGCTTGGTGTAGTAAAGATCGCCCCGTTGCTCTCCGTGATACTCGAAGATGCGCGTCTGGACGATCGCGTCGACCGGGCAGGCTTCCTCGCAGTAACCGCAGAAGATGCACTTGGTCAGGTCGATGTCGTAACGCGTGGTGCGTCGGCTGCCATCGGCCCGCTCGGCGGACTCGATGGTGATGGCCATCGCCGGACAAACGGCTTCGCACAGCTTGCAGGCAATACAGCGTTCCTCGCCGTTGGGGTAGCGACGCAGCGCATGCAGGCCGCGAAAGCGGTGTCCCTGCGGCGTCTTTTCCTCCGGGTACTGCACGGTGATCTTGCGCGCGAAAAAATAGCGCCCGGTGACCGCCATGCCCTTGAAGAGCTCCTTGAGGAACAGGCTGCCTATGAAGTCTTTTGCACCCATGGTGTCTCTCCTCGCCCTTATTTCCAGATCGACAGCGGCGACATCATCCAGACCCCAACCACCAGGATCCAGATCAGCGTCAGCGGCACGAAGACCTTCCAGCCCAGGCGCATCAACTGGTCGTAGCGGTAGCGCGGGAAAGTAGCGCGGATCCAGAGGAAGATGAACAGGATGAAGGCCACCTTGGCGAACAGCCAGTGGATGCCGTCAGGAATGAACGCCACCGGCGAGAGCCAGCCACCGAGGAAGAAAATGGCGGTCATCGTCGAGATCAGGTACATGTTCGCGTATTCGGCGAGGAAGAACATGGCGAAGGCCATGCCCGAATACTCGACCATGTGGCCGGCGACGATTTCGGATTCGCCCTCGACGATGTCGAAGGGCGCGCGATTGGTTTCGGCAACGCCCGAGATCAGATAGACCCCGAACATCGGCAGCAGCGGCAGCCAGTTCCAGGACAGGAAGTCGAGACCGTAACTGGCAAAGCGACCCTTGGCCTGGGCGTTAACGATATCCGTCAGGTTGAGGCTGTTCGACACCATCAGCACGCAGATCAGGGCCAGGCCCATGGCGATCTCGTAGGAAATCATCTGCGCCGAGGCGCGCATGGCGCCGAACATCGGGTACTTCGAATTGGAGGCCCAGCCGGCGATGATGATGCCGTAGACGCCCACCGAGCTGACCGCCAGCAGGTAGAGCACCCCGGCGTCGATGTTGGCGACAACCCAGTTCTCGGCAAAGGGGATCACGGCCCAGCCGGCCAGCGCCGGTGCGATCGCCATGATCGGGCCGAGCACAAACAGCTTCTTGTCGGCCGCCGCCGGAAACAGGACTTCCTTGAAGAACAGCTTGAGACCATCGGCGATCGGTTGCAGCAACCCCCAGGGTCCAACGCGGTTGGGGCCGATGCGCACCTGCATGTAGCCGATCACCTTGCGCTCGACCAGCGTCAGGTAGGCAACGCAGAGCATCAGCGGGGCAATGATCAGGACGATCTTGGCCAGCGACCAGGCCAAGGGCCAGACCGGCTTGACGACGTCCCAGGTAGTACCAAGCGCGCCCTGGAGGAAGGAGACGATCATGGTTTCCATCACGCCTTCTCCACGGTAAGGGTGGCGAACATGGGGCCAAGGGCGACCGTATCGGCGTGCGCGGCAGCGATGCGCAGCGCGCCGTCGGCAACGCCGGCATCAAGCTGGGCAGTCAGCGTGACCGCCGTACCGCCAGCGCCGACTTTCAGCCTGTCACCCGCAGCAAGCCCGAGTTTGGCCAGCAGCGCAGCGTTCATGCGGGCAGTCGGCGCCGCAGAATCGGCAGCCTGCCGGAGCGCCGGTGAGCGGCGCACGAGGGGATCGGCAAAGTGGATGGGCACATCGGCGATGCGCTCGATCCCGCCTGCAGCAGCGTCGAACTTCATCGGCACGCCGTCGATGGCATTGTCCAGGCCGGCGACGAACTCGGGTGTGCCACCAAGCGCATCGGTGCGCACCTCTTCACTGCTGTTGTACTCAAAACCAGCCTGCTCCAGCAGGTTGCCAAGCACGCGCAGGACCTTCCACGCCGGACGGGCCTCGCCCAGGGGCTTGGTGGCGGCATAGAAGCTCTGCGCGCGGCCTTCAGTATTGACGAAAGTGCCGGAAGTTTCGCTGAACGGCGCGACGGGCAACAGGACGGCAGCGTAATCGAGCATCGCCTGCGTCTTGAATGGCGACAGGATGATGGTGGCGGCTGCCTTCCCCAACGCAGCGAGGGCCTCGGCGCCGTTGCCGCAGTCGAGTTCGGGCTCGGCGCCGAGAACGAGGTAGGCCTGGCGCGGATCCTTCAACATTGCCGAGGCGTTCAGCCCGCCGGCACCGGGCAGCGCCTTGGCGACGTAGCCGCCGACACTGTTCGCGGCTTCGCCAAGGAAACCGAAACGGGCATCGAGCAGTTTTGACAGCAGGCGACCCAGCGCATGCAGCACGGCGGCCTGCGGGTGCTGCTGGGCGAAGTTGCCAAGCAGGATGCCAACCTTGGTACCCGAGACAAGGCTTTCCGCCATCGCCCGGGCCTCGGTGGTTACGGTCAGGGCATCGAGGAAAGAAGGTACGGCGACCGACTTGAGCTGGCAGACCGCCTTCGCCACGGCGCCGAACAGGGCCGGCAGTTGCGCGGGGGCACCGATGGTCGCGGCCTTCAACGCAATCAGGTGGTCGTCAGCGGCGGAGTTGATGAGGCTGACTTCGGTGCCACGCTTGGCCGCCTGACGCAGGCGTTGCGCCAGCAAAGGATGGTCCTTGCGCAGGAAGGAGCCGACCACCAGCACGCGATCGAGCGTGCCCACGTCGGCAATCTTCATTCCCAGCCAGGGGGTGCCGGCACGCTTGCCGTCGGCGGAGAAATCGCTGTGGCGCAGGCGGAAATCGATGTTTTCGCTGCCAAGGCCGCGCAGCAGCTTCTGTGCGAGATGCATCTCTTCGAGCGTGGCATGCGGACTGAGCAGGCCGCCGATGGCTGCCCCGCCCTGATTCCTGGCAACGTCGCGCAGCGCGTGGGCGGTGTAGTCGAGGGCGACATTCCAGTCGACTTCCTTCCACTCGCCGCCCTGCTTCACCATCGGCCGGGTCAGCCGCTCCGGCGAATTCAGGCCCTGGTAAGCGAAGCGCTCCTTGTCGGAGAGCCAGCACTCGTTGATCGCTTCGTTTTCCAGCGGCAGCACGCGCATGACTCTGTCGTGCTTGGTCTGCACGATCAGGTTGCTGCCCAACGCATCATGCGGGCTGACCGACTTGCGTCGCGACAGCTCCCAGGTGCGTGCGGAGAAGCGGAATGGCTTGGAAGTCAGGGCGCCGACCGGGCAAAGGTCGATGATGTTGCCCGACAGTTCGGAATCCACGGTCTTGCCGATGAAGGGCATGACTTCGGCGCGCTCGCCGCGGTAGGACTGGCCGAGTTCCTGGAAGCCGGCGATCTCCTGCGTGAAGCGGACGCAGCGCGTGCAGTTGATGCAGCGGGTCATGTCGGTCGACACCAGCGGGCCGAGGTCCTTGTCGGGCACGACGCGCTTTTCCTCTGCGTACTTCGAGGCCGAATCGCCGTAGCCGACGGCGAGATCCTGCAACTGACATTCGCCACCCTGGTCGCAGATCGGACAATCCAGCGGATGGTTGATCAGCAGGAACTCCATCACCGCCTTTTGCGCCTTGACGGCCAGGTCGGAGTGGGTGAACACCTTCATGCCGTTGGTGACGATGGTGGCGCAGGCCGGCATCGGCTTCGGCGCCTTTTCCACCTGCACCAGGCACATGCGGCAGTTGGCCGCGATGGAAAGCTTCTTGTGATAGCAAAAATGGGGGATGTAGGTGCCTATCCTGTGCGCCGCCTCGATGACGGTGCTGCCATCCTCGACCTGCAGGGTCTTGCCGTCGATCTCGATCTCGACCATTACGCCGCCCCTGCCTTGAAGAAGCCACTGCCCATCCGCTGCGTTTCGGAATCGACGAGGCACTTCTTGTTCTCGATGTGGTACTCGAACTCGCTCTTGAAATGCTTGATGAAGCTGCGTACCGGAAAGGCGGCAGCGTCGGCGAGCGCGCAAATGGTCTTGCCCATCATGTTGTCGGTCACGCGGTTGAGCATGTCGAGGTCTTCCGGACGCCCTTCACCGTGCTCGATGCGATGCACGACACGGTAGAGCCAACCGCTGCCTTCGCGGCAGGGCGTGCATTGGCCGCAGGATTCCTCGTAATAGAAATAGGAGAGGCGTTCCAGTGCCTTCACCATGCAAACGGTTTCATCCATCACGATCACCGCGCCCGATCCAAGCATGGAGCCGGCCTTGGCGATCGAGTCGTAATCCATGGTGCAGTCCATCATGATCTCGGCGGGCAACACAGGTGCGGAGGATCCGCCGGGGATCACGGCCTTGAGTTTGCGTCCGCCGCGCATGCCACCGGCCATTTCAAGAAGTTTGGCGAACGGCGTGCCCATCGGCACTTCATAGTTGCCCGGACGATTGACATGGCCGGACACCGAGAACAGCTTGGTGCCACCGTTGTTGGGTTTGCCCAGGTTCAGGTAAGCCTCGCCGCCCATGCCAAGGACAAAGGGGACGGCAGCAAAGGTCTCGGTGTTGTTGATCGTGGTCGGCTTGCCGTACAGGCCGACATTGGCCGGGAACGGCGGCTTGTAGCGCGGCTGACCCTTCTTGCCCTCGATCGATTCGAGCAGCGCGGATTCCTCCCCGCAGATGTAGGCACCATAGCCGTGGTGGGCAAAGAGATCGAAACCGAAGCCGGAGCCGAGGATGTTCTCACCCAGATAGCCGGCTGCGCGCGCCTCGTCAAGTGCCTGTTCGAAGCGCTCGTAGATTTCGAAGATCTCGCCGTGAATGTAGTTGTAGCCGGCCCTGGCACCCACCGCGTAGCCGGCGATGATCATGCCCTCGATCACCGAATGCGGGTCGTAACGCAGGATGTCGCGATCCTTGAAGGTGCCCGGCTCGCCCTCGTCGGTATTGCAGACGACATATTTCACCGGTGCGGCCTTGGGCATGAAGCTCCATTTCAGGCCGGTCGGAAAACCCGCGCCACCGCGCCCGCGCAGCACCGACTTCTTCATCTCGGCGATCAGGTCGTCCTGAGTCATCTTGCTTTCGAGCACACGGCGCAACTGCTTGTAGCCACCGCGCGCCTCGTAGTCCTTGATGCCCCAGCCGGCATCGCCCCGGGCCCATCCGGCGGTCAGCAGCGGATTGATGGTGTCGATCAGAGCCATCCTATTTGCACTCCGCCAGCAGCTTGTCGATCTCGTCGGGGAGCATGAAGCTGCACATGCGCTTGTTATTCACCAGCATCACCGGCGCATCGCCGCAGGCACCCATGCACTCGCCCTCCTTCAGCGTGATCCGACCGTCGGCCGTGGTCTCGTTGAAATCGATGCCCAGCTTGGCCTTGACATACTCGGCGGCATGTACGCCGCCGGACAACGCGCATGGCAGATTGGTACAGACGGTGATCTTGTACCTGCCAACCGGATGCAGGTCGTACATGTTGTAGAAGCTTGCCACCTCGTAGGCGGCCATCGGCGCCATGCCAAGGTAATTGGCAACCGCTGCGATGGTTTCCTTGGGCAGCCAGCCCTTTTCATCCTGGGCAATCGCCAGCGCGGCCATCACGGCTGACTGTTTTTGCTCGGCAGGATACTTGGCCACCTCGCGGTCGATCTTGCGCAGTGCCTCGGGACTCAATTGATCGTGTTGGTTGTTCATGCGGCGGGCTACCTGTCTACGTCGCCAAGGACCAGGTCGATGGTACCGATCACGGCGGTGGCATCGGCCAGCATGTGGCCACGGCACATCTCGTCGGTGGCCGCGAGGTGGGGAACGCCGGCGGTATGCAGCTTGACGCGATAGGGTTTGTTGGCGCCGTCCGAAACCGCCCAGACGCCCATCTCACCCTTGGGATGCTCAATCGCCGCGTACACTTCCCCGGGCGGTACATGCATGCCTTCGGTAAACAGCTTGAAATGGTGGATCAGCTCTTCCATGCTGTCCTTCATCTTCTCGCGGCGCGGCGGTGCCACCTTGTGGTCATCGGTAATGACCGGGCCAGGATTCTTTCGCAACCAGTCGACGCACTGTTTGACGATGCGGTTGGCCTGAATCATTTCTTCCATGCGTACAAGGTAGCGGTCGTAGGTGTCGCCATTGACGCCGACCGGAATGTCGAAGTCGAGACGGTCATAGACCTCGTAGGGCTGCTTCTTGCGCAGATCCCACTCGAAACCCGAGGCGCGCAGCATCGCGCCGGAAAATCCGAGCTGCAGCGCACGCTCCGGACTGACGACGCCGACGCCGACGGTACGCTGCTTCCAGATGCGGTTGTCCGTCAGCAGGGTGTGATACTCGTCGATCAGGCCCGGGAAGCGGTTGGTGAAGTCATCGATGAAGTCGAGCACCGAGCCATTGCGCGCCTCGTTGAGTTCCTTCACCGTCTGCGCGTTCTTGAAGCGGTTTTCCTCGTACTTCGGCATCCGCTCGGGCAGGTCGCGATAAACGCCGCCGGGACGGAAGTAGGCGTGGTGCATGCGGATGCCGCAGGTCGCCTCGAGCACGTCGAAGATGTCCTCACGCTCGCGGAAGGTATAGAGCACCATGGTCATGGCGCCAATGTCGAGGGCGTGGGTGCCGATGTTCAACAGGTGGTTCTTGATCCGCGCCAGTTCATGGAACATGACGCGCAGATACTGGGCACGCAGCGGCACCTTGATGCCGAGCAGGCGCTCGACGGCCAGGCAATAGACATGCTCGCTGGGCAGCATCGAGGTGTAGTCGAGGCGGTCCATATAGGGCAGTGTCTGCAGCCAGGTCTTGGTTTCGGCAAGCTTCTCGGTACCGCGATGCAACAGGCCGATGTGCGGATCGGCACGGACGATGACTTCGCCGTCAAGCTCCAGCACCAGGCGCAGCACGCCGTGTGCCGCAGGGTGCTGCGGGCCGAAGTTGAGGGTGTAATTCCTGACGTCAGCCACGTCCGCCCCTTCCGTAGTTTTCCTCACGCACGATGCGCGGCGTCACTTCGCGCGGTTCGATGGTCACGGGCTGGTAAATCACGCGCTTCTGCTCCGGGTCGTAGCGCATCTCGACATAGCCGGAGATCGGGAAATCCTTGCGGAAGGGATGCCCGACAAAGCCGTAGTCGGTGAGAATCCGGCGCAGGTCGGGATGCCCCTCGAAATGGATCCCGAAAAGGTCGAAGGCTTCGCGCTCATACCAGTTCGCCACGTTCCAGACATTGACGATTGATTCCAGCACCGGAAACTCGTCGTCGGTGGCAAAGGCCTTCACCTGCAGGCGCCAGTTGTGGGTCAGCGACAGCAGCTGGCTCACCGCCGCGAAACGCGGGCCCTGGTAGCCGGTAAATTCGGAATAGTCTATGCCCGACAAATCCATCAGCAGCGCGAAGTCGAAGGCCGGATCGTCGCGCAGTTGGCGCATGACCTCGAGGTAAGCGGCGGCCGGAACCACAATGGTGACCTCGCCGTGATTGATCGCCGGCTCGCCGATGCGCTCGCCGAAGCTTTCCTTGAGTTGCCGGGTTAGCCGTTCCAGTTTGGCGCTCATGTTGGCTCCGGGTCAGCGCGCAATAGTTGAAGTGCGGCGGATCTTGCTCTGAAGCTGGATCAAGCCGTAAAGCAGTGCCTCCGCGGTCGGCGGACAGCCCGGGACATAGACGTCGACCGGGACAATGCGGTCACAGCCACGCACCACGGAGTAGGAATAGTGGTAGTAACCGCCACCATTGGCACAGGACCCCATCGACAGCACCCAGCGCGGCTCGGCCATCTGGTCATACACCTTGCGCAGGGCCGGTGCCATCTTGTTGGTCAGCGTGCCGGCGACGATCATCACGTCGGACTGCCGCGGGCTGGGGCGAAACACGATACCGAAGCGGTCCAGGTCGTATCGGGAACAGCCAGCATGGATCATCTCGATCGCGCAACAGGCCAGACCGAAGGTCATCGGCCACATCGAACCGGTACGCGTCCAGTTGATGATCTTGTCCAGCGACGTGGTGACGAATCCTTCCTGCAGAACGCCTTCGATGCTCATCCGCGGATTTCCCCAGTCCCGTTCATTCCCAGTCCAGCGCGCCCTTGGCCCAGGCATAGATGTAGCCGACGACCAGGATGCCGATGAACACGAACATTTCAATAAAACCAAACGCCCTCACCGCGTCGGTGGCAACAATTTCCTTGAAGATCGTCGCCCAAGGGAAGAGGAAGGCGATTTCGAGATCGAACAGGATGAAGAGGATGGCGATCAGGTAGTAGCGGACATCGAACTTGATGCGCGCGTCCTCGAAGGGAACAAAGCCGCACTCGAAGGCGGAAAGCTTCTCGCTGTCGGGACGATTGGGGGCAACCAGCCATCCCAGGAGGATCGGCGCACAGCCGAAACCAATGCCGACGAGGATGAAAACGAGGATGGGGAAATAGTTTTCCAGCATATTGGTGGCACGGCCACTTTCGCTCGTTGTTTGTTACCGGCCCACCCGCAATTTACTGCAAGAAAACCGATGCCCGACTGCTCTTTCGTACTGCCTGACTACTCAAGAATTCTGGTGCCCAGGGCGAGACTCGAACTCGCACAGCTTGCGCCACTACCCCCTCAAGATAGCGTGTCTACCAATTTCACCACCTGGGCTTTTTGCTCAACTGCGCGAGCGGCGCGGATTATAGCGTAAGCCATCGATCGAATCATGCGCTGCAACAAAAAAATCTATGACCTTCAAGCTTGAAGATTATTTCGGAATCTCTTTTGCCTTTGAATCCGGCGCCTCGGGAATCGCCGCAGGCGCAGCCGGAGCAGTTGATGCCGGAACCGCATCCATCACGCTGCCGGAGCTCGCCGGACGGGAGTTGGACACATAGGACAAACCGAGGCTGGTGAGGAAGAAAACCGTGGCCATCACGGCTGTCGCGCGTGACAGGAAATTCGCCGACCCGGTGGCGCCAAAAAGGCTGCCTGACGCGCCGCTGCCGAACGCCGCCCCCATGTCAGCGCCCTTGCCATGCTGCAGCAGGACAAGGGTGACTACCGAAATACCGGCCAGTACGTGAACGATCAGGATGACCGTATAGAGAATGTCCATGTTGTCCTTGCGTATCTCGAAGTTCAGGCAGCGCCGTGGATGGCGAGGAAATCGTCCGCCACCAGCGATGCACCGCCAATCAGGCCGCCGTCGATGTCAGGCTGGCCGAAAAGTTCCCCCGCGTTTCCCGGCTTGACGCTGCCGCCGTAGAGGAGTTGCAAACCCGCTGCTATCGCCGCATCAGCACGGTCGAAACGCCGGCGGATCAGGGCGTGTACTTCCTGTGCCTGCTCGGGCGACGCGGTCCGGCCGGTGCCGATGGCCCAGACCGGCTCGTAGGCGACGACGGCGTCGGCAAATGCAGCAATGCCAGCCACGGCCAGAACGGCATCGATCTGTCGCGTCACCACATCCCCCGTCACGCCAGCTTCACGCTCTGCAAGGGTTTCACCGACGCAAAGGATGGGCACCAGTCCGGACTTCTGCGCGGCAACAAACTTCGCGGCGACGATGGCGTCGGTATCGCCATAAAACGAGCGTCTCTCGGAATGCCCGACCAGCACGTAGCGGCAGGCAAAATCCGTCAGCATCGCAGCGCTCACCTCGCCGGTGTAGGCGCCCTGATCGTGTTCGGACACATCCTGCGCACCCCAGGCCACGGAACTTCCTTCGAGCTCGGAACGCGCCTGCGCCAAGTAGGGATACGGAACGCAGACGGCGATCCCGGCAGAACCCTTGGCACCATCACGAACGGCCCGCAGCAGGCCGAGATTGCCGGCGAGGCTGCCATGCATTTTCCAGTTGCCGGCGACAAGTTTCGTGCGCATAGGGAGATTCGGCCCGATGAAAAGCGTGAAATTATAGCGGCAGCGCAGCCCGAATGCCAGACTGCGCAGCCACCGAGGATCTGCCGGCAAGGCCCGCGATGGGGCGCCAGGGGCGTTGACCCAGATCAACAGGGCGGCCCGCAAAATGTAGATACTCCAAGTATATTAGAAAACACTGAGCTCCTTCCGGAACCATGGAAACTGTCACAAGCGACGTAGTCATCGTAGGCGCCGGAGGCGCCGGCTTGCGCGCGGCGATCGCGCTTGCCGAATCAGCGCCCGGTTTGCGCGTTGCCCTGATCTCCAAGGTTCTGCCGATGCGCAGCCATACCTGTGCCGCCGAAGGGGGTGCTGCTGGCGTGATCAAGCCCGATGACAGCTTCGACCTGCATTTCCACGACACGGTAGGGGGTGGCGACTGGCTCTCCGACCAGGATTGCGTCGAGTACTTCATCCACGAAGCCCCCAAGGAACTGTTGCAGCTGGAGCACTGGGGGTGCCCATGGAACCGCGAAGCCGACGGTTCCGTCGCCGTGCGCCCCTTCGGCGGCATGAAGAAGAAACGCACCTGGTTCGCCGCCGACAAGTCCGGCTTCCACATCCTGCATACCCTGTTCCAGACCTCCTTGCAGTTCCCTTCGATTCGCCGTTACGACGAGTATTTTGCCCTCGACCTGCTGTTGGACGACGGGCGTTGCCGTGGCGTCACGGCACTGGAAATGCGCAGCGGCGAGATCCGCCAGTTCAATGCCAAGGCCGTGATCATCGCCGGCGGAGGCGCCGGCCGAATGTTCCCCTTCTCCACCAACGGCGCGATCAAGACCGGTGACGGCATGGCCATGGCCTACCGTGCCGGAGCGCCGCTGAAGGACATGGAATTCGTTCAATACCACCCCACCGGCCTGCCCAACACCGGCAGCCTGCTGACCGAGGCCTGCCGCGGCGAGGGCGGCATCCTCACCAACAAGCACGGCCGGCGCTACCTGCAGGACTACGGCATGGGCCCGGAAACCCCGGTCGGCGAGCCGCAGCTGAAAACCATGGAACTCGGCCCGCGAGACCGCCTGAGCCAGGCCTACTGGCATGAGCTGCAAAAGGGCAATACCGTCAGTACCCAATGGGGCGAATGTGTCCTGCTCGACATGCGCCACCTCGGCGCGAAGAAGATCCGCGAACGCCTGCCGCTGGTGCAGGAACTCGCCTTGAGCTACCTCGGCGTCGATATCGTCAGGGATCCGGTACCGATCCGTCCGGTGGTCCACTACATGATGGGCGGCATCTCCACCGACACGACGGCCGCAACGCCGCTGCCGGGCCTCTTCGCCGCCGGCGAGTGCGCCTGCGTCAGCCTCAACGGTGCCAACCGCCTCGGCTCAAACTCGCTTGTCGAACTGCTGGTATTCGGCCGGCGTGCCGCCCTTTCCGCAATAGAACACATCGAGTCGCAGCCGGCAGCCAGTCCTGCCGCTCTCGGCGCAGCCGCCGCGGACAGCGCTGCACGCGTCGAGGCCCTGTACCGCCGCCACGATGCCACGGAATCCGTCTCCGGAATACGGCGCGAAATGATGGATACGATGGAGAAGAATGTCGGCATCTACCGCGACGAGGCCGGCCTCCAGGAAGGCGTGGCGAAGATCCACGAACTGCGCGAACGCTACGAACGCGTCAGACTCACGGACCACAGCCGGGTATTCAATACCGACCTCTTCCAGATCCTGGAACTTGGCTCGATGCTGGACTGCGCCGAGGCCGTAACCGTCGGCGCCCTGGCGCGCCGCGAATCGCGCGGCGCCCACCAGCGCCTGGATTTCACCGAGCGCGACGACAGGAATTTCCTGCGCCACACCATGGTGTATCGCCAGAATGCCGACCTGCCGCGCGTGGACTATCTCGACGTCGTGATCACCCGCTCGCCACCGGGGGTGCGCGACTACTCGGGAGACCACAAATGAAGGAGCGACTGGTCCAGCTTGATGTCCTGCGCTACGATCCCGACAAGGACGAGGCAGCTCACTTCCAGCGCTACGAAGTGATGTGTCCGGAGGAATGGGTGGTCCTCGATGCCCTGAACAAGGTCAAGGAGAGCATCGACCCGACGCTGAACTACCGATGGTCATGTCATATGGCGGTATGCGGCAGTTGCGGCATGATGATCAACGGCGAACCGAAGCTTTCCTGCCACACCTTCCTGCGCGACTATCAAGGCCTTATCCGCATCGAGCCGTTGACCCATTTCCCCGTAGAGCGCGATCTGGTGACCACGCCGGACGATTTCATGGAAAAGCTGAAGCGGGTCAAGCCCTACGTGATCGCGGGCAGGAAGAAGCCGATCGAGGAAGGCGAACACAGGCAGACGCCGGCGCAGCTGATGAAATTCCGCCAGTACTCGATGTGCATCAACTGCATGCTGTGCTACGCGGCTTGCCCCGAATATGGCCTGACGCCGCATTTCATCGGTCCGGCGGCGCTGACCCTGGCCCATCGCTACAACCTCGATTCGCGCGACGAAGGCCGCAAGGACCGCATGGAGGTAGTGGCCACCAAAGAGGGTGTCTGGGAATGCACGTTCGTCGGGGCCTGTTCCGAAGTCTGCCCGGCCCATGTCGACCCCGCCAGCGCGCTGCAGCAACTGAAGATCGTCGGCTCCATCGACTGGATCGTCGAGCACCTGTTGCCGGGAGGAAAATCCGCAGGGGATACCATCTCCCGCGAGAGCACGGGAGACACACCATGAGCCGCAAGCCCCTGGTCCGCGATGTCCCGCCGACCTCCTGGTACTTCCGCCATCCGCGCTACCTGCGCTACATGGCCCGCGAGGTCACCAGCCTGTTCATCGGCGCCTACTGCCTGCTGCTGGTCATCGCCATGGAACGCCTGTCGTCGGGCCCGGCGGCCTGGCAGTCATTCCTCGACGGCCAGCGCAGCATGGGCATGGTGGTCTTCCACCTGCTCGCCGTGGCCGCCGCCTTCTACCACGCCAGTACCTGGTTCAATGCAACACAGAAGGCCCTGCCGCTGCAGGTGGGCGAGGAATTCGTCAAGGGCAGCTACATCTCCGGCGCGCACTACCTGGCCTGGGCCGTGCTGTCTGTGGCAGTCCTGATCCTGGCTGGAGTGTTCTGACCATGGCCAAGTCGCACAAACCCGTCGTCTGGTTCCCCTTCGCCGCGGGTGGCACGGTCATCGCATTCTGCATGCCCGTGCTCGCGATCCTCGGCCTCATGGCTGCACTTGGTCACGCACCCTCGGGGCTCGCCTACGAATCGATGCATGCACTGTCCGCGAACCTTTTCGGCAAGCTGGCGCTGTTCGGTGTCATCGCGCTTTCATTGTGGAGCTCCGCGCACCGCCTGCGCTGCACCTGCTACGATTTCGGCCTGCGGGCCGACACCCTGGTGGCGACCCTGCTGTACCTCGCCGCCATTGGCGGCAGCATCGCGACTGCCATCTTCCTCTTCAGGATCTAATCCCTGACGACCCAGACCACCGGAACCACCCATGGCACCTCCCCCGTCCGCCTCGCGCGAAACCGTTCGTGAAGCGCGTCTCGGCGACGTCTGGAGCAACGAGCTCAACGACGTCTTTGCCGATGTCGCACCCTACTACGACCGTGCAAACAACATTGCCGCGCTCGGCCAGTTCGACAACTTCCTGCGCCGCTTCATGCAACTGGTGGAACTGCGAGCGGACCAGCGCGTGCTTGATGTCTGCGCCGGCACCAACGCCATCGGCATCGCACTGCTGAAGCGCGAGCCAACGCTGGACGTGCACGCGATGGACCGCAGCGCCGCGATGCAGACCGTCGGCCAGCAGCGCGCCGCCGAGCTCGGCTTCCAGATCAAGAGCACGATCGGCGATGTGCACGCCCTGCCCTTCCCCGACAATCACTTCGACATCGTCACCCTGCAGTTCGCCTCGCGCCATCTGCGGGTACGCCAGGTGTTCGGCGAGATCCGGCGGGTGCTGAAGCCGGGCGGCCGCTTTTACCATTCAGACATGCTGCGACCGCGCAACCCGATCGTAAAGCGCCTCTACTATGGTTACCTGCGCGGATGCCTCGGCATCACCGGCCTGATCGTCGGCAGCGGGCCTGCCGCGGCGCAGGCCAAGCAGTATTTCATGGATGCGCTCGATCTCTTTTACACCGCGGAAGAGCTTTCCATCCTGCTGCGCGACCTCGGCTTTGTCGAAGTCAGGGCCGACACCGTGTTCCACGGCATGATCGGCTACCACCGCGCCGCCAAGCCGGCCTGACGCGTCGCGGGACAGGCATGACGGATCGGGCCCGAACGCTCGCCAGACTCAACGGCCGCATTCTCCGCCTCTACAGCACGCGCACCATCCTTGCCCTGCGCAACGCACTGCCCATGCGCCTGGCCTTGCCCCACCTGGAGCCGGTGCTGATGCTCAACGTTGGCAAGGAAGTGGAAAAGGACACGGCAGTGATCGGGGATGCCGCGGCAGGCCCCGCCGACGACACCGAAGCACGCCTGGAGCGACTGGTCGACGTCACCCGGGAAATAGACGCGCGCTTCCTGCGCAACGTCGGTCGCTTTCCGGTCGAGATCGTCGTCCGCTACGACGAAATCCTGCCGTATCGCACGCGCCGGATCCGCATCCTGCATGGCGCGGCGACGACGATCCTGGCCAACGCGAAATTTCCGGACGACTTGCGCCGGGCGCTCGCCTCGACCCATGAACGTGAAGATCTGGCCCGGCTGCTCAACGAGCTGTTCCGCCTCTATGCCGAGGAGGTTCGCTCGCTCAGCCGTTCCGTGCGCCTGCCGGCCCCGCTGGTTCCCCTGCGCGAAATGATCGCCCGAGAACTCCTCGACGTCATGCTTCGCGTCGCCTGGCCACTGGCGCAGGAAATCGCCGCCGCTGCATCGCGCCTGACCGCATCCGGTCGCTCATTGCCCGCCAGAGGACACAGCGGAGACGATTGACGGCAGCGCC
>Ga0172373_10002552_pt1 | contig 27656 bp, 25 predicted proteins | sample Lak10m_2_FD_114546 | JGI IMG/M metagenome (GOLD analysis project Ga0172373, IMG submission 114546) | Freshwater microbial communities from Kabuno Bay, South-Kivu, Congo - kab_092012_10m | ecosystem: Environmental > Aquatic > Freshwater > Lake | place: Democratic Republic of the Congo...
AGCATACGTTTTATTTGCATCTGAAAGAGACTGAATTCCGCTTTAACCATAGGGCTGTTAATATGTACCTTGAAATACTCAAATTATTAAGAAATAAACCGCTTTAGCTTCCTAAGACCCTTACGGAATTAATCTTTTGTTCAATAAAGTATTCGAAATCGTTTCCATAAACGGTATGGATTTTGACTATTTTCCAAGCATCCACAAAAGCTGGCTTTGATAAGGCAGTCGTCATTCCACCGCTCCATAAATTCCAGAATCTAGAATCCAACAAGCCACCATTATTCAAGTACCACTCTTCGAAAGATAAATCAAAATATTGACGCATTTTACGCATCAGCTTATCGTAATCCTCTTTTTTCAGGCTTAACAACTCAAAGCCTTGCTCGTTAATATTTTCGGGGAAATCAACAATTATCTCTTGATATCTTTTTGTATATTCAGAAAATATTTCTATCTTTTGCTGATTATTCTGAATGTCAATTTGTGACCTCAAACTTCTATAAGCAAATAAAATACCTATTAGGGTTGCCATAATAGAAAGAATCTCACCCAAGGTTATTTCCAGCTTCAATTCACAACTCCTAAAATGCGATTCGCGATACGAGAACTAGGCACATCCGCGTAGACAGTACGAATAGTACGGCAAGCGGATGTAACAACGTTATCGTGAAGCGAGTGCATTTTACGCCGCTGGATTTAGAGAACGAACGCGGATATGTAACTCCCTCAGTTGCTTCTCATCCACCTCATTCGGTGCATTCGTCATCAGACATTGTGCGCGCTGTGTTTTAGGGAAGGCAATCACATCACGAATCGATTCCGCACCGGTCATCAAAGTCACCAAACGGTCGAGACCGAAGGCCAAACCACCGTGTGGAGGCGCGCCATATTGCAATGCATCCAGCAAGAAGCCAAACTTTTCTTGCGCTTCTTCGCGGCTGATTTTCAGGGCGTCGAACACTTTAGACTGCACGTCTTGCTGATGGATACGCACAGAACCACCACCTACTTCCCAGCCGTTTAACACCATGTCGTAGGCTTTAGATAAACATGCGCCCGGATTGCTTATCAGCAAATCTTCGTGACCATCTTTTGGTGCCGTGAATGGATGATGCAACGCCACCCAGCGGTCGTTTTCTTCATCATGCTCAAACATCGGGAAGTCCACCACCCACAACGGCGCCCATGCGCGGCCATCTACATGGCCTTTCTCATGGCCGACTTTCAGGCGTAATGCACCAAGCGCTTCATTCACTACTTTGGTCTTATCTGCACCGAAGAACACGATATCGCCATTTTGTGCGCCAGTACGCTCAATGATGGCTTTCAGTGCAGTTTCGTGAATATTTTTAACGATAGGGCTTTGCAAGCCTTCTTCATTCAGTTTGGTAATGTCATTGATCTTGATGTATGCCAGGCCTTTAGCGCCGTAGATCTTTACGAACTCGGTATAAGCATCAATCTCTGAACGAGATATCGCCGCGCCGTTAGGCACGCGCAAGGCGGCAACACGACCACCTGCCATATTGGCAGCACCTGCAAACACTTTAAAGTCCACGTCTTTCATCACATCTGAAAGTTCAGTGATTTCCAAAGTCACGCGCATGTCAGGTTTATCTGAACCATAACGGCTCATCGCCTCAGCGAATGGCATGCGTGGGAACTGTGCAGGCAAGTCCACATTTTGTACTTTTTTCAGCATCTGGCGAATCATCTCTTCCACCAAATCCATAATGTCGTTCTCTTCCATGAACGACGTTTCGATATCCACTTGTGTGAATTCAGGCTGACGGTCTGCGCGCAAGTCTTCATCACGGAAACATTTGGTGATTTGGAAGTAGCGGTCAAAACCTGACACCATCAGCAACTGTTTGAACAACTGCGGTGACTGTGGCAATGCAAAGAACTGGCCATGATGCACACGGCTAGGCACGAGATAGTCACGCGCACCTTCCGGTGTTGAACGTGTCAGCATTGGTGTTTCCACCTCGATAAACCCATTTTCATCCAGATAGTCGCGCAGGTTTTTCGCCACCTTGTAGCGCAGCATCAGATTCTTCTGCATCGCAGGACGACGCAAATCAATATAACGATGTTCCAGACGCACAGTTTCAGTCAAGTTATCATCATCCAGCATGAACGGCGGTGTGAGCGATGGATTGAGAATCTCGATCTCGGTCGCCAGCATTTCTACTTCACCAGTCGGGATATTCGGGTTGACTGTACCCTCAGGGCGAGCGCGCACTTTACACACGACTTTAAGCACAAATTCACTGCGTACGGTCTCTGCATTGGCAAATGCTTGCGGCGTATCCGGATCAATCACGATCTGCGCCATACCTTCACGGTCACGCAAATCGATAAAGATAACTCCACCGTGGTCACGGCGGCGATGCGCCCAGCCACATAATGTAACGGTTTGACCAATGTGTTCGCGGTTTAAATGGCCGCAGTAATGTGTACGCATCATAATTTAATCGTTTTGCTATTGTGTTAAAGGTTTATTAGAGGTTTTGCTAACGGGCGCCACTACGCCCATTGAGATAATATACTTGAGCGCTTCGTCCACGCTCATTTCAAGTTCAATCACATCCGCTTTAGGCATCATCAAAAAATATCCGCCGGTAGGATTTGGAGTCGTTGGCACATAGACGCTCACATAATCACCATGCAAATGATTACTCACATCACCACCTGGAGTACCAGTCACGAATGCGATCGTCCAAGCGCCCTGACGCGGGAACTGCACCAGCACAGCTTTACGAAATGCATTGCCAGAATCCGAGAACAGTGTATCCGACACCTGTTTGACGCTGGAATAAACAGATTTAACCACCGGCACGCGAGTAAGCAGCTTTTCCCACAGGCTAATCAGCCGCTTACCAAAAAAGTTAGTGGCAATCAGTCCGGTAGTCAAAACAATCAGGATGGTGAGGATTGCACCCATACCAGGGATATCATGACCGAATAATGCATGCGGATGCCACGCATCGGGCAATAACAGCAAACTCTGATCCATCATGCCGATAAGCGACCTCAGCACCCAAATGGTGATCACCAAAGGCACCAGCACCAGCAAACCAGTAATAAAATATTTTTTCATGTATTTAAATCTGGAGCCACGTCAGTGACAGGCGCAGCCAGTGCTACAAGCTACAGGTGCCGCACTTGGCTCAGCCGCTTTGGCTGATGAAGATTCAGACTTTGACCCACCTTTGAAATCAGTCGCATACCAGCCGCTCCCAGTCAACTGGAAGCTTGGCGCCGACACTTGTTTGGCAAAAGTTTCCTTACCGCAGGCCGGACAGGCTTCAACGCTGGCCGCGCTGATTTTGCGCATCACTTCATCTTTATGTCCGCAACTGCTGCATTGATAATCGTAAATAGGCATAAAATCACCATTACACTTGAATTTTAAATAACGCGTGATTATACCTTAAACGCACCCGATTCACTCAACCCCAGCATTCACTCAAAAGTGAACAAGGTCATCGTTCGTGATTCAGGCAAACACTACTCTGACCCATCGTCATCCTGCTGATTTTTAAAACGTCTGGCTTTTACTGCATTAGCCAACGTCTCCAGCACGGCAAGCGTATCGTCCCAACCTAAACATGCATCGGTAATAGACTTACCATACTCCAATGCACAACCTGGTGTAAGATCCTGACGACCCTCGTTGAGATGTGACTCGATCATCAGTCCCATGATGCGGTCGTCGCCCCCATTCAGCTGAGCCGCGACATCTTCTGCCACGTTCAACTGGAGTTTGTACTGACGCTGGCTATTGGCATGAGAGCAATCAATCATCACCTTGGCATTCAAACCAGATTGCGCCAGCTCGGCTGCAGCAGCCTCCACACTCGCCGCATCATAGTTTGGGGTTTTTCCACCGCGCAAAATCACATGGCAATCTTCATTGCCCGTTGTGGAAATAATGGCTGAGTGCCCTTCTTTGGTCACCGAAAGAAAGTGGTGTGGACTGGCTGCCGCCTTGATTGCATCCACTGCAATGCGGATATTGCCATCGGTGCCATTTTTGAACCCAACCGGGCAAGATAGACCAGATGCGAGTTCACGATGAATTTGCGACTCAGTGGTACGCGCACCGATAGCGCCCCAACTGACCAAATCGGCCGTATATTGCGGAGTAATGGTATCTAAGAACTCGGTTGCAGCGGGCAACCCCAGTTCATTGACCTCTAGCAGGAAGCGTCGTGCTAACTCCAAACCAGCATTGATATCGAAACTGCCATCCAGACGCGGGTCATTAATCAGGCCTTTCCATCCCACCGTGGTGCGAGGTTTTTCAAAGTAAACACGCATCACGATAAGCAACTCTTCGGCATATTTCTGATGCTGAACCAGCAAACGCTTGGCATACTCTATACCCGCCTGATAATCATGCACCGAACAAGGTCCAATCACCACCAGCAGACGGTCATTTGCACTATGCAAAATACGATGAATATCTGCACGTGTCCGCACAATCATATCCGTAGTCGCCTTACTAGGCTCAAGCTTATCCAAAAGTGCAGACGGCAAGGTCAACTCTTTGATTTCAATGATGCGAACATCATCTGTAATGATTTTTTGGGCAGGACTCATTTAAACAACTCAATTGTATGCGCATAATATAACCGCAAAAAACAAAGCCCGTTTCTGGCGGGCTCTGTTATCACGGTACACCGATTATACTGCGGCAGACTCTAAAATGGTATATCGTCCTCAAAATCATCAAATCCTGAACCGCTTGCCGCAGGCTTAGGCGCAGGCTGCGCTGGCGCTTGCCTTGCCTGACTCTGGCTAGGCGCCTGACTGTAATCATCACGACCGCCACCCTGATCCATATCCCCATCGTAGCTCGCATTTGAGCCAGCACCATCACGACCGCCCAGCATCTGCATCTGATCTGCGATGATTTCGGTAGTATAACGGTCCTGACCTTCCTTGGTTTGCCACTTACGTGTCTGTAAGCGACCTTCTACATAAACCGGACGGCCTTTTTTAAGATATTCACCGGCGATTTCAGCAAGTTTGCGGTACATCACGATGTTATGCCATTCGGTACGCTCCTGTTTGGCACCTGATTTATCTTTCCAGCTATCAGTCGTTGCAATACTGAAATTACATACCGCTTCGCCATTTGGCATGTAGCGCACTTCCGGGTCACGTCCCAGATTGCCTACCAAAATCACTTTATTCACTGATGCCATTTCTATCCCCTCAACAATTGATACACTTGGGCTTCGTCCCAATCATGCGATTTATCTATCTTCAATATTACAGTAAGCTCTTGCGGCAACACCGCTGCCTCTATCACGCCTGCAAGTTTTAAAAGCTCATGTTTAAGCACGCTAGCGCTTTCTGCCGACATTTGTTCAGCTGACTCATCCATGGTATACATTTTCGTTCTAACCGCAGGCGGAGCCTGCATTGAAAACGCCAATAATAGCCATAAAAACATCATCACGCCACAAAATATGAACACGCTGGAAAAACCAAAAGCATGTGAGAGATAGCCGCCAAGTGCGCCCCCTACAAAAATACCCAACGACTGCGAAGTATTGTAAACACCCATCGCGGTACCTTTAGCCGCCGCCGGCGCCACTTTACTGATGATAGAAGGCAGCGAGGCTTCCAGCACATTGAATGCAACAAAATACACTGTAAGTGAAGCCACGATACCCCAGAAATGTTGAATTGATGCAGCAAACATCAACTGGGCAACCAGCATTGCCGCTACTGCCGCGACAAACACCTGTTTCATTTTTGATTGCTTCTCAGCATAGATGATGGCTGGCACCATTAGCACAAAAGAGCCCAGCAAAACCGGCAGATAAATATGCCAGTGCTGATTCTCATGCATGCCGCTGGAATTCACAATTGCAAACGGCACCACGACGAACATCGCCATCTGGGCTGCGTGCAGGGCAAATATCCCATAATTCAGACGTAACAATTGTGCGTGTTTCAGTACGTCCTTAAGCTTGGCTGGCGCAGCACTTGCATCTGAATGATAATGACTATGCATTGGGTCTGGCACTACAAACTTCACCACAGCGATTGCCATCAGCGTTAATAAGGCCGTCATGGCGAATATGCCTGGGACACCTATCCAGTCATTCAGTATTGGCCCACCTACCAGCGACAACGCAAATGCCACACCTATCGTGCCGCCTATAGTCGCCATTGCCTTGGTACGATGCTCGTCACGGGTCAAATCAGCAACCAACGCCGTCACCACGGCTGAAACTGCACCCGCGCCCTGCATTGCACGACCAATAATGATGCCTTCAATATTCATTGCCAATGCGGCCACCATGCTGCCGACAGCAAAGATGCCCAATCCAAGATAAATCATTGGCTTGCGCCCATATTTATCTGAGGCCATACCAAATGGCAGTTGAAATAAGGCTTGAGTCAAACCGTAGGCGCCTAAAGCCAACCCAACCATCAGGCTGCTGGGTTTGTCAGGCAAACCAGAAGCGTAGATTGCGAAAATAGGCAGAATCAGAAACATGCCCAGCATACGCAGACCATATATGGATGCCAGGCTCAGCGTAGCGCGCTTTTCAGCTGCAGTCATTTTTTCTGATGAGATAAGGTCGTCTATAACGTTGTCAGTTATCGAGGTCGTGTTTGAAGCAGGCATGAAAAATAATTGAGCTAAATGCGTAAAAGTGGGTATATTAGCAGGTTGCCTTAATTTTTAGTAAAAGCATGATGGATTTGATTCGTATTCGTGGTGCGCGCACCCATAATTTGAAAAACATTTCACTGGATATTCCGCGTAATCAACTGGTCGTGATTACCGGTTTGTCAGGCTCAGGTAAGTCTTCACTTGCCTTTGATACGCTGTATGCAGAAGGTCAGCGACGTTATGTTGAATCACTCTCCGCTTATGCGCGCCAGTTTCTGGCACGCATGGACAAACCCGACGTCGATCTGATTGAAGGCTTATCGCCCGCAATCTCTATCGAGCAAAAATCCACTTCCCATAACCCACGCTCGACCGTAGGCACCGTTACTGAAATTCATGATTACCTGCGCCTGCTGTTTGCCCGTGCCGGTGACCCGGAGTGCCCTGAACACGGTATCAAACTGGAAGCTCAAACCGTCAGCCAGATGGTGGATAGCGTGCTGGCATTGCCAGAAGATACCAAGCTGATGATATTGGCACCTGTGGTTTCCAATCGTAAAGGCGAGCAGGTTGATCTATTTGAAGAACTCAAGGCACAAGGCTTTGTAAGATTGCGCGTGGATGGAAAAATCTATGAAGTCGATGCTCTCCCTCAGTTGGCTAAAACCACCAAACACAATGTAGATGTGGTGGTTGACCGCCTGAAGGTCAAGGCAGATATGAAGCAGCGTATTGCTGAATCATTTGAGACCGCACTGCGCTTAGCCGATGGCAAAGCAATTGCCGTAGAGATGGATACAGAAAAGGAGCATCTGTTCTCTGCCAAGTTCTCCTGCCCAGTGTGTGACTACTCACTTGCGGAACTTGAGCCGCGCCTGTTCTCTTTCAACAATCCGATGGGTGCATGTCCTACCTGCGATGGTTTGGGCAATATCAACTTTTTCGACCCTAAACGGGTGGTTGCCTTTCCGCATTTATCACTAGCGGCAGGTGCCATCAAAGGCTGGGATAGACGCAACCAGTTTTACTTCCAGATGCTGGCCAGCATTGCCGAGCACTATAATTTTGATTTGGACACCCCGTTCGAAAAGCTGCCAGAGTATATTCAAAAGGTATTGCTCAATGGCAGCGGCAAGGAAGAGATTGCATTCCGGTACCTGAACGAGCGCGGCCTGTTCTTCCAAAAAACACATGGGTTTGAAGGCATCTTAAACAACCTGCAGCGCCGCTACCATGAAACCGACTCGCAAACCGTACGTGAGGAGCTGGCAAAATATCTCAACTCACAGAGTTGTCCCGAGTGCACAGGCTCACGCCTGCGCAAAGAGGCGCGCCACGTTAAAGTAGGCAACAAAAACATACACGAAGTTTGTCAGGTGCCATTAAAGTTAGCACTCACTTTCTTTGATAACCTTGAACTCACTGGCGCGAAACTCGCCATTGCAGACAAGATTGTGAAAGAGATCAGCAGCCGCCTGAAATTCTTAACCAATGTGGGGCTCGAGTATCTGTCGCTATCACGCTCGGCTGAAACGTTATCTGGTGGCGAGGCACAGCGTATCAGACTGGCCTCGCAGATTGGCAGCGGCCTGACCGGCGTCATGTACGTACTGGACGAGCCTTCTATCGGACTGCACCAGCGCGATAACGACCGCCTGCTGGACACGCTCAAACGCCTGCGCGATATCGGCAATAGCGTGATTGTCGTTGAGCATGATCAGGATGCCATCATGGCGGCAGATTATGTCGTTGATATTGGACCCGGCGCCGGTGAGCACGGCGGGCGCATCGTGGCAGAAGGCACCCCTGCCGCCATCAAGGCAAACAGCAACTCGCTCACTGGCGAATATCTGAGCGGAAAACGCCAGATCACCTACAACAAGAAACGTACCGCAGCCGATCCTGCCCGTTGGCTTAAATTGAGCGGCGCAAAAGGCAACAACCTCAAAAACGTCACGCTCAAATTGCCGGTTGGTTTACTGAGCTGCATTACCGGCGTATCAGGCAGCGGCAAATCCACACTCATCAACGATACGCTTTACAGAATCGTGGCACAGCATTTATATGGCAGTAGTACCGAGCCTGCTGTTTATGACGAGATTGAAGGTCTGGAGTTTTTCGATAAGGTCGTTGATGTTGACCAAAGCCCGATTGGCCGCACACCACGCTCCAACCCCGCCACCTACACGGGGCTATTTACGCCGATTCGCGATCTGTTTGCCGCTGTGCCAGAAAGTCGTGCCCGTGGCTATGGCCCGGGCCGATATTCATTCAACGTCAAAGGTGGTCGCTGCGAAGCGTGCCAGGGCGATGGCGTGATTCGGGTAGAGATGCACTTTCTGCCAGATGTTTACGTGCCTTGCGATGTCTGCAAAGGCCATCGTTACAACCGTGAAACACTGGAGATTCAGTTCAAAGGCAAGAATATTCACGAAATCCTCGGCATGACAGTCGAGCAGGCGCATGCTTTCTTCAGCGCCCAACCTGTCATCGCGCGTAAATTACAAACCTTGCTCGATGTGGGTCTGGGCTACATCACGCTTGGACAAAGCGCGACCACACTATCAGGCGGCGAGGCACAACGTGTCAAACTCGCTTTGGAGCTCAGTAAGCGCGACACAGGTCGTACACTCTACATTCTGGATGAGCCAACCACTGGCCTGCACTTTGCAGATATTCAGCTACTGCTGGATGTGATTCACCGACTGCGCGATGCAGGCAATACCATCGCGATTATTGAACATAATCTGGACGTGATTAAAACCGCAGACTGGATTGTGGACATGGGCCCTGAGGGTGGTGACGGCGGCGGCACCATCATTGCTGAAGGTACACCCGAACAGGTTGCCAAGAGCACAGAAAGCTATACTGCCAAATATTTGAAAACAATGCTCTAAGCTATATAACAGCTAAAACATGAAAATCCCAAAGAAGCACACTGCATTGGTGTTCGCCTTTACCATGTCGTTACTGATGGCATTGCTCATGTCAGGTGTATTGACCGCACTGTATGCAGGGCTCAACCATCAGTTCATCAACAACTGGATGCGCGCATTCATTCATGCCTGGCCAATTGCCTTTCCAGCCATTTTAGTGATTGCGCCCCTGGTAAGAAAAATCGTCGATTCAATCACCGAGTAATTGTAAACTGGGGTACCGCAGCTTGCGTGGCTTTACACAAAAGCCTCTGCTTCCTGCACCAAAGCCTGATACGAAGTTATTCGTTCCTTCCATTCAGCCGGACTGACATTTAGCGCCTGAGCAACAGTAGCATTCAGGCTTTGCCAAATAGCCTCAGGCTCATCGCCTCGTTCCAATCCACTTGCAATGTGGGCAGCCAGATAAACCACTGGTGACAGCTCACCTGCACTTTTATCAAAGGGCGTTGCATAGTATCGCAGTATGCGCGATATCTCGTGCGGGAAATTCCAGCGATTGGCAAGCTCCTCACCTATCTGGCAATGATCAAGACCAATGGCTTCATGCTCAATTCTCTGGCGCTCCTCAGCCCCTGAACCCACGCAGGCTAACTTCACCTCTGCCGATATTTGGGGGAATACCATCTGAATAAGCAAGCCGCCAATGTTATGCAGCAAGCCAGCAAGATAGGCAACCTCGGCATTGCGGCCACACACTTTGGCCACCTCACGGCTGATACTTGCCGTCACCAGACTATGCTTCCAGAACCCCTGCAGGTTCAGTCCGGGCATTGACGCTACCGAAGCGGTAATGCCGCTGGCAACAACCAATGTACGCAGTTTTGACAATCCCAGTATCGCAATTGCATCATCGATTGTTTTAATGGCACGTGTCGCACCATAATAAGATGAGTTTGCCATCTTGAGCACCTTGGCAGCAATCACTGCATCATGCTCAACCGTGCGTGCCAGGGTATTCAGCGCCACATCTTCCTGGTCAAGTACGTCCATCACCTCCTGCACGACTTTTGGCAGGCTAGGTAAGGTAGCAATCGAATTAAAGAAATCGTCTATCGGACTCATCGTGACTCACTCCATGCAGGTTACGGCACTTCCACCATGTACATTCTGGCCTGAATCGTTGCAGTGCGACGATTCAGATAGCGTGTAGATTTGTGCGCGTCATAAAAGCGCGGATTTGGAATCATGGCAGCCAGTCGTGCCGCTTGCCCAGTGCTTAGCTTGGATGCGCTGATTTTATAATAATGACGCGCAGCGGCTTCTGCACCAAACACGCCATTCCCCCACTCGATCACATTCAGGTAAATCTCCAGAATACGGCGTTTGCTAAGTATATTCTCGAGCATCACCGTAATCACGGCCTCCTGCGCCTTGCGCCAAGGTGTGCGTTTGGTAGATAAAAACAGGTTCTTGGCCAATTGCTGACTGATCGTTGAACCACCGGCAACGATCTTGCCTTTTTTCAGGTTTTTCTCATAAGCCTTCTGAATCCCCTCCCAATCAAAACCTTCATGATCCAGGAATTTGGCATCTTCAGAGGCAATCACCGCACGTTTGAGATTATTCGAAATCCTGTTGTAATCGACCCACTTGTACTTCAACTCGGCATCAGGTTTCTTCTCCTGAATGACTTCCAGCCTGTCTTCCATGAACGCACTGGAGTGAGGGTTGAAGTTAATCCACCAGCAGATATGCAAAAATATCCATATTTGATAAAACAGCACAAAAGCGACAAATAGCACAAATCCACGTTTCACAAAACCGCCAAAAGTGAGTGGCACAGCCTCAGGATTTTTATTCATCAACCAATTAAGCATGCAATCATCTCAAGAAAATCCAATGCTAACCTCCTTATAGAGCTCTCATCATTTCCATCACTGGCTGTGTATCAGGCCGTATGCCGCGCCATAAATGAAAAGCTTCTGCAGCCTGCTCTACCAGCATGCCCAAACCGTCCGCCACTACAGCGCCGTTAGCCCGCGCCTGCTGCATAAAAGGCGTATCTCGGCCATACATCATGTCGTAGGCAAGGCAGTGTTTGGCAAAGATACTATCAGGAATGGGTAGTGCAGCATCGCTTAAACCCGCAGAAGTTGCATTGATGACAACGTCAAACGCCCTTTCGTGCAACTCACTGAACTCACAGCATAACAAATCCGTCGATAGCGTTTCTATCAATGCTTTTTTATTGACCATACCTAGCGCCTTATCCAGCGTACGGTTCGCAATTACCAACAGACTCGGATTACATGCCAGAATCGGATGCAGCACACCTTCAGCCGCTCCGCCCGCACCTAAAAGCAACACTCTTTTGCCTTCCAGTGACACCTGCAGATTTTGCTCAATATCACAGACAATACCGGCACCGTCTGTATTATCGGCCACAATCCCATGCTGACTAAACGTTAACGTATTCGCCGCACCTGCATCAATCGCGCGTTGGCTGGCTTCATTTGCCAATTTAAAGGCCTCGAACTTGAACGGCACCGTCACATTCGCCCCCTTATAACCTTGCCGGATCAATTCATTCACGGTCGCGGCAAAGCCATCCAGCGGCGCCAGAATGCGCTCATAACTAATATTCTGCCCGGTCTGCTTCGCAAAGGCCTCATGAATAACGGGCGACTTGCTATGTGAAATCGGATTGCCAATGACAGCGTAACGATCCACATGCTTTAAAGAATCAGGGTACTTTTCAGACATATTGTTAGTTGGTCCACGGCAAGCCAGCATGCTTCCAACCGTTGATCAATGTACGCTGCTTAAGTGCATTCGCCTCACCCTCGAAACCTTCCAGCATGTTATAGACATTGTCATAACCAAGCTTATCTGCAACAACTGCCGCATTGTGCGAACGACCACCAGTGCGACACATAAAAATCACAGTCAGTTTCTTATCAACCTGCGCTTCCAACTGTGCTGAAAAATCCGGGTTTGGCACCATGCCCGGATAAAAAGCCCACTCGATATTCAGCGTAGATGGAATACGCCCCACCAAGTCCAGCTCGGCCTGGCTACGCACATCCACCAACACTACATTGGGGTCTGCCTGCAAAAGTTCAAACGCCTCTGCCGGCGTCAGCGCCCCCTCATAAACCAAGCCTTTTTCCACAGCACGTTTCTGTGCCACGTCTAAAATTTCCTGTTGATGACTCATCACTTATCCTTCTTTATAAGATTTATAATTCTGTTTATAACTTTATTGCAAAGTATAGCCTTAAAACCCAAAAAAATACGCACAGCCGCCGTTTGCACTTTTTTGGTGCAAAAATCACACGAACGCACCACTGTTGTGCGTTCGTGAATAATTAATTTTAACTTACCCTATTAAATACAGGGGATTCAAGCATTCCAGATTGGCACGTTTCCTGCTAATCTATCGAGTTGAATTTTTATACGTTTTATTTCTGATTTTTTATTAATTTAAAAACCACACCATCATAGGAGATTCTAAATGTCAGTGGCTAATGTAATGAAAATGGTAAAAGAAAACGACATCAAGTTTGTTGATTTTCGTTTTACCGATACTCGCGGTAAAGAACAACACGTTACCGTGCCTGTATCACACTTTAATGAAGACAAATTTACAGAAGGCCATGCGTTTGACGGTTCTTCAATCGCCGGCTGGAAAGGCATTCAAGCATCAGACATGCAATTGATGCCAGACCCATCGACAGCAAACATTGATCCATTCATGGACGAGCCAACCCTGATTCTGACTTGCGACGTGGTAGACCCAACAGATGGTAAAGGCTACGAGCGCGATCCACGTTCATTGGCTAAACGCGCAGAAGCTTATCTGAAATCAACTGGCTTGGGCGATACTGCTTACTTCGGTCCAGAGCCAGAATTCTTCATTTTTGACAGCATCCAATGGGACGTTCAAATGAGCGGCTGTTCAGTACGCATCAACTCAGAAGAAGGTGCTTGGGCAACAGGCGAAAAATTTGAAGGCGGCAACACTGGTCACCGTCCAGGCGTTAAAGGCGGCTACTTCCCAGTGCCACCAGTCGATTCATTGCATGACATCCGTTCAGCCATGTGTTCAACACTAGAAGCCATGGGCGTACCTGTTGAGGTACACCACCACGAAGTGGCTACAGCTGGTCAGTGTGAAATCGGTACAAAATTCAGCACATTGACACAACGTGCTGACTGGACACAAATCCAGAAATACGTCATCCTGAACACAGCTCACGCTTATGGCAAAACAGCGACATTTATGCCAAAACCGTTCGCTGGTGATAACGGCTCAGGCATGCACGTACACCAATCTGTTTGGAAAGATGGCAAAAACCTGTTTGCAGGTAACGGCTACGCTGGCCTGAGCGAATTCGCACTCTACTACATCGGCGGTATCATCAAACACGCCCGTGCATTGAACGCGATCACCAACCCAGGTACTAACTCATACAAACGTCTGGTTCCACACTTTGAAGCGCCAGTGAAATTGGCTTACTCAGCTAAAAACCGCTCAGCTTCAATCCGTATCCCATTCGTACATGGCGAGAAAGCACGCCGCGTTGAGGCTCGTTTCCCAGATCCAATCGCTAACCCATACTTGGCATTCTCTGCATTGCTGATGGCTGGTTTAGATGGCGTACAAAACAAGATCCACCCAGGCGAGCCAGCAACTAAAGACTTGTACCACCTTCCACCAGAAGAAGATGCACAAATCCCAACCGTTTGCGCTTCATTAGAACAGGCGCTTGAAGCTTTAGACAAAGACCGCGAGTTCTTGACTAAAGGCGGCGTATTCACCAACGAGTGGATTGATGCTTACATCGACCTGAAAATGGAAGAAGTGAATAAAGTGCGCATCACGCCACACCCAGCTGAATTCAGCATGTACTACTCTTGCTAATCAGTTGTTAATCAGCAGTTAAATAAAAAAGCACGCATAAGCGTGCTTTTTTATTTCCGGAGGCCATCTAACACAGCGCGTCAACGAACGGCTAATACCAAGCGTTTTTTTAACGAACGCCCTAACTGTGTTGCCTAATTTGTTTAACTCCACTAAACTAAGCCCATGAAAAAACACTTATTTTTATCGCTGATAGCGCTCACATTCTCTCACCATACATTTGCCGAGATATATAAGCGTGTTGATCCGGATGGACGAGTCACTTACTCCAACATCAAAACCAAAGGTGCCACACGCCTTGAACTGGATCCCGATGAAAATGTCATTTCAAACGACCGTGCCAGAGCATCAGCGAGCGGCACTGCCAATAAACGCACACCGACACCCGAAGGTTTTCCAAAAGTAGATAAAAATACGCAGAACCAGCGTGATGACAAACGCAAAGAGATATTGCAAAACGAGTTGGCTGCTGAAAAAGCAGCACTCGAGCAAGCCAGGAAAGCCTACGCTGAAGGAGAAGCCAACCCCGAGGTTTACAAGGCACCTAATGGCAAAACTTTCCGTAATGTACCTAAATTTGAAGAGAAAATGAAAACGCTACAGGCAGATGTTGATAGCCATCAAAAGAATATCGAACTCCTGCAAAAAGAGCTCGATTCACTCAAATAAATCCGCTTTTCGGGGTGTCACATTTGGCGCCCCGCTCGGGATGATGTACGCTCAACCCATGTAATTTTATACCCCTATTGCTTTGCAAGAGCTGACTTTAGACCGCGAAAAGATCACACCCCGCTATAGTTTATTAGTTCGGTGCTTGCCAGCTCTTGGCATCACTACAGAATATTCCTGCAACGCAGGTTACGCATGCACGAAAGAACCTCTTCTCAATACCTCACGCTATTAGAACAGCTTTTCATTTATAGCTGGTCTGACTTTTGCTTTAATCAAAAGCAGCAATATCGTTTGCTTAAAAATGCGCGGTCTGCAGGCATGCTAAGGCATCAAGATTAAATGCATGATCAATAATGCACAATATTGGTGCATTATTGATGCAGCTCGTAGTAACATTACCAAAACTTAAGGTTTAATTGCACAATGGTTCAACCAACGCCAAACCACTTTGCCGGATTAGAGCACCTCGCTACCGCAATCGTCTTGCTTGATGCGCGCAAGCACGTGGTTTATGTGAACCCCGGGGCTGAGATTGTATTTGCGTTCAGTGCCACACAAATTGTCGGCCAACACATCAATGAAGTGTTTCCTGACTGTGACATTCTGATGATGGCAGTAAACAATGCTATTCAGCAGCAAAGTCCGTTCCGTGAGCATGAATTCACCATCAGCACGCATCGGCACCATTCGTTCGCAGTGACCTGCACCGTTACCCCTATCGATTCACCCGTGGCCAGCCTGATTCTGGAGTTTCAGCCTATGGATGCTCAATTACGCATCGCGCGTGAAGAGCGCATGCTCATCCAGCAGCAGGCCAATGCAGAACTATTACGCAATCTGGCACATGAAATTCGTAACCCGCTGGGCGGCCTGCGCGGCGCGGCGCAACTGCTTGAACATGAACTCCCCTCTCCCAGCCTGCGTGAATACACACAAGTCATCATCAAAGAGGCAGACAGACTACAAGCACTGATGGACAGACTGCTTATTCCACACCGTGTGCCAAAATACCAGCCAACCAATATCCATGAAGTTTTAGAGCGCGTTAGAAGCCTATTGCTGGCAGAGTCACCGCAATCGATACTTATCAAACGCGATTACGATTTAAGCCTGCCAGAACTGATTGGTGACCGTGAAAAACTGATTCAAGCCGTGTTGAACATCGCACGTAACGCCGTGCAAGCCATGCAGGCACACAAAATGCCAAACAGCCAGATTACATTTAGAACACGCGCTGAACGTCAGGTCACGCTGGCAAGAAAACGTTACCGTGTTGCCATCAAACTGGAGATTATCGACAATGGGCCAGGCATCCCTGCCGATATCCGCGACCGTATCTTTTACCCGCTGGTTTCAGGCACAGAGGGCGGCTCAGGTCTGGGCCTCACACTGGCACAAACATTCATCACACAACACCATGGCATGATCGAATGTGAAAGCGAGCCGGGCAATACGCGCTTCACAATTCTGCTGCCTATTGAAACAAGCGCCGTGAAACCGGCACCTGCAAAACAATAGCTATGCAGGTGCACAATTTATTTATTCCGTTCGCCCGGAGCTTATCGAAAGGTCAAAGTGATAACTGATTAATCGATAACAATTCACCCTTCGACAAACTCAGGGCGAGCGGTAATGAACACTTAAGCTATTACAAAAACTACTATTGGGACGTGAGAAACAAATGAAACCAATCTGGATTATTGACGACGACAAATCTATCCGCTGGGTGTTTGAAAAAGCACTTGCGCGCACGGATCTGGAATTTAAGACCTTTTCGTCTGTTGCCGAGGCGCTTAACGCTTTGGATAAAGAACAGCCGCAGGTGGTCGTCAGTGACATTCGCATGCCGAATGGCTCCGGTTTGGATTTTCTGAGTGAAATCAAACGCAAGTTTCCCGATATTCCGGTCATCATCATGACTGCCTATTCCGACCTTGAAAGTGCCGTGGCTGCTTTTCAGGGTGGCGCATTCGAGTATCTGGCCAAACCATTTGATGTTGATCAGGCAATTGAGATCATCAAACGCGCCGTAGATGAAAGTACAAGACAGGCTTCGGAAAGTGCCGGCAATATCAATGCCGAAGAAACGCCCGAAATCATCGGCCAGGCCCCTTCCATGCAAGAGGTTTTCAGAGCTATAGGTCGCTTGAGCCGCTCACATGCCACCGTACTTATCAACGGCGAATCCGGCAGCGGTAAAGAGCTTGTAGCGCGTGCCCTGCATCGCCATAGCCCACGGGCTGACAAACCCTTTATTGCCATCAATACCGCAGCCATCCCCAAAGACTTGCTTGAATCAGAACTATTCGGCCATGAACGCGGCGCATTTACCGGCGCTGCAGCATCGCGCCGTGGTCGCTTTGAGCAAGCCGATGGCGGCACATTGTTTCTGGATGAAATCGGCGACATGCCTGCCGACCTGCAAACCCGTTTATTACGCGTCCTTAGTGACGGTCAGTTCTACCGCGTGGGCGGCCACCAGCCAATCAAGGTCAATGTACGCATCATTGCCGCTACGCATCAGGATTTGGAAGAACGTGTCAAAAACGGCTTGTTCCGTGAGGACCTGTTCCACCGCCTTAACGTGATCAGATTGCGCTTACCTGCCCTGCGCGAACGCCGTGAAGATATCCCACTGCTGATTAAACACTTCCTGCAGCACAGCGCCGCAGAACTAGGGGTAGAAGCCAAGCAACCATCCGTAGCGGCGCTAAAATATCTGAGTGCCGTCAATTGGAGCGGCAACGTGCGCCAGCTTGAAAACGTATGCCACTGGCTCACCGTCATGGCACCCGGTCAGAATATCGACATTGCAGACTTGCCACCTGAACTCAAAGACGATAACAGCAAATCTGCATCCGGTCTTTCATGGCAAGAAGCATTGGCGAGTGAGGTAATGGATGCACTTAACCGCGGAGAGCAACATATCCTGGAAACCCGCACGCAGATTTTTGAGCGTATCCTGATTGAAAAGGCGCTGGAGCATACGCATGGGCGCCGTATAGAAGCTGCCAATCAGCTGGGTATGGGACGCAATACGCTCACAAGGAAAATTCAGGAGTTGGGGATAGAGGAGTAAAGCGCTCACTAGACGCATTCCCAAATATGTATCAGAATTACCAGCTTAATGAAGTACTGCCGTTAACTGATACTACAGCCTGAGAATCCAAAGCATGAATCTATATCCTAGCGTCACGATTATTGAGAATTTTTATGAGCACCCGGATGAAATAAGAAAATTCGCACTTAAGCAAAAATTCACCTACTGCCACGAGTTAAAGAACATCGATTACGTTTACCCGGGTTGCAGAACAAAAGATCTTTTCGATCTGGATAAGACACTCTATGAAAAGGTATGTAAAAAACTAGTATCAGTCTTTCACAATACTGAAAAAGACCATATGCGCTGGGCAATTACGACCAGCTTTCAGGTGGTAGAAGCTAAATTCGGGCGAGGGGTACTGCATCAGGACGACAATACAATTTTTGCCGGCGTACTCTATTTAACACCGGATGCCCCACTTGAAGCAGGCACATCACTGTTTAAACCCAACAAAAATTTTGATGAAAGCAAATATCGGGCGGCCCTGAAACAGAACGATATCAACTTCAAAAATAATCAACCTGTTTCCACTGAGTTTCACAGCATGTTTGATGAAACCGTCAGAGTCAACAATGTCTACAACACTATGATTCTATTCAACGCACAAACCTACCATGCCGCCAACGAGTTCTTTGGCGATAGCCTAAAGACCGGAAGAATGGCGCAGGTGTTCTTTATTAGTAAGATTGATGCCAAAAGTTACGACATTTTCCCTTTACAGCGTACCCAATCCATTAAAGTCTAGATTTAGCCCATCCATCAGGTATTTTAAACACGCTGGCCAGAATCAGACTCTTAGATTCCAGCCAGCGTTTACGTCGTACTTACCTTGATATGCTAACAGATACTATTCTTAGTGCACCATGTTAGTTTCAAGGTAAAATCACATCATTACTCGATTCGCAAAGTCATCATGAAGCAATTCACTCAGCAGCAACTAAAATTCATCAATGAAAATTTCCAGCAAGGGCAAAGGGCCTTGCAAACGGGCATGTTTGCTCGTGCTGAGAAATGCTTTCAGGATATACTCAAAATTAGTCCGGAAATCATCGAAGCGCAAAATGCCTTGGCATTCGTATATGCCGCCAGCAAGCATCATAGTAAAGCCTCAAACCAGTTCAAGGTGATTCTGAAGCTACGTCCGAATGATGCTCATGTGCACCACAACCTGGCTAACAGCCTGTATGAACAGAAACTTTATACTGAAGCGCTTCAGCATTACCTGACGGCTTTAAAAATCAACCCCGCGCTGGTTGATTCACACATCCACTGCGCTTTCGCCCACCGCATGCTAAAAGATTACGATTCCGCGATTGCATGCCTGAAAAGAGCGCTTGATTTAGACAAGAAAAATGCAAAGGCTTTTCATGCCCTAGGCATGGCCTATGCTGAAATTGAGGATTATCCTCGCGCACTGGAATGTCTTGAAAACTCTGTAGGCCTGGCGCCCAAGCATGCTGCATTCAGAGTTGACTTTGCATGGGCATTGGAAAAAGCGTCATTAGATTATGAGGCCGGGATTCAATACCATTTAGCCTGTGAAACAGACCCCAATCATTTAGATAGCTTTATGTTATATGGCGACCATTTGAACAAATGCCACCGCCATGATGAGGCGCTTGAATGTTTCAAACGTGCAGAGCACTTATCGCCGCGAAATTTAGACATATTTGATCGTTTCGGACTAGCCTATTTAGGCATGGGTAATACAGACGCTGCGATAGAAAAATTCAACTTAGCACTCAAACAGGATCAGAATAGATTATCTTCTCTTGACGGGATTGGGCAGGTATATCAGGAACTCGGGAATATTGACGATGCTATCAAGATTGCCGACAAGATAATCTCAATCGACCCGGACCTGCCCAATGGTTATTTACTTAAATCAAGAATCAAAAAATCAAGCAAAGACGATGGCCTAGCAGAGCAATTACAAGAGGTTTTGGCCAATACGGACATGGGTGAGTCTGCTAAAACGCTTATCTACTTTGCATTGGGTAAAGTCTACGATGATCAGAAAAATTACCAGCAAGCCTTTAAATACTATGCAGAAGGCAACAAACTTAGAAACGAATCATTCGAATATGATTCTGCAATCGATGAGGATAGATTCGATAAAATAATAGAAACCTTCAGTACCGACTTTCTCTCGCAGCACCGCAACTTGGGTGCAGTGAGCGATTTACCTGTGATTATCGCTGGCATGCCGCGCTCGGGCACGACTCTAACAGAGCAAATCATTTCCAGTCATCCATCCGTACTTGGTGCAGGCGAGGTATCGTTCTGGGGGCGGGCAAAAACAGCCATGCCCTTACGTATGAGCAGCGCCAAACCCTTTCCAGAATGTGTGCAGGATTTATCTCCAGAGGCTGCCAAAGACATTGCCGCTATGTATGAATCAACACTACGAAAAGTCGTTGGGCCTGCATCTCATGGAATCAAGCATATTACGGATAAGATGCCGCATAATTTCTTAAACCTGGGTCTAATTGCTTTATTGTTTCCGAACGTAAAAATCATTCATACCAGACGTGACCCAATCGATACATGCCTGTCCATTTACTTTCAAAACTTTAATGACGCGCACCCCTACTCATTTGATTTGACCAATTTAGGCCGACATTACAAACAGTATGAACGCATCATGCAACATTGGCACAATATCCTGCCGGGCAGGATCATGGACATCAACTATGAAGATACGATTGCTGATCCGGAATACTGGTCAAGAAAACTGATATCGCACATTGGGCTCGAGTGGGATGATGCCTGCCTGTCGCCTCACAAACTGGAACGTACCGTTAAAACTGCGTCACACTGGCAAGTAAGGCAGCCAATTTACAAAACCTCTGTGCAACGCTGGAAAAACTACGAGGCTTACATACAGCCACTGATAGAAGCACTTAAGTAATCTTTAACTCACTCTCAGTGAGCTTAATAAAGCCTATAAATCATGCTAATTTGATGCGTTAAGAATTCCCCGCATTTCAAGATAGGTTAACACCTCATCAGCACAGCACTCGATTGTAGCTGAGCCTGTATCTAACACCAGCTCAGGATTTTCCGGTGCTTCGTAAGGGGAAGATATTCCGGTAAAGTCTGCAATCTCGCCGCGCCTTGCTTTTGCATACAATCCTTTTACGTCGCGCTGCTCACAGATATTCAAATCTGCCTTGCAATAGATTTCAATAAACTCATTTTCACCCACTAAGCTACGCACACGGTTACGATCAGCCCTGAAGGGGGAAATAAACGCGGTCAGCGTAATCACGCCGGCTTGTAGAAACAATTTGCTCATTTCACCGATACGGCGAATATTCTCCTGCCTGTCATCGGCAGAAAAACCCAAGTCTGCACATAAACCATGCCTGACATTATCACCGTCAATCACAAAGGTGCGGCAGCCCTTATCAAACAAGGCCTTCTCTACCGCATGCGCAAGGGTTGATTTGCCGGCCCCAGATAACCCTGTAAACCATAAGATCACCGGTTTATGCCCTGCCTGCAGCTGCCTATCTGTGATACTTACCAGGCCATTTTGTAAAAAAATATGCTTATTCATTGAATGCTTAAAATGATAGTGTGATGAATGAAATATAAATGATGCATGATAGGTGAACAATAAAAAACGGCAACCGAAGTTGCCGTTTTTTCTATTGCTTTAAAACACTACAGGGTTACCCCTGCCTTATCCTAGAAGAATAAGATCGCGCCTAAAGAGATAGTTTTTGCTTTAACATCAACATCAGCTACTGCACCTTTGTTGTTTGTTTCATACTGTGCATGTGAGTACTCAGCAACCAAGTTCAGGTGTTTTGTCAATGGGTGGTAAGCACCGATTGTCCACATTGAGTTTTGTTGATCGCTGAATGTATCGATTGAGTTACCATCTAAAGTAGATTCACCGTATGAAGCGCCCAATTTAGTACCTACACCTGGGATAGTGTAAGTAGCTTGAACGTACCAGTCATCTGAATCACGTGATTTACCGTTAGCGTCAAAACCGTTAGCTAATTGAACTGTTTGGCCGATACCGTCACCGTTACCGTAGTAACCAGTTAAACCGAAACCAGCTACATTAACTGTAGCACCGATGTCCCATGCATTTGCACGGTCAGAAGTGTCAGTGATTGTGCTAGGAACTGGTGAACCGCTTGTTGTTACAGAAGCGTTTGACAAGCCTTTTACGCGTTGTGAAATGCCTGAAACCCAAACTTTACCAGCTACGTCGCCAGCCCATTCGTATGAAGCTTTACCTTCGAATGCTGGGCTTGAACCACCGCGTTGTGAGCTGAATGTAGAACCTTGAACGTTCCAAGCTTGAGTGATACCAGCTGTGAAGCTGAAGCCATTCCAGTTTGGTGATGAGTAAGCAACTTGAGCTTTCCAGTCAGCGTACATGAAACCTGTACCGATACGGCCCAATGTTGTTGTGTTACCAGCCAATGAACCAGCTGCTGAACCAACGCCCAACAATGTCATGTCGTTCAAGATAGCGTCTGAAGCGTAGATGCCCAGATCTTTACCTAATTTGATAGAACCCCATGATTTGTCACCGAATGTCAAGAATGCTTGACGGTTTTCTTGTTGTGGTGATTGTTTGCCAGAAGCTGTTGTAGAAGCACCTGGGTTGATGCTGATTGTGAAACCAACGTCCAAGTCGTTTTGACGTGTTTTACCAGAAACTGACAGGTAGTTTGGCAACAAACCAGTTGTGATGTTAGCAACGCTGTCGCCATTGCCGAATTCGCCAGCTGTAGCGTCATCACCACTGAAATTTGTGTGTGTGTAGTAAGCGTTTACAACACCGCCGATGTCCAATGTCCAGTCACCAGCTGGGATTGAGATACCAGCTTGTGCGCTTGAAGCTGCAGCAACTAATGCTGAAGCAATAGTTAATTGCTCGCATGCTATTGAATCTGTTAAAGTATTCCGCCTTGTGAAACTTAGTCGACCTTTTCTACTAATCACTAGCCAGCACAAACGGCGTAATTTTATCCAAGTAGTCACTCCACCAAGCCATCATTTCAATACGTTCAGACATATATTGCGCACGATTGTAAGCACGGCGAACCTGATTACTTTCAGCGTGTGCTAGTTGCCGTTCAATCACATCAGCCCTAAAGCCTTGTTCGTTTAATACCGTGCTTGCTATAGCGCGAAAGCCGTGTACTGTCATTTTGCTTTTGTAGCCCAGCCAATACAGTGCTTGGATAAATGCGTTATCGCGGATAGGATTACTTGGATTGCCACTATGAAAAACATACTGCTGGCTGGGATAGTGTTGTTTGATATGTTTTAGGATTGAGACTGCATGTGCGGACAATGGCACAACATGCTCGACACGCATTTTCATGCGCTCTGCAGGTATCTTCCATATTGCTCGCTCAAAATCAAACTCCTGCCATTGCGCTAACAACAATTCATTCTTGCGCACAAAAGTAATTGCCATCAATTGCAAAGCGTAACGTGTAATTTCGTCTCCTGCTTTGTCATACTTAGCAATTGCTTGCATAAGCTCAGGTAGCTCTTCAATCGCCACAGCTTTTTGGTGAACGACCACATGTCCATGCAGTGCAGCGTTTAATCCTACTGTAATATCCTGCTTGCTGATACCAATCACCATTGCGTATTGCCATATCTGCCTACAGTCATTCAATACACGCTTAGCCACATCATTCGCGCCACGCGCTTCAATTTTCTGAATCAACGCAAGAAGCTCTTTTCTTGTAATGCGCTGTATATTCTTAGCTGCAACATATTTGTATATGTTGTTTTCCAGCCTTTTCTCTACCATTAATTTATGGCGCGCTGTCCACTTAACTGCTTTACGCGATATCCACTGCGAGGCAATCAGTTTAAAACTGTAGTCAGGTTGAATAGCTTTTGATGGTTGATTAGTTTGGCTAATCACATGGTCTTTTAAATGCGCGGGGTGCTGATATTTGGCAAGGATTAGCTGCTCATAAAATTGCTTTGCTTTTTCGTATGCATCCAATTTGTCCGTTGTTTTTAAGCTACGGCGATATGTTCTTCCTCTATCCCAATACACTGCTTGCCAGTATGGCGATGCATTGTTCAGATAAACTTTGAGTTTCTTTGGGTAGCCAGGTACTGATTTGACTGTACCTATAATAGCTGCTGTTTTATGACGTAAGGCTTCACTCATAACTTGAGTGTATGGTCGTCTGCAAATTAGGACAACCGCGATTTAGTCGACTTGGTGCTGGACGAGTTTGGTCGACTATTAAATTAAAAGTCGTTTTAAACGACTTTTAATTTAACCCACTTTTTGCGGATACGACACAACATTTCCCTTGCCATACATTGCCTCTAGCTGAAGTTTTGCCTTGTAGGCATCCACTGCTTGAACTAGCACTGGGGTTGTCGTTGTCACTTTTTGCGTGACGGTCATTTTAACAACACTTTTGTAGGTGTTCATCTCGCCAATCTCTCAAGTTAAACTTTTAGTTTAATTTCTCTTGTCAGCAATTCCTACCGATATAAGGTCTTGCCCTGCTGTACTAAAAAAGAGTCAAAAAATCATTGGTTTTTAATGGTTTTCTTTTGTTTTGTATAAATAACTATATGAATGAATACAAATCAGACAAACAAACAGCAGACTGGCTGAAAGAGAATGGATGGGATGAAAAAACTTTTACGGTGATTGAATTGCCATTCCTTCAAGCCCAACAAGTCGCATATTGTTTAATGAAATATAACGCTGCTTTGCTCAATGAAGAACAAACTGACCTACTTACCAATTATTTAAGAGACATCAAGCACAAAGCTAAACGACATAAAATTACTAAAAAAACTGTATATCGTGTATTAAACTTAGGCTCAAAAATTAACAGGCAATTATTTAAGGCACACAAGGCAATAAAAAACAGCAGATAAGTCACTGCTCTAACAAAGGACAAAAACGCGGGTTGTAATATGACGGCTAATGAGCCCGCACTCGTTATTCACAGCTGTAAATGATGAATAACATAATGAGTGAAAGCCGCTGGATTTACTGCCAAGCAAATCAATGCTGAAGCAGGTTGGAAGTTTTAATACGATCGTCTTCCGTAAAATCTATTTACAGTCGTGTCACACATACTGAATCAGTCAAAGACACGCAAGCGGCGGTTATGTTTTTTTGTTTCGACAAAAGACATAGCCGTCGTTCGCCTCCAAAATCAATCACTTCTCTTAAAGTCGTTTAACACGACTTGCTAATAAGGCAGTGTTGAACAAAAGCGATAGCTTTTGTGAAAACACCAGCGAACTGTAGTTCGCTCATCCATTTATTGCATAAATATTAAAACAAAGATTTTTCGCAATAATAAACATTATTCAGCTAAGTCATTAATTTATGGAAGATAAATGCTAATTACATCAATATGGCAGAATTTGGTAGGAATTCGTAACAAAAGAAAACAAAATACTAATAACGAAAATCATTTGTTATTAGGAGCAAAGCACATGAAACAGGCACGGGTACTGACTGAGAAAGAATTAAACTTATTACTGCTGTATATTAATACGCGCAGACATGCGGCACGAGATAGACTGATGGTGCTGATGACTTTTTACGCAGGCATGCGCATCAAAGAGGTTTGTGCAACTACGATTAAAGATGTTTTAGCTAATGATAGTAGCGTTCGTTATGAAATAAACTTATCCGCAGAACAAACAAAAGGCAAATATGGCAGAACGGTTGTTTTGCCAGAAAAACTACGCAAAGAAATCAAATCTTATCTACAAGCTAGATTTACGGATAAACAGCTCATTGCGCTCAATTACAGCAATCAATTAGACAAGCCGTTATTTGCCACACAAAAGCGGCAAGGATTTGATGCGAATACCGCCTGCTATCATTTCCACATGTTGTATAAGAACGCTGGCTTGGATGGCGCTAGTAGCCATTCAGGTCGTCGCTCATTTATTACTTCGCTGAGTTCTAAAGGCGTCACACTCAAAGTTTTAATGGAAATGGTTGGTCACAGAAATTTACAGACCACTCAAAGGTATATTGAAGTAACACCTGACATGAAACGTGCGGCTGTGGAGTTGCTGTAAATGTGTCGTGTAAAACGACACTTATTTTACTTTTTTAGCTTTAAGCTCCGCAGATTTATTTTTCAATTTCAGCAGCCGTTCTCGCAGCCATTTAATGTTAGCTGTGAAGTAGCGATTTAGTAATAAGTAGTCAAACTCAAGTCGCGCTTCATCGTTAGGCAATTTATCTAAACAAGGAAATTTTCCACGTGCAGCATGCTCAGCAAGTAAGTATGCATAATGCAATTGCCTGCTAGTTAATATTTCCATCAATCTACGCTTGTCATAATCCAACTTTAACTTGTCATCGTTTGTTTCATAAGCAGCTGAAATTTTCGATTTATTGCCAACTGCATATAATTTAGCTTTTGGCATTGCTGCTTTGGCATGCAATACACGCATTGCTTTTTTTAGTGTGCTTTCACGCATCTTATTACGTGTAACTTGATATGGCGCAATACTATCCTTGTGTTCAATCACTTTGCATTCCTTATCAAGCATGTCCGTAAACTGCTTAAGAATTTCTCTGCGACTGCCAAGTAAAGGCACAGCTATAACTAAACTTGCTGGTTTAGCTTCTGCCAGCCTATCTGCCAACAAATATTGTTCAATTTCCGCTTGCGCTTTACTAACATCTATATCAGTAGCTTCTTTTCCAACGTTAATACTAGCAATCTTACGTACAGATGGCGTAACGGTAATGCCGAATTGATACTGTGCACGTTTAATCCACCATGTTGCAAATTCAATATTCCAAACATTCCCAAACGCCTTGTAAGTCTTCTCTACCACGTCAAAGTCTTTAGCCAGCTGAACTGAATTTCTATCTAACTTGCCAGTTGCAATGCGATGAGCTTGCAGATAACTAGGGCTAACTTGAAGGAAATTAAAGAACTGTTCGTAACGCCAGTCTTCTTTTAATTGCAGTCCGTAACGCTTTACGCTTTTAGCAATTAGTCGCTCTAATCTTTCTTGTTTACTCATGCAAAAATGTTAGCACAAATAGATGCAAAAAATACATGTAAGATTAATTTGAAACTACATGAGTATAATTATTTACATGCTGATTAACAAAAAAACATCAGCTAATCAAATAGTTACACTTTTTATTATACATACTAAAGGATTTAATTATGACTACATTCGCATTAGCTACAACTTCTTCATCAGTTACTACTTCTGCAGCTGATCTTCCTCAACTAAGTGTCGTTTCAAACGACAGTAAAGATACTGTTGATTACAAGGCGCAAACACTTGCGAAGTTGAGCATGCTTGTAGCTGAGCGTGCAGAGTGGGAGGCAACTGTTTATCGCACTAGCAATGAAATGCTTTACGGTATTTTGCAGAAGTGTTTGGCAATTAACGCTGCGATGCTTGGCAATGATG
>Ga0172373_10002555_pt1 | contig 27652 bp, 21 predicted proteins | sample Lak10m_2_FD_114546 | JGI IMG/M metagenome (GOLD analysis project Ga0172373, IMG submission 114546) | Freshwater microbial communities from Kabuno Bay, South-Kivu, Congo - kab_092012_10m | ecosystem: Environmental > Aquatic > Freshwater > Lake | place: Democratic Republic of the Congo...
GCTGTCTCCATAGTATCCTGATCCACCGAAGCCTGACGGAGTTTCATGGCCCAAAAGTACCATATAGCCAGGAAACCGATAGTTCCGACGGTAAACCAGACCGGATTCAGGAAACCTGCTTTACCGGCAATGATCTTGTCGAAATGTGGACTGTTGGGGTCTGTAACACCTTCAGCATTCCAGTGATACAGGTGATGAAGATGTCCCCATACACCAGCCACAATAAGGCCCATCAGAATGATTCCGACCCACATGAACTGACTCATGGATTCCCACACACGCCTGATGACCGTATTCCAGCCTGCGAAAGCAGTTATCTGTCCGGACAGGAAAAACATCGCCGTGAAGGAAATACCGCTGAAAAAGACGGCATGGTGAAGCCAGGTTGACCAGAAACGGGTGTGATATGCGTCGTCGTTCATGTAGATGTACAACAGACTGAGCACACCCAAAGCCATACCGCCATAAAGCAGTCGCTTTGTTTTGCTTTCAAATACGAATTGCGTATTCAGGTTCATATCGCAGATCAGGCAGGGCCCGAGAATTTTGTTTTTGACTAGGTTGGTTACTTCGATTGAGCGGGGTTGACTTAGTTGGCCGCTACAGGCGTGGCATACTGTGGCACCCTTGCAGGGCCCGTTGCCGCACCTTTTGCCGGTTGCTCAATATTGCTCAGTGTATTCGCAGTCTCGCTGTACTCGGCATTCTTCGTCTGGGCCTGCAGCGAACGGATATAGTGCAGTACCTGCCAGCGCTCTTCAAAAGACAGCTTGTCAGCGTAGTGACCCATTACGTTTTTGCCATGCATGATAGCAAAATAATAACGGCCATTACCTGCACTGATCATCTCGTCAACAACGAAACTCTTCGGAGCATTCGGATACTTGGCATTCGGTCCGGCATACAGATAACCATTGCCGTCACCCTTCTCGCCGTGACAAACACCACAGTAAACATTATACAGCGGTTTTGCCTTGTCGAGACCTGCTTTGGTAATCGGGTAAGGATTCTGTACCATTTCCTTTTCACAGCGAACACGATCTTCCTCGGTATTCGCGTAATAGAAGGGTGCATTTCCATTTACCGGAGCTGCAATGGCATTAGAGGCATTCTTGCCACGAACCACATCAAGTGCATCAGCACCTGTGTAATAAACTGCAGTGTAGCCGCGGGGAACTGTTCCATTGACAGCCTCGCGTGGCTGGGCAAGCTCAGCCTTCTTGATAGCGTTGTCATCTTCCCAGTGATTCCAGAAGTATGCACTGTAGTTATTGGCTTCGTAGGTAATGGGGTGATACATATCCGGCATGTACTCATGACCGGTTTTGTCTTTACCAGCCGGAGAACAAAGGGAGAAAAGCCACGCAAAAAGGGCAATCCCGATAACGGCGCTTATTAGATATTTCATTGTCGTGTGAGCGTTGATCGAAATTAGATGGTTTTCACATTCACCTCTGCGGCATTCGTTCTGGAGAAGAAGCCCTTGAGCTGATCTACATCGCCTTCAGATGCATCGGTCACATCAAAGGCCACGCAGAATTTGTCGTCGGTGATACGGTCATCAAGCGTCTTTGCCTTGACACCGGGCCACATACCACATATTGTGTAAAATGTGATAGTCATACCCCATGCAGCAAACAGCACCGTCATCTCAAAAGTAATCGGAATAAAGGCCGGAACAGACCAGTAAGGCTTGCCACCGAACATGATAGGCCAGTCGCGGGTAAAAATCCATGACATGGTAAGGAAACCGAATGTCGCGCCCGTAGCCCCGTAAATGAAACCCAGATAGTGCAGGCGGCTTTCCTTCAGGCCAAGCAAAGGATCGAGACCGTGTACTGGGAAAGGAGTATAGACGTCCATGATATCCAGATGCCCCTCGTTGGCAACTTTGATAGCAGACTTCAGGTCTTCTTCGTCGTTGTAAAGTCCAAAAAGAACTTTTTTACTGTTTGAAGCCATTTATTTACCGAAATTTATTTTTGTTGACAGTGACCGGAAGTTACCGGGTTAGGTTCAGTGGTGTTTCTTGTTGGCGTTTTTACCGATATACTGGTCTCCGGCTACCTTGAGAATTGACTTGACCTCGGCTATGGCAACAACAGGTGCCACACGGGTGAATATAAGGTAGCAAACAAAGAACAGACCTATCGTACCGGCAAAGATGGAAATCTCTACCCAGGTAGGACGGTAGTAACTCCAGGAAGAAGGGAGGTAGTCGCGGGCCAGCGTCGTGGCAATAATCACGAAACGCTCGAACCACATACCCACGTTTATCACAATAGAGAGGAAGAATGTCCACCAGATGCTGCGGCGGATTTTTCTTGACCAGAATACCTGCGGACTCACTACGTTGCAGAACATCATACCAAAGTACGACCACCAGTACACACCGAACACACGGTTGTAGAAGGCAAACTGCTCATAAATATATCCGGAATACCAGGCAATGAACAATTCGGTCAGGTACGCAACACCCACGATAGTACCGGTGAGTACTATTACCTTGTTCATGGACTCAATGTGGTTGAGCGTGATATACTCCTCCAGTTTCAATACTTTTCTGGTGATCACCATTAGTGTCTGCACCATGGCAAAACCCGAGAAAATCGCACCTGCAACGAAATAGGGCGGGAAGATGGTTGTGTGCCATCCCGGAATCACTGACGTTGCGAAGTCGAAAGATACAATTGTGTGCACAGAGAGTACCAGCGGAGTTGAGATACCGGCGAGCACCAGTGAAAGTGCTTCCCAGCGCTGCCAGTGCTTGGCACTGCCCGTCCAGCCGAAAGAAGCCCATTCGTACATCCTGCGGCGGAAGCCGGTTGCACGGTCACGAACTGTGGCAAGGTCAGGAACAAGACCCGTGTACCAGAACAGAAGCGAAACCGAAAAATAGGTCGAAATCGCGAATACGTCCCACAATAGCGGTGAGTTGAAGTTCGTCCAGAGCGGACCGCGCGTATTCGGGAAAGGGAAAATGAAAAATGCGAGCCATACACGTCCCATGTGGAAGATAGGGAACTGACCTGCACAAATAACCGCAAAGATGGTCATCGCCTCTGCTGCACGGTTAACCCCTGTACGCCAGCGCTGGCGGAACAGCAGAAGGATGGCAGAAATCAGTGTTCCTGCGTGGCCGATACCGATCCACCAAACGAAGTTGGTAATATCATAAGCCCAGTTAATCGTTCTGTTGGCTCCCCACTCACCGATACCCTTCCAGACAGTCCAGACAATGGAGAAAATGTACAGCGCCAGAAAGGCAGCAGACAGGGTGAAAGCCACAATCCACTCGCGGGTCGGACTCTTCTCCGTTGGAGAGACGAGATCCTCCGTGATATTGTGGTAGGATTTATTCCCTTCGATCAATATGTGCCTGACCGGCGCAACTGCGTGAGACATATTAATTTAGTTGAGATCGTTGATCGTTTTTATTTGATCCGTGTCAGTTTCAGGTTCAACCGGAACCCGGGACGACCGATCAGGAGAAAAGTTCTTCGTTTGCGTTGTGAACCTTGGCAGAATAGCGCACACCGGGGCGTACGTTGATTTCTTCAAGTACCTGATAAGCAAGGGCTCCGGCATTCTTCTGGGCCTTGTTAACCTCGCTCTCGGGATTGTTGAGATTTCCGAATACAATCGCTCCGGTCGGGCAGGCCGTCAGGCAGGCTGTACGGACATCGTTATCCTGAATGGCGCGGCTTTCACGCTTGGCAGTGAGCTTGCCTTCCTGAATACGCTGTACGCAGAAAGAGCATTTCTCGATTACACCACGCGTACGAACCGTAACATCCGGGTTCAGCACCATGCGTACTAAGTTGTCAGCATAGTATGGAGTATCATCGCCGGCGCCATGGAAAACACGCTCTTCGTTTGATGGCCACAGGTCTGCAGTAGTGTAGTCGAGCCAGTTGAAACGGCGGACTTTGTACGGACAGTTGTTGGCGCAGTAACGTGTACCGATGCAACGGTTGTATGCCATCTGGTTGATACCTTCCATAGAGTGGTTGGTAGCATTTACCGGACAAACATTCTCGCAGGGAGCATTGTCGCAGTGCTGGCACATCATCGGCTGATAAACCACCTTTGGATTTTCAACATCGCCGTAGAAGTAACGGTCGATGCGCAGCCAGGTCATTTCATGGTGACGCATCACCTCATTTTTACCAACAACCGGTACGTTGTTCTCACTTACACAGGCTACCTGGCAGGCGCCACAGCCGATGCAGGAGTTAAGATCAACATACATTCCCCACTTCAGTCCCGTACCGAAGTATTCTTCATTGGTCGGGTAGAGTGTTTTGGAATTCAGGTGACCTGAATGATCGTGGAACTCTTCCATTTTGGTCTCGAGCTTGTCGAGATCCTTCACGTTTGTCTGGAAGATAATGGAGCGCTCGGTGAGGGAGCCCTGGAAGGCGAGAACTGCCTCATCCACATTCACTGTCTTGTCGCCCTGCTTGCCCTGTACACCCATGGTGTGGTGGTGCTGAACGCAGGCAAAATCTTTCTCTACGTCACCTGTCGGAGTTACTTTGGCATCCGTCAGGTAATATTGTGTGAAACCGCCTTCATTTTTGAGGAGCGGATTGACATTTACTCCGTAACCAGTGGCACAACCACCCGCCTCACGGCCGTAGCCGAGGGCGATAGAGGCAGTACCGGGCGTCTGGCCGAAGGTGCGAACCACTGTGCAGCGGATTTTCTGTCCGTTTACTTCCAGTTCAACAATCTGACCATCTTCCAGATTATTCCATCCCTTGATATCTTTTCCGTCCCATTCAACCGGAATACTCAGGTAGTTACCCCACACTGTGCGATTAACGGGATCAGGCATTTCCTGCAGCCACGGGTTGTGAGCGTACTGGCCGTTGCCAATATTGACTGTCTCGTAGAAAGAAACTTCCAGTTCTGAAGTGGAAGGCTGGGAAACTGCACCCGTGTTTACAGAAGCGGCACCATTGAAAGAAACTGTCTTGCCGGAAGCAGGCGTTTCAAAAACACCATCATGCAGACTCATATCCCAGAATGCACCCGGGGTAGAGTATTTAGACTGGCTGTTGAACAGGGAACCCGTCCAGTGAGCCTTCAGGTACTGGTAGTATGGCTGATCGTCCTGACGATTGAGATTGGCACTGTCGGCCCATTCGAGCAGGCTGTGCTCTGCCTGACGGGTATTGAACAGCGGAGCAATTGTCGGCTGGATGATACTTATTTGACCCTGTTTGGGTTCTGCGTCGCCCCATGATTCCAGCGCGTGGTTTGCGGGCGCAGCGTGCGTGCACAGGAGCGTTGTTTCATCGAGCGTCGTGTTAAGGGAGATACGGGTTGCTACCTTTGCGAAAGCAGCCTTGAATGCTGCGCCCGGGTAGTCGTACGCCGGATTGGCACCCCACACGATGGCTGTAGCCACCTGACCGTTATTCATTTCAGCGACCAGCGCTTCCATTTTGCGGTCATCGCCCTGACGCTGATTGGAGGCAGCGTTGAAGGCAACAGTATTATTCAGGTTGCCGAGGATATCATTGATTTTGTTGACAATAATCTGCTCGGCGACGTTATTGGAACCGCACACAACCAGCGATTTACCGCGGGCAGCCTGCAGATCAGCAGCAATTTTCTTGACAGCAGCGGCAGCCTTGTCGTTGAGTTTCGGGCCACCTGAGTTGCCAGTCAGCGCATTATAGAGTGCAACGATAGCGGCTCCCATTTCACTTGGACGAACCTGCACCCTGTTGTCGGCATTAGATCCGGTCAGGGACATGTGCGTCTCCACCTGATAGTGGCGTGACATCTTCGCGCCTTTCTTGCCAGACACCTTGCGGTTGGCAGAGTAGGCCCGGGCATATTCAACCGGGCTAATCCACGTTCCGAGGAAATCGGCACCGAAAGAAACGATTACTTCGGCTGCGTCGAAGCGGTAGTCGGGCACAGCTGCGATACCAAAGCACTGCTCACTGGCTGCAACAAGCGCGGAAGCAGACACCGGATCGTAGGTTACTACCGATGCAGTCGGGTACTTCGCAAGGAATTCTCCCAGCGCCTTCTTTGCTGTAGGGCTAAGGATCGTGTTGGTGATGACACGAATATTTCCTCCGGCAGCGAGTTTTTCTTTCACTTCAGCATCCAGTTTGGACCAGTCTGTTTTTTCAACCTGACCGTCTTTTACCTTGCCGGCGAACTGGATACGGCGGTTATCGTACAGGCTGAGCACAGAAGCCTGTGCGCGGGCACTTGTACCGCCTTTGGTTACGCTGCTGAGCGAGTTACCCTCAATTTTAATCGGGCGACCTTCGCGGGTTTTGACCAGCACCGCGCAGTAATCACCGCCGTTGACGAAACTCGAAGCGTAGTAGTTAGCTACACCGGGAACAATTTCGTCGGGCTTGGTGACATAAGGAATAGCCTTCTTGACAGGAATCTCGCAGGATGCGGCTACAGTAGCCGCTCCGAGACCGAAACCCATCAGTTTGAGGAAGTCGCGGCGGTTTGTTTGCCATTTACCGTCGGTTTGGTCAATTGTTTCGACCGAGAACTCACGCTCTGCAGACTGAAGAAAAGATTCTTCGCGGCTCAGATCTTCGGTGCTTACCCAAATACCGTTATCGTGGTGCATATATTTAAAAAGGTGCTGGTTTGCGTTTGTGGCAGCGGGGTTGATTGCTGGAATGAAAAATCAATAGTGACACTTCTGGCACTCGAGGCCTCCGATATCTTCAACGGTAACTTTCTCCATTTCAGATTCCGGCTTTTTCACGAGACTCTTGTGCATTTTAATGTACTCCTGATTGTACTGAGCGTAAAAACCGTTGTCTTTGAACTTGACTTCTGTTTCGCTGTGGCAGGCAATACACCAGCCCATACCAAGTGTGGAGTACTGATAAACCACATCCATTTCCTGTACAGGACCGTGGCATTTCTGACATTCGACCTGACCCACAGAAACGTGCTGGGCGTGGTTGAAGTAAGCGTGGTCTGGAAGATTATGGATACGAACCCATTCAATTGGACCCTGAATTTTTCCGTTGGAGTCTTCTTTGAGTGCCTTTACAATACCATCCCACTCTGATTCGACGGTGCTCTTTCCTGCCTCGTCGAGGGCGGGGAGGCTGTTTTTCTCCATGTATTGCTGACCGATCCACTTCTTGTACAAATCTTCAACCTGCTTCTCGTCCCAGTTCTCATAATCGGAGATATAACGATTGGCAGACGGGTCGTAACCAATAGAGGCGAAAATTTTGGTCAGTTCTTTCGTTCCGCCGACAGATCCTACCTTGATAGCTGCGTGGCAGTTCATACAGGTGTTGGTAGCAGGAACGGAGGCATGCTTGGAGCGGCGTGCCGTATCGTGGCAGTACTGGCAATCAATCTTGTGTGTGCCGGCGTGCGTCTTGTGACTGAAATTGATGGGCTGAGTGGGCATATATCCCTGCTCGCGACCCATACGGGTGGCATTGTCCACCGTTTTGTAGCCGAATACCAGCGTGAGACCGAATACAAAGAATGCAACGGCACCCTTGGTAGTCAGGATATCGCGCATGGTACGGTAAACAGGAGCCTTGCCATCGCGTACACGTGCTACATTGCTGAGGTTGTCAACAATGCGCATCAGTGCGAAAGCGAGCAACAACAGACCGGTAACCAGACCAATATAGAACCATGGGAGACTGTCGGCCTCTTTTGCTTCTGCTGCATCGGGAGTTGTAGGACCTCCTGGCACGGCAACCACCGGTTCCTTGATGTAGAGGAGAAGACTTTCAATCTGCTCATCGGTAAGGCCGGGAAAGCTGTTCATCACAATTGGCTTGTACTTTTCCCAGAGTTCTTTTGCCCGAGGGTGGCCCTTGCCAATCAGGGCCTGGGAATTGCGAATCCAGTCGTAAAGATCCTTTCTTGGATAACCGGCCCAGCGCTCTTCCAGGCCAGCCAAAGCAGGACCAGTAGAGGCAGTCTTCATGTCCTTGGCATGACAGGCGGCGCAGTTGGCGCCAAAAAGTTCTTTACCGGCTTCTCTTGTGGGCCCTGCATGGAGGGAGAGCGTTGCGGCGATCAGGAGCGTAAAAACCCAGCAAATGCGTTTCAGCTGCATATTAGCGGACGTAAATTGATTTTTCGAAAAGCTACCCGAATTGTTTTGTTTCGGGATTGTCAGCGTTTTGTCGGTGCAAAGGTAAAACGGTGCGTACTTAAAAAAGACTGCACGTACAATTACTGTCTTATTTAGATACACTTTAAATTCGTGAAGGGCACACGTCTTTACTTTGATTTCAAAAAGCGGCGCAAAGGTATATAAGCAGCGTAGGTTTCCAAATTTGAGAGCGAGAAAAAACAGTCCGAGTACGACAAAAAAAGGGCAACCGGAACAGAACCGGTTGCCCTTCACCTGACAGACAGGAAATATGGGTTATTTTTTGGAGTTTCCTCCGAAGCGATAACCCACAGCGAAACGACCCATCAGATCGAGATCGAAGTTAAAGTCGGTGATTTCTCCGTTTGGATCTTCCAGATTGTTGACGAAAGCGCGGCCGACACCGAAAGCCAGTTCAAAAACTACATTCTGCTTTGACACCCACTTTTGACCAATCAGGAACCCAAGAGACATTCTTGTGTAACTGGCCTGTGTACTTGTTTCAGTTTCTTCGGCGCTACCTGCATTAAAGCGCGTGTAGGCGCCGGCATAGAATCTGTCGAAACCCTTCTGCGGATTGAAGTAGTACTTGAAAGAACCTCCGGCATTGATGGCAGAAATTCTTACAGCATCCGCTGCGAACTTGCGGGAGGTGTATCCGATGAAAGGCTCCAGGCCCATGTTATCGTTCAGGCGGAATTCGGCAGATACATCCGGAGAGCCAAAGAGTAATCCCAGCGGATTAATCTTTACTTCCGTCTGAGCACTCAGTCGTGAAACGATGAAGAGAGAAGCAATGGCAGCTAATTTGGCAAACTTCATGGTGAAGAAAAGTTTTAGAGATTTGATTGATGTTAACGGGGCAAATGTACCCCGTATCTGCATCTCATCAAGTATTGTGTTCCGGTTTAAAGCAGAAATAACGCTTTCTGTGAACAAATTTTAACACTTTTATCTGGGTGCGCACATGGGAATACTGCCGTCTGTCCTGCGGAAAACGAGCGGTTTTATATCCAGCACCTCCGTATTCTGCTCTCCTTCGGTAATTTTGATGAACTGGCGGGGCTGGATATTCCTGAAAGTTTGTACTTCACCGGAAACAGGCCAGGTAACTGTGAGCTCGTCAATGGCTGTTGCCGTGCCGATGCCAATCTCTCTGCGCAGGGGTGAGCTGCCGAAACTGCCGCCGGAGTTGACATCTCGGTATATGGTGCGCTGCACTCCGTTTTCCGTCACTTTCAGACGAAGACGCACCCCGATGGCTGCCTTGTTGGTTTTCTTTCCTTCCAGTTGAATGGTGATCCAGTTGTTCTGATTCTGTCCGGGATTGAGGAAGAAGGATGTGTAGTAGGCATCTCCCTTGTAGGCGCCGCCCATATCCACGAATATATCCTGATCGCCGTTGTTGTTAAGATCGGCGAAGGCCACGCCGTGTCCCTTCTGCAGATTACCGACACGGGCGCTCGAGGTTACATCGGCAAAGTCCTTTCCTCCCATATTTTTATAAAGTTTGTTGGGAATAGCAGACTGATAGGAAGGGTTACCGGTGGCCATGTACATATCAAGCCAGCCATCATTGTCGAAATCGCCAAAGTTGTTTCCCATGGCGTAAATGATCTGGCCAACCTGCATGGAAGGGGCCATATTGGTGAAGGTGCCATCGCCATTGTTATGGTAGAGGTACATCTTGCCTTCCGGAGATGTTGACGGCTTGAGGGCTTCTCTGGCTGCGTAGTAGGAAAGCTGCCTGTCGAAGCTGTAATTACACATAAATATGTCGGGGTTGCCATCATTGTCATAGTCAAAGAAGAATGTAGCGAAGGTATTGGCTTTTTCAATACCTGCACGGGCTGTAACGTCTTCAAAAGCGGGCACTTTACCCTGTACTCCCTTGTTTTTCAGGAGAAACTTGTCACCATTGAGGCACGACAGAAAAATATCGGGCCAGCCATCGTTGTCATAATCGCCGGAAGTAACACCTTTCACGAAGGAAATGATATGGAGTCCCTGCGGCGATGCCACGTTGGTGAAGGTGCCATCCTGATTATTTATGTAGAGTTCACAGGGATACAGGTGCTGTGGCTCGGTGGTTTCATTCCCAACAAACAGGTCGAGCCAGCCGTCGCGGTTAAAATCATTCCATGTGGCCGACTGGCAGGGGCGGTACGACAGCATCTTCGCCTCGATAGTGACATCCGTGAAGGTACCGTCGCCGTTGTTCCTGATCAGGGAGTTGGGCTGTTCTCCGAATCCCGACATACCCTGCCAGGCTCCCCGGCACACATATATATCCAGGTAACCATCGTTGTTGTAGTCGGTCTGCATAATATTGATACCTCCGGTGAAGGCAGCCAGTCCGGAGGATCTGGATGCGTCGGTGAAAGTACCATCGCCGTTGTTGTGAAAATAGTGCAGCGGATCGGTCAGGTCCCAGGCAGAGGAGACAATATCGAGCATGCCATCGTTATCGAAATCATCCACTATTACTCCCCCACCCCTGTTTTTAACGTCAAGTTTCAGGTCGGCAGCTATATCGGCAAACGGCTTCACGGCTACCTGATCGGGCTTGTCGAGGCCGGGGACAAGCCATCGCGCAGGTATTCCGGCCGGGTATTCGCCAAGCGTCATTCCGGCGATATTGAGCAGCCACCGGGAGTCGAGGTCGTCAGGATTGTCATTCATCACGGCGATGAATGTTTCCAGTGCCTTGCGCGCGGGAGTTTTGTCGTTGTGTACGCCTCCGCCCTGAATCGGCATAATACAGGCACCGTCGGCGTGAGAATTGATACAATTGGACCGCTCGGCCAAACGAAGATACGCCATACCGAGGAATGGACGCAGTGCCTTTATGGCTGCCTTGTCGCTGCCGGCATCGGCTATCAGTTGTTCGTAAAGCGCCACCGATTCGGCCTCCTTGCCCGCCTCGAGCAGTACTGCCGCTTTTTTTGTCAGCAACTCTGTCTTCGTTTTAGCATCTTTGGCCTGACTGATCTGTGATTCCAGGTAGTTCAGTTTGGCATCGGCTGCATATACGTTGGCTGGGTGTGTGATACTGTTCCTGACGTATTCCAGATTTTTTATCATTTTCAGATCTCCGTCTGTCTTTTTGGGACCGTTGGGATCGGGTGCACCTTTCCCGCAACTGAAGATGGCGAGCAGCGGGATTACAGGCAGAAGAATCGAGAGACGCATATTTTACAGTTATTTAATTTCTGAATGATTGAGAAACTGCGGGGCTTTCGGGCGCAAATCTCTGATATGAAAGTGAAAACAGGTGCAACAAAACGACAAGATTCACAACTTAGGCACTATTCACAGGCTCGACTTGGGAAAATCAGACAATTTGAGCCTACTTTTGCGGTACCGGAGTTATCCGGCCACCCTGCCAGTACTTCACCAAACAACAATTTATGGACGTCAACAGTCGCATTTACGCATCATCGGAAATTGGTAAACTCAGGAAAGTAATCGTACACCGTCCTGATGAAGGTATAGCCCGTATTACGCCCAAAAGAGCAGGAGAGTTGCTTTTCGACGATATTGTTCATCTGCCCAACATGCAGGACGAGCACGATATTTTCACCAATGTACTCCGGGCATTCGTTGGCAAGGAGAATGTGTATGAAATCAGGGACTTGCTCGCTGAAAGCACCCGGAACGAGGAGAGCAGATACGAGGTAATCAACAAAATTGTGGACTTTGAGGAGTTGCCTTACTCGTTTATTCCCAGGCTGGCGGGCTTGTCGCCCGAACAACTCGCTGATACGCTGATTACGGGTTATCTGGAGCCTGAAGACCGTATTCTGTTCGATCCGATTCCCAATCTGATTTTCACCCGCGACATTGCGGTCATGGTCAAAGAATATGTGCTCATCACGAAAGCCAACAAATCGGCCCGCTTCAGGGAAAACTTCCTGACAAGGCTCATTTTCGGAAGCCATCCCATATTCCGCAGACTTAAATCGGACGGAAAGACGATTAACCTGAACCGGGTAGATAAGTTTCCGCCCAACAAGCGCGGTGAAACTATCAGTATCGAGGGTGGTGACGTTATGATGCTGCATAAGGACTATCTGCTCATCGGCTGTTCGGAGCGAACCAACGAATATGCGTTTCAGATGGTTAAAAATTATCTGTTCGACAGGGGTATCATCAACAATGTGGTGCAGGTCAATATTCCCGCCGAGCGTACATACATGCACATTGACACGGTATTCACCCAGATAAATCACAACCACATGGTAGGTTACAAACCTATTGTGCAGGACGGACTGGGATCATACGTAGAAGTGCACCGCTCAACCGGAGAGGTGGTTGAATATGCCAGCCTGAAGGACTTCCTCCTGGCAGAGGTGAATCCGAAGATGGAGTTCATCTGGGCAGGACGAGGCGAAACACCGTATCAGGAAAGAGAGCAATGGACAGACGGGTGCAATCTTGTTGCACTGAAACCGGGTGTAGCTATCACATACGACCGCAACCCCGCCACAGAGAAAGCATTCAAGGACTTTGGATACAGGGTGGTAGGCGCCGAAAAGCTGCTTCGCGAGATAGAAAATGGCAAGACGGATCCCGACAAGGTGGAGAACACCATCATAACCATACCATCCAATGAGCTCTCCCGCGCGCGCGGAGGAAGCCACTGTATGACCTGCCCGATCGAGCGGGATGATATCTGAACATTTTAGAGTTTGTTCAGGAATCTCTCGCCGAGTCAAAAACGGCTCATTTTTCACCTTTTTTCAGTTACGTAGCACCGGCTATGCGCCTTCAAAAACGCAAAAACTGACAAAAAATGAGCCTGTTTTTGCCAATGGCAGAGATTCCTGAACAAACTCTTATTCCAGGTGAACGGCCTCGTGTTTAAGGCGTTCGGCCAGTCCTGTACCGAGGTATGTTACGATTACACCATGTACTACATACAATAAAGGTGTAAGGAGAATGGCTGTACAGACCTTGTAGGTATATCCAACCAGTCCGAATGCTGCAATCTGGCTGAGCGACCAGCGCTGGGAGGGGTCGGCGCCGAAATAGAATGCGATGAAAAGGATGATATAGGTGTCGAACAACTGTGAAATGACAGTTGAACCTGTTGCCCTGAGCCACACGTATTTGTCGCCGGTAGCCTGCTTGAATCGCTGGAATATGAACGCGTCGAGCAGCTGGGAAACCACGAAAGCCGTCATAGAGCCGAGGATGATCATCATACTGGTTCCGAAAATCCGGCTGTAGGCGGTATTGATATCGGGTTTTATATCCTGATTGACCGTTATCCAGAAATCGGCGGGAGCGGCTTTGGTAGTCAGCAGCATGACCATAAAGGCATAGGCGATTACGAAAAGGGCAATCCAGGTGAGCAATCGCACCCCCCTTCTTCCGTAGTACTCATTAATGACATCAGTCATAATGAAAACGATCGGCCAGATAATGGAGCCCGAGGAGAAATTGAGAGAAATGTGTTCGATACCGAAAATTGTCCAGTCCATCGGTTGCCAGCCGAATACCCCCTCGAGAGAGAAGATTTTGGGGCCAATTACCTCTGCAACGATGGTATTACCCACGAAGAAGCACGCGAGTATCACGAAAAGTTTGTGTTCTTTACTGAGCCTTCTCATACTGATCAGGGTGTTGATGAAGAAACCGGGATAATTTTTCCGTTGAAGAAGGTTCTCTGGTTAATACTGAATTCGCCGATGAACCGGGCCATCTCTTCGCTGCTTACCGGAGCCTGATATCCCGGGAAGGCAGTTCGCAGCATCTCTGTATCAACGGCACCAAGCGCGAGGCAATTGACATGTATGCCGTCAGTTTTCAGTTCTTCGGCCATACACTCTGTCAGGCTGGCGAGAGCGGCCTTGCTGGCGCTGTAGGCAGACAGTCCGGGGAATTTGGAAGAGCCCTGAAATCCGCCCATACTGCCGATATGAATAATATGGGGAATACTGCTGTTTTTCAGCAGGGGAATCAGTGCCCGGGAGACTTTAACCGCCGAGAATACGTTTGTTTCAAACGTTTGTTGCCATACCTCGTGCGAGGTTTCCTGAAACGGGCGATTAATCAGTATAGCGGCGTTGTGGATGAGAATATCCAGTTTGTCTGAATGAGCGGCCACGCTGTTGTAGATATCAGCTTCCGTGGCCTTTGTCAGGTCGAGCGGCTGGACAGTCAGGAGATCATTATTGATGGAATTGAGTGCAGAAACATTGCGTGAACACGCCCATACACGGGCGCCGGCGTTGAGGAAAAATCTGACCAGATCGAGACCAATACCCTTTCCGGCTCCTGTAATTGCAACATTCATACAGCGGTTTTTTCAAATCTACGGGGCAAGGTAGTAGGTTTGCACCGACATTTTAATCATCAGGAAAAAAACATGTACGCATTTGAAACACAAATAAGGGTACGGTACGGAGAAACCGACCAGATGGGGTACCTTTATTACGGCAATTACGCCGAATACTACGAGGTTGGCCGGGTGGAAACCATTCGATCGCTGGGGGTTTCCTACAAAGAACTGGAGGAGGTACACGGGATATGGCTCCCCGTGGTGAGTCTGGAGGTGAAGTATCTGAGGCCTGCCTATTATGATGATTTGCTCACGGTCAGAACTGAAATCACCAGTTTGCCCGACAAATACATTAACTTTGATGTGAAAGTATTCAATGAAAAGGCAAAGCTGATCAACACCGGATCGGTCAGGCTCTGTTTTTATGATCCGGCAACCAGAAAAACTTGTCAGGCACCCGAATTTCTTCTTGAAAAACTCAGACCATTTTTCAACTGATTTGAAACCGTCAAAGCACATACAGCAATTCAACGAATACATTCAGCGACATCCGTTGCTGAACAGCGTGACAGAGTGGTCGAAGAGACACTCCCTGCCCGGGCTCAGTGGTATTCCTATACACAACCTGCTGCTATTTATTTACCGCGAGCTTCAGAAAGAGGCACTGGTTACCCGGGCCAACTCCATGGCATTCAGTTTTTTTCTGGCCATCTTTCCGGGTATCATTGTGCTGTTCACCCTGCTGCCTTACACCCCTCTTTATCAGCTGGTCATTGATGTAAACGGCGTTCCGCATACATTTGAGGACGTACTGAGATCAAATATTTCCGAAGTCATGCCCGGCGAGGCCGGCGACATGCTGTTCAGTTCCATCAGGGAGATTGCCACCATGCAGCGGAGTGGACTTCTGTCGTTCGGTTTCTTTCTGGCCATCTGGTTTGCATCGAACGGGATGATTTCCATGATGGAGGGAATGAAAAAAAACTACAGTACATTTAAAAAGCGCACCTTCATACAGAGCAGAATCACAGCATTTCAGCTCACCTTTCTGGTGAGTATGGTGCTGGTGGGCTCTGTTGTGTTTGTGATACTGGGCGATCGGATACTGGATTTCACATTCCGGTATATCAGGGCCGATTTCGTGACCAGAATGCTGATTTTCGGTTTCCGGTGGATAGTGGTCATCCTGTTGTTTTACACCACTTTTTCGACTATTTACCGCTATGGCTCCTCCACGCGGCGGCCCATTCCGTTTTTCAATCCCGGGGCCATGCTTGCGTCGGTGCTGTCTATTCTCGTTTCCTGGGGATTTTCCTTTTATGTGGACAACTTCGGCAATTATCACGCCCTGTATGGTTCAATCGGTGCACTGATTGTGCTCATGATCTGGATACAGACCAACTGTTTCATTCTGCTCATCGGTTTTGAACTGAATGCCGGCATCGCCGTACTCCGCGACCAGATGACGGAAGTTAAATCTTTAGCCTGACCCAAAAGGTACTGCCCTCTTCGACAGCGCTTTCATATCCCACTGTACCGCCCATCATTTCGGCATATCGCTGTACGATATAGAGGCCCAGACCTGTACCCTGTGTGGTATTGACGGCATTGCTGGCGCGGAAGAAGCGATCGAAAAGGTGCTTCTGATCCTGATAGGGAATCCCCATGCCACGGTCTATGACTTTGATGAGTATTTCCTCCTGACCGACTGAACTTTCAACAACAACAGGCGCACCTTCGGGAGAGTACTTTATGGCATTTGAAACCAGGTTGATGAGTATATTCTTGGTGAGATTGGCATCAATAACCACTGTATTTTCGCCCGAGTGATTGTGAACGAAAGTTTGTCCGTTTTTGAATAAATTTCTGATTGTCTCGTGCACATCCTGTATCAATTCGCGTATATCAGTGTTTTCAGCGTTTACAGATACCCGTCCTTCCTCCAAACGGCCCAGCGACAGAAACTCGGTCAGGATGGTATTCAGCCCGTTCACTGCGTTTCTGATTCGTTCGGCGTGTTTTTTAATATTGGCAATATCCTGTCTGTCGGCGTACTGCTGGATAAGTCCCGACGACGACAGTACCGACGTGAGCGGTGTACGGAACTCGTGAGAAGCCATACTGACGAACCGGGTTTTCAGTTCTCCGAGTTCCCGCTCCTTGTCGAGCGTTGATTTCAGTTCATTTTTGGCCTGTTCCAGTTCTTCCGTGCGTTCTGACACCTTGTTTTCGAGACTTTCATTCAGTTCGCGCAGCGCCTGTGACAAACTTGAGAGTTCCTGTTTCTGCTTAAGGATAGAATGTTCGTTACTTTTCCGGATGGTGTTATCCACCACGAATGCGACCACATATTCATTCTCATGAATCCGGAAGGGACTCAGACTGACCTCCACGGGCAACTCGGTACCGTCCTTCTTCTTTCCGAACAGGCTCAGTCCGATACCCATAGGCCTTGCATTCGGATTTTTGTGAAAACTGGTGCGATGCCCCACATGCTTGGAAGCGAAACGGTTGGGGATAAGAATTTCAATCTTGTTTCCGATGAGCTCACCGGGCTGGTAGCCAAATAATTGTTCTACGGAAGGATTGGCCATCACGATTTCACCACTGCGGTTGGCCAGCAGAATTCCCTGGTTGGCATGAGCAAAGAGTGCCTTGAAGCGCCCCTCCTGCAACTCTTCATCTTCTCTCAGCTGCATAAATTTAATGACAAAAAAGGCGGCTGCCCAAAAACTGACTATTGCGTGAGCCCTTTCGAGCAACATCTGTTCGAGCGGGGCATCCTGCGGCTTAATGACCAGTACCACGATAGACAGGGCCGATGCAACAACGGCCAGGAGCATCACATCACTCTTTTCACGAAAGAAAACAGCCAGAAAGTGCGCCAAGAGGTAGGCAAAAACAACATCGTAGTGCCGAGGAATAAGCAAGTCTGCCACGAATACGCAGGCGACAATTACCCAAACCAGACGGGAAAAATGGGTATTTTTTTCAAAGGTCAGCATTGTGCAAATTTGAAGAAAAAAATTCGCACATACAGTATCACACCTTTAAAATTTGAAAAAACAGCCCGTTTTCACTGATTATGTCATGGAATACGTACTTTCTCCCTCACTTTTCAGGATACGGCGGGCCGCCAGATTACTCATACCCACCCCGAACAGTACAATGGAAACAGAACTGGCCGGCATCAGAACGGCAGCGACCAGCGGAGAGAGCTGGCCGGTAACTGCATAGGCAAGCCCGATAGCGTTGTAGGTAAAAGCAACTGCATACGACCAGTGCACCACACGTACGCCTGCGCGGGAGAGGCGCACAAAAGAAGGCAGGTTGGAAAACTCCCCCGCGTTCAGAATAGCATCGCAGGCTGGAGTGAAATTATTGGTATCTTCTGCTACTACTATCCCCAGGTCGCTCTGTCGCAGGGCGCCGGCATCGTTCAGGCCATCGCCAATCATCATTACTTTCCGACCGTCTGTCTGCATATCTTTCACAAAATCGAGCTTGTCCTGAGGGCTCTGGTTGAAACGCATGACCTGCGTATCGGGGAAGAATGGTCTCAGACGAACAGCTTCCTGATCGTGATCGCCTGACAGCAGCCAGACAGGTTGACCGGTTCTGTGTTTTGAAAAAGAGGTACTTCCAAAAAATCCGAGCACCGTATCCAGTCCGGTTCTGTAGCGACTTTTCACCTCATAGAATCCGGCTACTTCACCATTTACAGAAACGAATACACCCTGTCCTTCCCCACCGGTAAATCCGGAGGATCCGACCTTTATTTTTAGTCCGTTTACCGCACCGCTCAAACCTTTACCGGTTACTTCCTCAAAAGAATCGGGTTTTACGACCGGAATCAGGGACAGCGCCTCATAGATACGGCGGCTGAGCGGGTGTGCCGAATGTCGGACAAGTGACCTGACTGCCACTTTTTCGTCGTAAGAAAGAGGTCGTCCGTGAAACTGCATCTGTTGTCCGGCGATATTGGTTATCGTTCCGGTTTTATCAAAAATGACCGTATCAATGGCTGAGAAGGCTTCCACTACCTTGATATTTTTCACATAAAAACCGTGTCTGCCGAGCATACGCATAACATTGCCGAGCGTAAACGGAATAGACAGCGCTACCGTACACGGACAGGCTACGATCATTACTGCCGTGAAAGCGTTGATACCTTTTGAAAAATCGCCGGTTATGGTCCAGTACAGGAAAGCGCCACCGCCTACTGCGAGGATAATCCAGGAGAAAACGCGCCCTGCCTGATCTGCCAGCCTGGTTACATTTCCGTTTTCCAGCGGTTTAAACGCATTATCATTCCATAACCGTGTGAGGCTACTTTGAGAAACCCTGCGGGTGAGCGATATTTCGATACTTTCACCGATTTGTTTGCCGCCGGCATAAATCCTGTCGCCGCTTTTAATCTCCACGGGGGCTGCCTCTCCTGTCACAAAACTGTAATCAACCAGCGCAGAGCCTTTCAGCAAAATTCCGTCGGCAGGTATTATTTCCTGTCCGCGCACCACAATAATATCCCCCGGAACCAGTCGCTGAATGGGAACCGTGGTTTCTTCTTCTCCCGACCTGACCGTTGCGGCAACCGGGAAATAGGACTTGTAATCGCGTTCGAAAGACAGTTCATGCCAGGTGCGTTGCTGAAACCAGCGTCCGATGAGCAACAGAAAGGTAAGTCCGGCGAAAGAGTCGAGATAACCCGGGCCGGAACCGGTGAGAATTTCCCACAAACTGCGTACAAAGAGCGAGCCCAGCGCCAGACAAAGCGGGATATCAATATTCAGCTGGCGGGTACGGATTCCCTGCCACGCAGAAATGAAGTAATCCGTGGCGCTGTACAGCAGCACAGGGAGTGAAAGAAGTACACTGAGATAGCCAAAAACACCTGCAAACCACTGGAAAGTTTCCTGATCCATTCCCACATAGTCGGGGAAACTGAACAGCATGATGTTCCCAAAAGCGAAGCCGGCGATACCAAGCTGGTACGCCAGCTTCCTGCTGAGTTTAGGTGTTTCCTGCTTATCCACATCGCCCAGATTAATCTCCGGGGCATATCCTATCGAGCTGAGCAGGGCAGCTATCTTTCTCAGACTGGTTTCCTGAGGGTTATAGGAAACTGTAACGGTCTTTTTCAGGAAATTAACCCGTGAATTAGATACCCCGCTATCCAGTTTATACAGATTTTCCAACAGCCAGATACAACTTGCGCAGTGCATCTGAGGCAGATAAAAGGAAACCTGATTTTTGTGTTCACTGCTGAATTCGAGCAGTTTTTCCTGTACTTCCGGATCATCGAGATAAGCGTATGACCTGGAATTTTTGGGATTTTTGAGACTTACTCCAGCATTTTCATCCAGATTGTAATAATTGCAGAGTCCGTGTGTATTCAGGATTTCATAGACCATTTTGCACCCGTCGCAGCAAAAGACCTTGTCTTCAATTTTCAGCCGGTCGTCTTCGCATTTTTCATGGCAATGGAAGCACTCCGATACCGGTTTTGCAACATTCCGGGGCTGAAGAAGAGCAGAGGCAGGCATAGATCCAACTTTTGATGAGGACAGGTACGATCAGGTGTGATACCGGCTCGTTACGGGCACAAAAGTAGCGGTCATATTCCCCCGGGGAAACTGACCGTGGTCACCGGTGGTGGTGATTCAGGTACGTTTGGAAATACGGTTCAGCGTAATTGTTCGCTGCATCCGGCTCTTGAAGCGTCCCACTTCCTCCAGACGGAGCGCTGAATGTTTGGTTGCGCGCCCCTGTACGCGTGCGCGCCACTTTTTCCAGTTCCGGATATGCATTTCGGACTTCATCAGGGCGATGACTTCGGCTTCAGTGATGCCGAACTGGGCGATAATGGCATCGAAGGGCGTGCGGTCTTCCCACGCCATCTGAACGATGCGGTCAATGTCGTCGGCACTCAGCAGTGCGCGCAAATCTGATACTTTTCTCGCCATTGATGTCAAACTGAGACTTGGAAACAAGAATTTGAGCCGTATGTTTGGCCATTTTAAATATTTATACTTACTTTGGAGCTTCTGACACAATAATTCCCGTCGCTATGCTTAAAAAAGGTCTGCTCCTTTCGCTCCTCCTGCCACTTTTTGCGCACGCCCAGGTTTCACAGGACGTGACTGTACCCCTTACTGCTACAGTAAATCAGTCGCCGGTTTCGGTGCTGATTGAGTGGCCCAACCCGACGGGTGGCAACCTGTTGCTGGTTCGCAGGACCAAGGGTCAGCAGGGAAACCAGTGGATTTCGCTGCTGAGCGAAACGGGCAGTACCCTGACCAGCTACAACGACCTGAACGTAGTAGCAGGACAGACCTATGAGTATGCCCTGCGCCGCACCACCTCTCTTGATGCTTTCGGGTACGCGCATGTGGCTGTGTATGCTCCCGTGACCGACAGTCGCGGGAAGGTCATGATTGTTGTTGACTCCACCACAGCCGGAGCCCTGGCTTTTGAACTCGACAGGCTCAAAAATGATATGACTGGCGATGGATGGCAGGTGACAACCCGTCAGATCGGAGGCAATGCCACTGTTGCTTCCGTTAAAAACATGATCGGAACTGCCTACAGCCTCGATCCGCAGGGATTGAAGCAGATACTTCTCATTGGAAGTGTACCGGTGCCGTATTCGGGCAACACAGCGTGGGACGGACACGGCGACCATCAGGGCGCCTGGCCGGCTGACGTTTACTACGGAGACCTTTACGGGTTGTGGACGGATGCGTCGGTGAACAATACCACACCTTCGAGGCCGGCGAATCAGAATATTCCCGGCGACGGGAAATTTGACCAGAGTTATGTTCCGTCCATTGTGGAGCTGGCTGTCGGGCGAATTGATTTCAGAAAGATAGATGCGCCAGCCTTTGGCGAGGCAAATGCGACAGGCCTTGTCAGGCGCTACCTCGACAAAAACCATGCCTGGCGCACGGGCGCGTACGAGGTGGAGCAAAGGGCGCTGGTGGACGACAATTTCGGGTATTTCGGCGGTGAAGCATTTGCGGCCAACGGATACAGAAACGCCTATCCGGTGGTGGGGTCGGCCAACATTGTGAATACTGACTTTTTCAATAATACCAATCCGCAAACCTGGCTGATGGGATACGGCTGTGGCGGTGGCCATTATCAGGGTGCAGGAGGAGTGGGAACCAGTTCCAATTTTGCCACCGACACCATTAATATAGTATTCTCCAATCTGTTTGGCAGCTACTTTGGCGACTGGGACCACGAGAGCAATCCGTTTATGGTAGCAGCCCTCGCATCCAGGGGCGGCATACTGACCTGTTCGTGGGCAGGAAGGCCCCATCAGTTTTACCAGGCGCTTGCATCGGGCGAAACCATGGGTTACTGCAACAGAGAGACCCACAATGCACAATACAACAACGGATTTGTGAATACATTTGGCAGAAGCGGTGCGCACATCACCCTGCTGGGCGATCCGACACTGCGCGTAAACGTGGTAGCCCCGCCATCGGGCGTTCAGGCAGAAACTGTGTGCGGCGACGTGCGTGTCTCCTGGCACCCGTCCGTGAAAGCAGTAGATGGCTATCTGGTTTACCGCAGTTTGTCTGCTGAAGGGCCATTTGTGAGAATTACAGCACAGGCAGTGACAGACACCGTGTTTACCGACTACAATCCGGTTGAAGGCACACTGTATTACCAGACAAGAGCAGTAAAAAGCACCAGTAACCCGGGCGGTGGAGTTTATATAAACAACAGCACCGGATCAACCGGATTTGTCAGCTATACAGCACCCGCTCCACTTCAGGCAAGTGCTGCGGCCACCGTAATAACCTGTGCCGTACCGGAGTCTGCCATCTCATCATCAGCCAACTTTGACGTCTCTTCATGGAACTGGAGTGGGCCGGGTGCATTTACATCTTCCGATCCGGTGGCGCTCACCACCATCCCGGGAATCTACATGCTCACCGCCACCGATGCCAGCGGATGTACAGCGACAGCCGTTGTAGCCGTACAGATTGATACAGTTGCGGTCAATGGATCTGTAGTTCCGGGCACGGCAGTCATATGCAATGGTGACTGTCTGGATTTCGTCACAGCGGGTATTTACACAGTATCACCCGGTCAGATATGCGATCCCGGCACCTATATCGTTACCGTAACGAACAGCAATAACGGCTGTACAGCTACCTCTGCCGTTGTCATTACCGAGCCTGCGCCGATACCATTCAATGCCACAATTACAGACGAGACAGTACCGGGAGCATCCAACGGCAGTATCACAGTAATCATCGGTGGCGGCACACCGGCAGGATATCTGTGGAGCAACGGCGCCAGTACCCCGAATCTGACGGGGCTGAGCGCCGGGGTTTACACCCTGACCGTTACAGACCTGACGAATGGGTGTTCGGATATTCTCACTTTCGAAGTGGGTGTGGGCATGTCGGCTACCGGCGAGATACCGGGACTGGTCAACTGCACACTTGCACCCAATCCGGCGGCGGGAGAGAGTACACTCACACTTTCACTGGAGCGTGTTATGCCGGTTGGCTTGCAACTGACTGACGGAACCGGGCGCATTATTCGCAGCTATCCAGCCGTTGAAACGGCAGAGGTGGGGCAGCGCATTGACCTAACCGGACTTGTGCCGGGTGTGTATATGCTGATTATTTCTGCAGATGGACTGCGAAAGAGCCTTCCACTGATAGTTGGAGACTGACCGTCGCCCATTTGCAGGAAAGGGACAGGCGTTTTACAGAGATGTTGAGAGTACGTACACCAGATATACGATATCCTGGTTATTGAGTCCCATGCGGTTACCTGTCTGGTGGATCAGCGTGGGCAGCGACTTCTCGCGGTGTTCGCCGAGGCCTTCGAAGACAAGCTGACTTCCCTTGTGCCACCGGGCCCATTCGGGGTGTTCCTTTTCGTATTTACCCGCCTGCATGTCGGTCCAGCACTTGTCTATAGCCAGAGAAAGATCGGACTGCTGCGGTTTGAGCATATCGCGGAACTCGATTATTCTGTCTTCCCTTTCGGTCGGATTGGAAGCTCCGGCGAACATTTGAAGCCACTGCATAAGCAGTTCGCCGTAGTACCAGCGGGCCTTTTCACGGCTGAAGCCGGCGGCTTCGGCCAGCGCGGTGAGCAGGCGCAGCGTGTCGAACAAGGCGTCGCCATAAGTGAATTCCGGGGTTGCAATGCGATCGAGCACCACCCTGGTACCAATATGAGCATGTTCTTCCACCCAAACGAGCACCTCGCCGCCGCCGTAAAGGGAGGCGTCGGGCACATAGGAAACCTCCTTCCACTCGCCGCGGTCGCGCATCCAGCCTTCGAAGGCAGGTTTAAGCAGCTCGTCAACCCAGGCATCGTCGCCGCGCATACGTATGCGTACGAGGGAACCATCTTCCTGTTGATGCCGGGAGAAAAAAGCCCTGGTACCTCTGGTGGGCCATATATATTGTTCAAGAAAAGGTTTGAATGCCCGTGCAAGGAACACATCAGGCGATTCGGAGGGGCGAAATTCAACAGAAAAGTGCATAAGAGAACGGCAGATCACCCCCGGACACCGGTTTCAATGACCTCTTTGATACTCGGATAAACATTTGATTCAGTGCGCAGCCATTCGGAGGGATTCACCCAGCCTATTTCTGTGATATCTTCTTCCGTTTGAGGGATGAGGACATTGTCGGTTGTATGCATGCGGTACCACCAGGTTTTTTTCAGGATACGTTCACCTTTGAGGACATAAGTATGCCAGGTATGCATCATGAATTCTCCGAGGCTCAGATTTTGCAATCCAGTTTCCTCCATAACTTCCCGCAGTGCAGCCTGTTCGGGTGTTTCACCCGGGTCAATCTTTCCCTTTGGAATATCCCATGAGCCACGCCGGAAGAAAACAAGCAACTGACCACTTTCGTTCAGCACATAACCGCCTGCTGCCTCAATTATTTTGAAGCAGGCCTGAAAGTCGGACCACAATACATCCACATCGGGTGAAATCATGGTAACCGACTTCACATCCCGGTTCTTGTTGAGCAGATCGAGAAACTGTTTGATCTGTTTCTTTTTGCCCTGATAGTGCCCGACATAATTTAATTTGTCGGGAAAAATACCCATTTCAACAGAAACAGCCGGAGTAGTCAGTAAAACCGGAACTCCGTTCACATAGATTTTATACTTTTGCTGCCCCATAGTGTGCATTGCGTGTGTTTTATGACGCAAAGAAGGCACAATGTAAACAACTCCTTCGTTCACGAAAGATATTTTTTGGGTTCATGCAAGCTGAGGTAGCACGTAAACTATTGGAAATCAAGGCGATAAAATTAAGTCCTTCCGATCCCTTCACCTGGGCTTCGGGTATGCATTCGCCCATATACTGCGACAACCGTGTTTCCCTTTCTCATCCTGATGTGCGTTTGTTTATCAAGCAGTGTCTGGTTGAGCGGGCGGAAGAATTTGGTCCGTTTGATGTTGTTGCCGGTGTGGCTACTGCGGGAATCCCGCACGGAGCGTTGCTGGCCGATGCCATGCACAAGCCATTTATATATGTGCGCAGTTCGGCCAAGGATCACGGCCGCCGCAACCAGATAGAAGGCGAGCTGGCACCCGGAGACCGCGTACTGGTGGTAGAAGACCTCATCAGTACGGGAGGAAGCTGTCTGGCCGCAGTGGAAGCACTGCAGGATGCCGGTGCGGAAGTAGCGGGGGTACTTGCCATCTTTCAATACGGCTTCGAGAAAGCAGTAAATGCCTTTACCGACAAACACATCCACTTCCGGACACTGACCAACTATGATGCTCTGATTGCAGAGGCTGTAAGTATGGGATATGTTTCACCGGATGAACTCGAAACACTGAAAAAATGGCGCGAAAACCCCGAAGGATGGGGTGCGCTGTATGCATAAAACATTCGTCATAATACGCTTTTAACCTCGGATAACTTCACAACCATGCAAATCATTACAGCCGATTCAGAATCCTTTCTCAGGAAATACCTCGACAATGCCAGTCCTACCGGCTTTGAATCATCCGGTCAGAAACTGTGGCTTGAGTACCTTCGTCCTTACATTGACGACTGGAGCCTGGATAACTACGGAACAGCCTATGGTATTATCAACCCGGGGCAGGAATACAAAGTTGTAATAGAAGGCCACGCCGACGAGATCTCCTGGTTTGTAAACCACATCACCGACGACGGATTTCTGCATGTTATCCGCAACGGAGGCAGCGATTATCAGATAGCACCTTCCATGCGCGTGTGGGTACACCTGCGCGGCGGAGGTAAGGTAGAGGGAGTTTTCGGCTGGCCTGCCATACATACCCGCACCGACAAAGATGCATCGCTGGTACCCGCGCTCGACAATATCACCATTGACATTGGTGCGAAGGACAAGGACGAGGTAGTAGCCATGGGCATACACGTTGGTTGTGTGGTTACCTTCCAGGATTCTTTCATGGTACTGAACAACCGCTATTATACGGGAAGAGCGCTGGACAACCGGATCGGAGGATTTTGCATTGCGGAAGTGGCCCGTATGCTGAAGCAGAACAACATAAAACTGCCCTACAGCCTGTACATCGTGAATTCAGTGCAGGAGGAAGTCGGGCTCCGGGGTGCAGAGATGGTGGCACAGTCCATCAGGCCCAACGCGGCTATTGTGACCGATGTGACACACGATACCCATACACCCCTTATTAATGTGCGCAAACACGGAGACGTACGCAGCGGGAACGGGCCCACCGTAACCTATGCACCGGCGGTACACCAGAAACTGCTTGATTTGATCGTGGATACTGCCGTTGAGTACGAAATACCCTTCCAGCGGGAGGCTGCCAGCAGAGTGACGGGTACTGATACAGATGCTTTTGCCTACAGCAACGGCGGAGTACCATCGGCGCTTATTTCACTTCCGTTGCGCTACATGCACACCACCGTAGAAATGGCCCATAAAGACGATGTGAACAACCTGATTCGACTTATTTACCTAAGTTTGCAGAAAATTCAGGATAAACACGATTTCAGGTATTTCACCCAACTGGATTAATACCCTCACAAAAATATGCAGTACGCCGCCTGCCAGGTTTCGATAGCGCCTTTGCGCGCGCACCCTTCCGACAAAAGCGAGATGGTTTCGCAATTGCTTTTCGGCGAGGCGGTAGAGATACAGGACTCGAAAGATACCTGGAGAATGGTTTCCTGCGCCTGGGACGGCTACGCGGGCTGGGTGGACGCCAAACAGCTCACACTGCTTTCTGAAGAGGAATATGCTGCATATCAGCGACAGCAGACACTCAGTTTGTCGCTGGTAGAGGGATTGATGGCTTCCGACCATTTCGTGCCGCTCACCATGGGTGCTGTACTACCCGGGTACGACGGCCTCCGGTGTTCGCTGGGCGGACAATCCTACCAGTTTTCCGGCCCTGTGGTAACACCGGGGACACAAAAACTGGGTGTCAGCTGGATAGTCAAGATAGCCCGCAGGTACCTCAATGCGCCTTATTTATGGGGTGGACGGTCACCATTCGGGATTGACTGCTCGGGATTCACCCAGATGGTTTTCAAAACTGCGGGTGTCAGGCTGTTCAGGGATGCGAGTCAGCAGGTAATACAGGGTCGTTCAATCGACTTTGCCGAACAGTGCCGGTCGGGCGACCTGGCATTTTTTGACAATGGGAGAGGTCATATCACCCATGTAGGCATTATACTGCCGGAGTGTCACATCATACATGCCAGTGGCAAGGTTCGCATAGACAAACTCGATCATTTCGGTATCTTTAACAGCGAACAGAACCGATATACGCATCAGTTACGCATCATCAAGCGTTTACTGCCTGATGATCCAGAAGAAATCCCGTTGAGGGAAGGAACTGAAAAAAATGAAGTGGATTCAACCACCCAATCGGTACTATTCGGTTAAGATCCTTTCCGGGATTCTCCCGGATCATATCCGGTACGCTCTCGCCGGGTCAGAAATAACGTATTTTTGTCGTTGTCAGAGAGTTCTACACTCGCTCTAAATGAAAAAAACGCTCTTCATTACCTGTTATCTGCTGTGTACAGTAACAGTTCTGTTGTCGCAGGAGTCAGACTCAGCCGCCGTGCGTTCGTCGCGACTGAGGAGTTTCATCGGCCCGTATCCGACACCGCGCACAGCTGCCTTGTGCGGAATCATTCCCGGGGGCGGGCAGGCGTACAACAGGAAGTGGTGGAAAATACCCATTGTTTACGGTGCGATTGGCGGAGTTGGCTA
>Ga0172373_10002557_pt1 | contig 27643 bp, 21 predicted proteins | sample Lak10m_2_FD_114546 | JGI IMG/M metagenome (GOLD analysis project Ga0172373, IMG submission 114546) | Freshwater microbial communities from Kabuno Bay, South-Kivu, Congo - kab_092012_10m | ecosystem: Environmental > Aquatic > Freshwater > Lake | place: Democratic Republic of the Congo...
ACTGATCTTGTTCTACTAAGTCTAGCATATAATTATTGAATTCGCTAGCTTTTTTGTATAAAGATCGTAGTAAACTGGTTATATCTGGAGGAATTTGATAGTATTCGTTTCTGCAGTCAAATAGGTTTTTTGTAATAATATTTATTTCTTGAACGGCGCTGAGAAGTTCTGTATTTAATTCAGTACAAAATTGAATATACTTATCAGCATTAATTTTATTAATATCTTTTATTTCTTTATAGTCAAAATTAGAAGTTATCTCTTTAAATATTTTACTTATAAACTCTTCGTCATTACCGGTAATCCTTCATATCATTTAACGTTATCTTTTATAAATTTAATCTCACAAGAATCAGTTGTACAGTAGCGCTCCCCTATGGCATCTGCTGCCATTCCAGCGTAAACTCCGGTCAAATCAATTGGGAATAATTTATCTACCTGCTGCAAATATTCTTCTTCGGTAATTTGCGTATACGGCATTTGCGGATACGTGTCATTGCCGCTTGGTAAGAAAGAAACTGTTTTGAGCTGACCGTCATGCATGTGCAAGACCGTACCAATGTGTTGAGATTCGGTATCTTTATTGAAGGATACAGTTACAGAAACGGAATTGTCGGACCAATATCTTTGCGCAGTAGTCGCAAGTGCCATCTTCTCAAAGATTGTTACGTCTTTTTCGGACCTAATGGCGTGAGATTTAATTGGAAAATAAACGACCGATGTAGTATCTGGCGATTCTGCAGCTGGTTCAACTTTGTAGTTTCCCATTTTAAAAAGAGGAAGCATTGGATCCTCATTTGAAAAGCGAATTGTTCTATTAAAATACTTGCCGCCCGGAGTCCAGTGAACCCCTGGGGATTCTCCGGCCAAAATAGACACGGTTCCAGATGGTTTTACTGTTGTCATTTTAATTGACTCTCTTATGCCCAACCATTCGGAATATACATTATCGTATCTCTGCACTGTTTTATAGCCTTGATTCATCCAGTCTTTAAGGATTGGCATTCCAAATCGATCAGCAAAATCTGCAACACCGGACATTGAGGTTCCAATACGACGGTTGCGCTGCATGATTGCGTTTGTTTCTTCCCAGTGTGTTGGAAGAAGAGTTACCGTTTTAGCATATAAATAAGCAAATTTTAGTGTTCGCTTATAGTCCTCTAGTGAATCATGTCTACCAAGATATGTTTCTACCAAGGTGCAGCATTCGTAGGATTCAAGAGACTGTTCTGCGCATGGATTATAACCTGAGACTCTGTGATCTTTGTTATTGGGCGGATCAATTAATCTTCCATATTTTCTAGAGACGTCGATCCAGATAACGCCAGGTTCGCCATTAAGAGATATTCCATCTATAATTGAGGATAGATCTGCTCCAACTTCTGTTTCTACAGAGTTATTAGACATCCATCCCCATCCTGGAGTAGAAGGATCGTATGAGTTTCTTTCCGGAAATTTTTCTTTATTTTTTAGACTTAAAAAATCTTGGTCGTCTAGTCGTCCTATTAGAAGTTCAGCTGAACGACGAACGTTTCCAGAAACAACACAAACTCCAATTAAATTACCTATATCAGCTATGTCTATTCTCGTAAGCTTGGATCCAGCCCTGCCAAGAAATATTTTATCGATATGCTGATGAAGCTTCAATAGTGGTTCGTGACCAGCTGCAACGCCGCCAAATGTTTTTATTGGAGTTCCGGATGGTCTTATTTGCGAATAATCAAAAGAGTACTTTAATTGATTTTCTTTTAAGTAAGAATTTAGAATTAATACAAGAGACTCTACCCAACCCTCTCTAGTGTCAGGAATGACATAGGTGGTGTTTTCGCCACTCGGTTCATAAATGGTAAAATCTTTGTCTGCACCTTTGTCATCAAATCCAACACCAACACCAAGCATTGATGCTTCCATTAAGAAGGCAAACGGTCTAGCTGGATTTATTTTTGTCATTTCAGACGTAGAAACAAATGCGCAATTTTGAAGAGCGGCAGAGTTTTTCTGAACATTGACTATGTTTGTACCCATTGCCCAAAGTCCACGACCTGGTGGTGTCCACTTAAGATTAAACAAGCGATCAAAGGCTTCTTTGGCGCTTGCCTGTGCTTTTGCGTCATTCCAGGGCAGTCTGTTTTTCTTACAGTGATCTTTTTGTAGAGAATAAGTTCCGTTTATTACTCTTTCACAAACATCAACCCATGTTTCTTTTGAGCCATCTTCCTTCAACCTACTGTAGGTTCTAAGAAAAGTGATTTCACCAACGCTATTTCCGCCAGCGTCTTTATAGCCAAATGGTGACTGTTTTGATTTGTAACCTTCAATAAATTCTTCGCTGATCCTAAAAGAAAACATAGAAGTTTTTGTTGTTATAGGTGATAAATCTGGATTGCCGTTTTCAATTTCTTCTGCCATTACATTCTCCCTTAATTTAGTGCTAGTACTTTAACAAATTTTGGATTTAGTTTTTCTATTTCTTTAGATTTTATTTTCTTTATCTGATCAAATGTATATATATTATATATCTCTCTCTCAAAGAAATACCCACTTCTCCAGTTGAAAACTTTATCAACTGAGCTTGTGTGATTGGTAAACAAATTTGATACGACTGCTCCACCATATATTCTTATTAGGTTCTGCATTTTTTTTGAAATCATTTGCTTGTTTTTGTCGTTAACCACTCCACTGTTTTCCGCATGAGAGTACAGCCAATTGTATGCCTGTCTGGTAATTGGAGAATAGTCTATAGGATCTATAATACCATAGGAAATTAACTCATTATGATTTTTTTGTATTTCAATATCCTTTTTTACTATATCTTTAAACAAAGAGAACCAATCTTTTTCCTTGTACTGATTCCAAGTTGGGCACCAAAATAACATTAGGTGAACTGGATCTGGTATATTTGTTTTTTCCATTGTAGGAAGAAGCATCGTGCACGTAACTGCCTTCTTAATGTCTTCCTTGCTTATCTCTGTGTTTTTGTTTTTATTCTCAAAATTTGTCCACAGTTTTGCTATATGCGTTTTCCAATCGGCTTCACCTATGTAAATATTTAGATATTTTTCAGCAACCTCGATGGGCAGGACGCTGTCTTTTACAACGGAGATCATCTGTTCTAATATCATCTACATAATCCTTATTAAATCTACTGAAAATTGAATAAACCTATATATCTAGCCCTAAAATAACAATCCCGCCCTTAAGAGGCGGGACAAATACTTTTTGTATTTATTTCCTCACTAGCATTATACCAGCGGGAACTGTTATGTGTATGGTCTTTTGATCAAATTACAGAGCCTTTGAAGAAGGAACTCCTTTGTGTTCTCCAACTTTGTTTCTACCATATTCTGACGATGTATTAGCTTGACCATATCCAGATGTAAATATTGTCGAGCTAGGTACGCCATCTGGGGTGTAGTTGTCGTACAAGCTATAGTCTGTAGTGCGATTTGCGTGACCGTATCCGGATGGAAAAGCATCTGCTGCAGTTACGCCATCAAATACGTAGTTGCTATAAAGGCTATAGTCGGTTTGCCTATCGGCGTGGCCATATCCGGATGTAAAAACGCCGAGCACTCCTCTATAGGTGTGGGGCTTAAAGCGGGCTCCATCGTATCCAACTCCGTCCTTAAGCGTGCCAGATAGCGGATGAACATAAAGGCTAGTGCCGTTAAATACCTGAGACAAAAGAACGTTGCCCGGGTGTCTGCCAGTTCCAGGAACGTGATTATTGTCTGGTGCTCCATCTAGAACATGGCTGTCTGCGAATAGAGGGTAAAAGGAATAAGTTCCTGCCGTTCCCTTATATGGGTTGACCATTCCAGAAGAAGTTCTACCCTTTAAAACGGGTCTTGGACCAACATAAAATGTAGCCATATTTATTATCTCCTTAGATTAACTGTCTTATATAGTAAAAAGAAATAGGCTTTTTACACTTTTAAAATTAAGTATAATTAATAATTAAGTCAGATAGAACTGGAGCAGTTCCGTCACCAAGCTTATTCAATGTTACCTCAATCCATACCGAAGTTGAACCCGGGACTGGATCTAGGGTGTAAGAAGAGCCCTGTTTGTATATAACCCTATAACTAAAGGCGGTAGATATAAGCTCTTCTGGCACGTTATAGATCTTGGGTATGACCTCTTCTACGTTCAGTATCGTTGTGCCATTTGGAGCCGTAAACTTAATTATTGTTTTTCCGCTATCAAGAAATTTTTGAGACCTTACATCAATATCCGATAGCCCATAAGTGTAAATGCATTTACCATATTCTGTTGTGTAGTTTCTTTGCCTCAAAGAAACCCTTAGTGCATTTATTTCTGTTGATGGAAAATAAAATCCAACAGGACCAGAATTCAATATTATGTCACCACCAACGATAGACCATCCCCCTGGCGGAACCTTACCAGCTGCTTCTGCTTGATTGTTGTACAATCTGTTAAAGTTCAAAGGAATCCATTTATCATTTATATCTAGGTTCGGATTGGCATCTGATGTATACTCTACGGAAATAATATCTACGCCAAATATTGGATAAGGAATTAGAGACATAAAATTACTTGCAGCTGAACCAGAAAAAGACGAAGGTATTTTTATGTACAAATACATTTGAGCACCAGCAGCAGATGGTGTGTCGACAATGACATTTCTCTTCCAAAATTTATCAGATGATTCTAAAAATGAATAATATATTGGAGTTGTATCTATCAAAGAGCCAGCCGTATCAACACCGGTAAAGGCGTTATCTACTTTTGCTTCTAGGAAGTCCGGAATTACTTGAGCTCCAGATGAATCAAAAAATTTAATTTTTGACTGTGATGATCCCTGCATTTTGGGTAGTGTAATTATATTGTATATATAATCAAAACTAAGCGCATCTGTGCTGCTTATGGCAAAGGTTGGATCACCAACAAAGGAACCAACATCTATTTGAGAATATGTGTAAATAGACATTTTTTTGTATCCGGACTCTGAATCATATTCCAGAGCCTGGACCCTGTCTTCAAGGTCTACAATAGCCATTGATAAGAAGTGATGATCTTTTAGCACTCTCTCAAAGGCTTCTGATAGTTTTTGATCCAAAACACCTGATCGATTATATAAATGAACCAAATCTCTATAATTTTGTTCTACTCGCAAATTAAAATCTGCACTGTTGACAGGACCATTATATTGAATAGTTTTATTTTCTGAATTTAAAATATCTGACATATTATCGTGCTCGTCTTTCTAATTGACTTACTTTAAAATTTAAATTTGACAGCTTTGCCGCAATAGAGTTAGTAGTATACAGTTGAGTATTTTGTTCATCTGCGGATGGGGTTGCATCTGCGCCAGCGTGAAAAAATGCAATAGAATCATTGCTTAAATCATAGTACTTTGCACCACAGTATCTAGAACCAGATAAAGTGTCGATTTCATGCGTGTCGGATGTTTCTGCACCGATTATGGACTTTACCTTATTGAATATCTTAGTATTTATTAATTCCAATTCAATGTATATTCTATGTATGTCCATGTACATTTTTTGATAAAAAAGATTTTCTTGACCACTTTTGCGTGCACTTCTGTAAAAAGAACGGCTTCTTTTTAAAAGGGGTTGTCTTATAATTTTCTTTTTATTTGGATCTTGATAAGTTATTGTCATACTCTATCCTAACTGCTCATCTTCTAATTGTTGATTATTTTTAAACTTTAAAGTAAAAGAATCAATATTTGGCGATCCTATTGGATTTTGCGATCTTGCTAAATCAGCCCTTACCCTAATTGCCTCAATTTTATTTGGATTATTCGTATAATAAAATATTCTAGAATTTGATCTTATATCTGTTCTACTAAAAATCTCTTTGTTTCCAAAGAAGTTTTCTATAGTAAAAACATAATCATATACAGATCTATTTTTTTTGAATTCTAACGGATCTACATAGCTATAGTAGTCTAAATAAACTAAACCATAATTAGCCAGTGTCTTTCCCTCCATTAGGGTTATTGATCCATTTGCACTTTCTTCTGCATCAATCAAAATTTTAACTACATTAGTGCCCTGTTTAAAGTTCCATTCAATAACTTGGGAAGATTGACCAGAGTTTATATATGTTGGTTTACCATTTAAATATACAGCGACGTTCCACTTCTTTGAAGTGTCATCATTCTTAATAAAATTATGTCTAACAGTTTTTTCGGAGGAGCAGAGCACTTGTGTTTCGAGCAGGAAGCTAACTGCAGAAAGATTTGGTCCTACAAAAAAAGTAGAATTATTAACGGCGTTGTACGGCGGAATTGTATATAGCTGCTTTACGCTTGATCTGCCTTTAATAATCGAACTCCACGTACCTAACGCCTCAGTTTGATTAAATATTTTATTGGTATAGTTTATGTAATATCCTTTTGCTGCTCCCGTACCAGCAAGAATATAGGAATTATATGGATTATCTTGCAAATCTATTTTAGCTATTCTATAAATTAATTGATTTGGATATAGATCTATTGTTGGATTTTGTTTATTAATATTTGGTTCGTCAAGTTTTGCGGCGAGGGGTATTTTTTCCATTTCTGTTTGTAGATTTTTAATTGTATCAACTATTTTTTTTGATTTTATCGTTGTACCCTCAAAAGAAACAACGCTTGGATACGATGCAAGCGTGTTGTTTTTCGTAGAAATTGGAATCCAGTTAAAGTCAGAGATCAACTCAGCGGCGGGGTTATCTTCTGCTACAAAATAAGAAATACTTCCATTTTCTTGTCCAGACTCCCTAACGGATAACGATACGGCATCTATGGCAAGGTTTTTATTGTCGTTTGTTTTAAGGCTAATTGGCTTACTTACATATGTCCCAGATCGCTCATGATATTTTCCAGATATAGCTATATCTCTAAATGAAAATCTGTAGGCGTACTTGTCCTTTTTGCTCTGCTCTATATAGTCTGGTTCTGATTTTGTAAGAAACAAATCTATAGATGAGACAGCACCGGCTTCAAAACTAAACGAGAATCTGTCATAGTCTTTTGACGTTTTTTTGCTAGCAATATTATTAGTCTTTGTTGTATCTGCATAATTTATTCTACAGTAAATATCAACCGGAGAAATGGTATTTAATCTGCCGGAAATATTTGACAATAAAGTACCTGCGTTGATCGGCAAGTTCATTGAAAATGTTACCTGTCCCATGGAATCAAAGAAAAAGCTCTTCTGCCATTCTGTATTTTCCAATCCATCAAATACGGAGGGAAAAAACGATTGATCAGAAATTGGTTGATTTGTTTGTATAGAATTTTTATTAAAAGACAAAGAATAACTGACTCCGTTAGCGACAACACTTTTTGCGGCTATCAAATCAAAAACTGCAGAACTAAGTGTTGGTAAAGAAACTCTTCCATTAACAATATCAACGTAAGCCGTTGTCAAGCCAAGATCAGTTCCTTCCGCAGTGGCAAAACTGTCAGTATAGGAAGCAAACATTGCATCCGAATTTTGATTTACGAACAAAAGATCATCTATTTTATTTTCCAGTTCTATTCTTTTTGCTCTAAGATTTTGTAGTCTTTTATTTAAAGCCGTTGTCACTCTCATGATTTCTTCGGCGTTTTCTTGCACTGCGTCATATAAAACTTCAACATTGAATAGTGTAAAAAGCATTTTTTGGTTATAGATGTCAACATTACTGGCAGAAAGCTGCCTAAATATTTCTGCATCAATTGGCAGAGGCTGACCAATCTGATAGGTTGAAAAGTATTTTGAGAAAAAATCTAAGACCTCTGCTTCTTGAGGAATGTATCCAGAAGAATATAGATTTCTATAAATCACATCTAAGAATTTTTCTTTTTGTATATTAGCTATGCTCATGCTTGTTCTACTCTTCCCATTAATTTATACGAATATAGTATAGGAGTTGCGTTTCCATATTTTGATTTAAACATTTCTACTTTTACTTTTATTCTTTTTGTCTCAGAAGGAATAGCTGGATGATTGTAGTAACCAACTCCTTTTACTTTTTCATTTGTCTGCACAAACTCATTAAAGGATAGTATTTCTGGTATTCCAGTGTTGGGATTTTCTATCGGAGAAATTCTAATCCAATTTTTTGCCTCGTCTAAAGAAATATAAAACTTTAAGAGTACTTCATTTTGAGCTATAGCTGTTTGATCCAGCTTGGAATCTACAGATATGGTTAGATTTTTTACATCGTAGGGAAACTCATAAGTTGAAGAGATAAACGAAGCTGTAGATTGATAGGTTTGATACCCGACGTCAATTGATCTTAGGCCGATTGCCCATCGTTTTGCCGAGTAAATTTCGTATTCTTTTTTAAGATTAATTACTGCAGTATAAGTTTTGGGATTAAACGTCTGCCTTGTTGTCTCAACGTTTAAATTTTGAAAATTAGATGCAGTCCACTCGCCATTGGCAATCTTTTCCTGAATATAAAGCTTAATTCTGTCGGCCGCCTCTTTGCTTTCAGCTTTCCAGGCAGAATCTATATTTGTAGAAGCCGCCTTCTCTTGTTGTCTTTGCTGAGTTTCAAAACCAGTAAAAGAATTTGTATAGTAATTTTTCACTAAAGACGAACCGGATTGTCTTTGAAAAGAAATCAAATAAACGTCTGACTTTTCTTGATCTTTATAAGTAACATTAATTTCTTTAACACTTAATTCAGACTGATCTTTATAGATGTTTGGTTTAGTTATGGCTGGCACTAAATCTGCAGTGTTATATTGTATTTCCCCAAAGCCCAAGGAGGCCAAAGAACTGGGATCAAATCTAGTTTGAGTATTTAGACTAGACAATCTACCAGATGAAGGAAGGGGTTTCCAATACATGTGTTTTGCATTTATCGAAAAAGAATCAAGCTGCTCCATATGTATTTGTATTTCAGAAGTTGTTACTTCGGCAAAGGTTAGTTTTACTTTGTCGTAAAAATAATTTTTTGAAGATTCTGCCATAACTGGAACAACACTTGTCCCAACGTATATCGGTTCAGTAATAAGGTTAATCTCTTTTGCTTGTTGATCAATTGCAATAATTTTTGTTATTTTCAATTGTGCCCCTGGTGCTTGATCTGTTCCCCAGAATGGAATAATGTCAAGAGTATTTGCCTTTGCTGGTCGATCAGACTTAAGGCTGAGCGCCAGCTTTAAGGGTTCGCTCTCATTGTGGGTTGACCATGGTTTGTATTTGATTGTCCTAGAGCTTTCAGATACTTCTTCATATGAATAAAAAAATTCATATTCTTTTGCTCCACGAGATAAAATTTCAGCCCTTGGAATTGAGATTGCCTCATATTCAAAATAAGTTAAAGGGTTATTGTCAATTACATTTGACAAAAGACCAGAAGAAGGATTATCTTCATAGCTATATTTGTATACAGATACTTTATCTTTCATGGAATAGGCTGCGTGGTTGTTTCCCAAAAAACCATTTGACATACCCTGAATAACCGAAATCGATTTTGGCTGCCAAGATGAAGTTTGATTAAATTGAAGACTTGCCAATCCTCCGATTTATTAAAGGTAGGTTTCTGCTATTTGCTAAATCTACAAAATCTAGATTGTCAAATGAATCGCCAAAATAAAACAGATCTTCTCCAGGGCTATTTGTGTATGTGTTTAAAATATTTATCTTTGATTTTATTCTATTTGTAAATCTTGTTTCTTTTTCCACCTCTGCATTGAACAGATTGAACGTAGAAACAAACATGCCAGTTTGGTAATCGAGTTGTTTGGCTATAATGTTTAAGTCATCCGATACTGATTGAATAAAATTATTCATTTTTTTAGACGATGGTGGCTCACCCTTTACGACTGGTTCGTATTTTGAAATCTGCGTGCCTGCGTATTTGTTTATTTCTGTTATCAAAGTATTGTATTCTGTAGCTATTTCTGAATATGAGGCGGTTTTGTTATTTTGATACTTGGCTATAAAAGCTTGAATTTTTTTTATGATCTGATCATAATAAATTGTACTTGTTGATAGTTGAGCCATATGCGTTAACCTAACTGAAGTAATTTTTGGACACTAATATCGGGAGATTTAGTTTTCATTTTAATTATAACATTATCAACAGAACCACTAGAAAAATAGTTAGCAAAGTTGTTTCTTACTATTAACCTAAATCTTACGTAATTATTCATATAATTATATATTACGTTAAACGATTGATTAATTGGTTTATTAAAAATAATGTTTTTATCATTTTGAAAAAATAGAATTTGAGACGTATTATAAAAGTTTGCTTTTTCAAAATCTCCATCTAGATAATTTGTTAAATTGACAGCATAAGAACCATCTGCGAATCTCACAACTACCGGACTGTATCCGGAGTATTCATTTCCTGGTATAGTACCATATGTTAAACTATAAGTTGCGTTTTTTAAATAATCATTGTTTACGTACGGATTATTCTTTAAAATTACTTTATTTTCCGATCCTGTTTTTTGGAAAAACTCTCCATCTCCACCATCTTTTCCGGCATTTATTAGTTTTGTTGCTTCTGACAATAGGGAGACATCAACGTATTGTTGAGAGTAGTTAATATCGTCTAATTTATAGCTAACAATATATGTTGAATTTTTATTTAATGCATTTAAAATAACTAATCTATCAAACTTATTTACTGTGAATTTATTACTTGATAGTAGCTTTTGATTTTCAAAAACCTTTACCGTAGTGTCCTGAGGGTAAAATCGCAATTGAGCAGAACTTGTAATTGGGTCAATAAACAACATTTCTGATTCGATTTCGTTAGAATCATACGAAGCCAGGGGTATCCAGTCTTTTTCGCTAGCTGGATCATCCTGAAATGAAACCGAAAGCTCATAAGAGTTAGGACTTTGTAGGTCAAAGGATGTGGAGTTATATTTGCTTAAATTTTTGTCTAGATTAATCTTTCCCTTAATGCCATAAAGATCACCAGGAACCGCTATTTTGTGGCTTATATAACACCCTTTAGACAGGGCATAGGACTTATTGGTTTGATACGCTGCATTAGTTTTTCCGAGTTCAATTCCTTTTATCGTAAAAGAATATTCATAATTATTGAGAGAAAAGGAATTATTATTAAATAAATTTGTTGAACTCAAAGATGTGCCGGCGATTGTTTGTTCTGTTGAATTTTCAAATGCTTTATATCCTAAATCATTTAAGTTTTGAGATATCACCGATGGCGCACTGGATATTTGAGATAGTCTACTTTCCGTATATGCAGACTTTGTTTCTTTAAAAAGAGAGTTTTTAAATACGTTAACCTTAGACCCAAGAGCCTGAGAAACTATGTTGTTTACCATTACGGTTAGTGGACTATTTTGAAAAGATTGATTGTCATCATCTATTCCCACCGCACTACCATTTTCTTTATCAAATCTACCCTTAGTAAAGGCTGGGCAGTCTTTATCGTAGATTGGAAATTTGCATGTATAATATTCTGAGTAGGAATAATTATTTCTCTTGAATTCATCTATAGAAATTTCTTTTCTAAAGTATTCAATAACAATATCCTGAAGAACACTGTATTTATTTTTTCTTTGTTTTTTTGACTTTGAAACAAAATTTGACAAAGACCTAGAAATAAGTTCATCTACCAGTGGCGGATTGTTGGACTTGGTATAGGTGCCCTGATTAAAAATCAATATAATTTTTTTAATTTTATCTAATGGAATATTTATATCAACTGTTGAATTAACCAATATCGGAGCATTAAGTATCTTTTTAATTTCATAACCAGAAATTGGATTATTGGAGTTCAGTGAACTAACTTTTTTCGCAGCGCTTGATGCCTCTACAGCCACCTGGAGAAGCTGTAATCCATTACTTTCTCCAGGAAAAATTCTAAGAAAATCCATTTCTATTTCTTTTGTTAAAGAAATCTCCATTATTGTTTTTGCCCCAACTATATACGAATAGTCATAATCTATATATTTAGAAATTTCATCAATTGTAGAAGTAATAACCACCGGAGATCTTACCGAAACACTCCAGGTGTCAGATTGATCTTCGTTAAACAGTGAACTTGGGTCTCCTTCGGAAGAAACATATTGTTTATAGTTAGAAGATACTTTTATTTCTTTAATATTATCCAGTATGTTTATTGGATTAATACCTGAACCTATTTTAAACGTTGACGATACTGGATCTACAAATCCATTACCGTTGCTGGAGAATAAAATTCCACCTCGATCTATATAGGGCACTTTTTGATTTTCATACTCATTTGAATTTAGGTTGTTATCGAAGTTTTCAACGTACGAAAAATTATACAGATCATCCTTTCCGGACAAGAACTCATAGTTATTAACATAGTTTTCGTAATACGCTAAAGCTTTTTCCGCTTTGGCTATCTGCGATAACATAATTTCAGTCATTGAATTAATTACTGTATTGATTGAATTTGATGTATCAAAAAATCTAGAAAATCTTATTTCAAAATCCCTAAACACATCAACAAAAAACTCCGATTTAATTAACTCTCTAGAAATAGACAGAGTCGGAATGAATGTTGGACCAGACGAGGAATTGGCGAGGCTTTTAACTAGTTCGGCAACTTGAGCTTTATCAACTCTAATGTCTCTTATTAAAGAACCAACAGTTCTCTGTGAATCTTGAGAAAATGTTTTTACGGTATCTGGAAGAAAGTTAATCATATACTTACACTGTTATCCAATCGTTGCCATCCATGTCTTGTATTTTAAATACAACACCAGCTGTTATATTTTTTCTAATTATAGAATATACATCTTCTTTATTGACAAAATTATCCAAAACCGCTTTTGGAAGTTTAATGATTATAAAACCACCCTTAGGATAAGCTTGTTGATCTGGTGGGTAAACATCCCAGAAAGAGATCGCTTCTGGCGTCTCTTTAAAAACTTTTTCGATGTCTAAAGAGCCGTAAGATTCTACATTAACCGATTTGTCATAGGTCGATTTCAAACCCCCACCCTTAACTCTTAAGTCTACTAGGTCAATTCCCGACTGCGGAGTATTTTTCAACACGTGAATTACCCCTATTTGAATAGCAAGTGGATCATAACTAGAACTATCATACTCATTAAAAATGCTATTATCATACGTGAAGTGAACAGCTTCATCAAATACGTAGTCGGATATATGATTCCATGAATATACTATACTATTTGGAGTATTGCCAGTTTTTATATCTTTAACCTCTACCTTAAAAGGTTTAATGTAAATATACAGTGGTTTTTCTGGTTCAACTATATCTTGATTTAAAAATGGATTAAGCGGAATTGGATCGCCATTAACTTGTTTTATCGGAATACCATTTGCTTTTACTGCGTAAGAAACCCTAGTCAAATCTGGATCTTGCGGAAGATCTTTTGTAAGATCAACTAGTCCGGTATCGCAATTAATATTTCTTATAAATTTAGAATCTAAAATTTCCCACTCATCAGTGTCTGATTGTCTTGTTTCTATAAACAAATATTGTTTTAAAACACCAAGTTTATTTGCAGATGGCTCAATATAGGATGCAATCGGCACTTGTGATAATTGAATTTTTCTTGATGAGAGAAAAATAGGATACTCATTTAAGACATCTACGTAAGGTCTACCCAATATCTGAGACCACAAGACGTTTGATGCGTCTAAAGTTGAATAAGTAGCTCTTAAGGTTTTGCCATTATAGTTTTGCAGCCAGTTAACAGATCCATATTCTGGGTCAATATAAAACTCTTTTGTAAATGAACCAGAAGTTACGTATAGTGGCCATTGATCTAGCTGTGAAAGATTCGGCGGAATTGAAGACAGCGATATTCTAGAGGACGGAATGTATGAAACGTGATAGATTGGACACGCCATTTTCACAGGAGCTATAGGTGGAGTTATTGTTCCAGTGTTTTTAACACCAAGAAAATCAGAATCTCCTATATTTCCGTCTGCGTCTACGGCAAGTACAGCAATGTACAAGTTTTCTGGACCCCTTGAAATGTAATCAACGTAATAAAGAGTTGTTCCTATAAATTCCCTTTTTGATCTATCGTAGAATCCATACAACAAACCGCCATCATTTAAATTTATTATTTCATTTGTAAGAACAAAAGCTCCATAATCAATATTAAACTCTGTATTCCCAGAATTATTGCTCACAAAAGATTGAAGACTAATCCCATACGGTTTCCCAACCTTATCGGCCTGTGTACTTGGTTGACACAACAGCATAAGTCCATCTAGAACAGTAATTGCGTTTTTGCTTTTTTGAACTAGTGATCCATCTGCTTTTAGTAGCCAATAATCTTTTACCTCAGAAATAGAACTTTTTATTATATTTGAATTTTCATAATTTAAAGATGATGTTTCAAAAAATAATTTGTTTCCAACAGTGTTTACAACTATTGAACTAGAATTAACTGGATTTCTGGTTGCAGATACAACATTGGAAACAGACAAGCTAGAGGCCTGTACTTCTATCGTTTTAGAAGATGTAAGATCTATGGTTATAGATTCGTCTTTATAATTTGGCGTTGCTCCAGCTGTCGCGTCTGCAAAAGGGGTAAATGGCGGTCTGTAATTGGTAGAACTAAAATCGATTCTTGTAGTTCTTAAATCTAAAGTAGCAGTTCCGGAAAAATTTGGATATGTTATGGACAATGGTTCTGTGGTAAATTTCACGGACTTGATTCCACTTAGGTCAATTTCTGCCGTTTTATTCGCGGATATGTTATCAACTTTTCCAGAAATCTTATACTTAATAGTTGCCGGGAGAACTTGTGTTTTTTCCGCGTAACCAAATTCTTCTTTAGAATAAGTTGATATTGTTTTATATTTAGCTGCGTCAATTATTTCTTTAAACTTAGTTTGAGATTCAAATTTAATATCAAAGCTAATCTTGTTAATACTATACCCCTCTGCAAATCCTCCAAACTTACCGCCAAGTTTACTCCCAGTAAGCTTAATCGATACAACGCCGCACTCCGAAAGTGGCTTATCAATATTTATCGTAATCGTTCCAGTAGAAGCCGCGGTTGCGGACTTTAGTAATATAGATTTACTATAATCTGCCGTTTGAGATGAAACGTTGTATGCGTAACCCCTTACTTCTTTGAGGCCTACTCCCTTATAGTCGGGAGCATTTTTAAATTTTCCAACAACAATATTCATTTTTAGTATTTGTACTTTTTGAAAGGCTGGTTTTCTATAAAATTCTGGAATAGCAACATATATTGTGTCACCTATTTGAGTGGGACCTGCACTTCCAGTGTAAGATACTTTTTGAAAATCTAAAGTAGTATTAGTTAGTTCCCATATTTCCGCAACTGTTGCAGCATTTTGTATATACTTTACACAACCTTTGTTATTGTCGCTCTTGGAAATGCGCTCAACCACCGAATTGTATCTGGCGTTATCTGTCTGTATCATTTTTTTCCAGACTTCTCTTGTAAATAAAGATTTTGTTTCGCTATCAACAATTCCATCTTTAGCTCTTGCTTTGTAGACCTGTTGAAACTTTACAACTGCATCGTGAGTTGCGTTATCGTAAACTCTAGTTAGCGGACAATCTAAAAGAGCATTGTTTGAAAGTTTTGCCTCTCTTAAAGTTATTTGAATATAGGCAATATAATCCGCTAACATGCCGGATCCATTCTTTTTATAATTACTGCTAACGTTACCAAGATCTATATCTCTGGTGTATATGTAGTGATTTCTAGATCCTGATGATTCGGAAACGGTTAATCTATAATTTCCATTGAGCCTATCATCTGCCAATGCATATGCTTCTGTTTGATTTGCTACCGTCTCTTTGTCTAGATGAGTTTCTGCCGTAAATTCATCCTTTGACCAGACAGTTGGCGTATCCAGCACTTCGGTACTGCTAATCAATGTTGGTTTTACAACCCAAAATTCTTTTCTAGTTAACGTCGCATTGTACGTAGCTGTTATTTCTGTAGACCAGTCTGCGCTAAATATAGTTGGAGACTCTGACGATTGAACATAAGAGTTAAAAATAGAAAACTTAAATCCATAAGACTGATATATGTTTCTTGAAGAAATTTTTGAAGATAAATTATCTTGTGTTACCAAAGAACTCTTATATGCTCTTTCCCTAAGAACATAAGCACCAAAGCCACCCGGAACAGAAAACGCCGCTGACGGAGCATTTGTGTACGCATACAAAGGCGACTGTATGGATTCTTGATTTACTCGAAATAAACTATAAGATGTTGGTATTTCTGGTACAGTTTCTGTAATTTTGTTTGCATTGGAGATAACGACATCCGGGTTGGTAACTTCAATATAAAATTCAATGTTTGAAGTATCTATTTCCTGAAGCGCTATTGAATACTGATCAGATAAATAGTCATAAATAGATTTTCTATAAAATTCAAGAATTGATTGATTTAATCCAGATATGTTTTTAGCGTAATTTAATTTATTGTCTGAATCTTTTATCAAATTATATTCTGTTGTTTTTTCATTATCCAAAAGAACATTTTGATTGATAACGTAAGAGCTAGACCATTTTGAAACATGATAATAACACGACGCTCTTAAATCTTTTATCTTTGCGGAAAATATTCTAGAAGTAAGAGCTACGGAAACTGCATTGTACAAAAGCTTAAACGGTCCGCTCAGTAGACGCTACTGGACTAAAGGGTGTTTGATCAATTGACGCTGGAGCAGCGTTTTGATTGGCGAAATCAAAAATACTAGATGCTTGATAAATGTCATTGCAGTACTTAAGCAGTGAGCATGTGGTTGCCAGTATATTCCCCCTAAGCAGTGCGTCAGCTGTGTTGGTGTAACCTTGCCCAACAAAAATTGGTTTACCTCTAGAATTTTTTAATACAACATTTGACTCAGAATAAGATCCAGTAAATTCTTTTGCCTTTTTACTTGTCGTAATTCCCAAAGCTAAAGAGCCAACATTGCTTCTTCCAAAAATCGAATATATATCGTAGTTCGTTGAGTCTATGGTTACAGTCTCAAAAACGGAAGGGTTTATTGGCCAAGCGTTGTTCTTTTTTTCGTCCAGGAAAACATTATTAGTATTATAACTCCACGTATCAAGATCGTAAGAATCGCTTGAAACAGTTAATGATGAATCAATACTCTCAGCTCCGCTAGAACTAGACAGGTCTAAAACAATAGTGCCCTGAGTATTTTCAACAAAGTATTTTATTTTTTGCCCTTGCTCTTGAGTGATAGGCGATATTGGAGACCATGCTAGGATATCGAAAGAAGACAGTTGTTCATTTGTAATTGTGTCAATTGACATTAGCCAGTGTACGGCTAAATTCTTGGTAACTGTGCTATTTGGATTGACATAAGAATATTTTGAAAGGTTGTAAGGAGATTGTTGAAGTCTGTAAAAAACATAAGGGTTCGCAGACCCATAGTTTCCAGAAGTTGTCATTTCGGAAAGCTGAGAAGATGTACACAGTACTGCACAATTGACAACTTTTTGTTTTATATTTGATTCTGAATCAAGTTCTTCTTGCCCATTTACTGAAGAAACGTCTACTTGTCTAAGTATTTTTGCTACCAATCTCCAGTTAAAGGTTTCGTATGTTCTACTGTCTGATATTGCTTTTTTGGGTACAACTATTTCAAAACCATCTGTCGAAGAATTGTTGTTAATAATATTATTTTTAAAAGTTATTGATTTTTTGGAGAAGATTTTTTTACTTCTCATTGAGTTGTCAACCGCAATCGATTCTTCTGAGATTTGATTAAAAGAGTTGACTGTATTTATATTTTCTTTATACTGTGGCACGACAGAAGAGACTGAATCGGTAGAGGACAAATTAACTTTATCATAAACTAATTGTAGATTTTTTGGATGAGGATCCGAAAAGAGTACAACAACTTTGTAGGGGCGATTTGATCTTTCTTCATATATACTGTTATCAATTTGATCCAATAATATTCTATATTTTTTACTGCCACTATTTTTATCTACGTATTCTTGACCATTTTCATCTATAACTTTTATAGATTTAGGAATTTTATTTTCTTCTATAAAAGAATTTAAATCATCTATCAAAAAAGAATCCACCGGAAGCATTGTGTAGTATCTTGATACGTAGTAGGAGTGTACAAACATTTTATTTTTTATTTCTTGATGTATGTATCTTTTATCTAAGGTCTCTTCATCTAAGAATAAATCAGATACACTGACATCGTCGCAATCAAATATTGTATTTGCATTGTCGTCTTCAAGCACACCAAGTTCATTTGCAAATACTAATTTATTTTTTAAATTAAATGAACTAGAATTTATTTCTGTAGCATACGAGTTTTCTGGAGTAAAGCCGGATAAATCCGTAATTGAAAGATTATTTGCCGGACTAATTGCCTTAGATGAAAACCAAGCTAAGCCAACAGACTGATCATCTTTTGGTAGATTATTAGTTTTTTTAAATTTAATATCTGAATCTGAATTTAGTGGTTTAAACATTTTTTAATAATCCTTTTTTAAATTAATATATTCAGATATAAAGTACGGAGTTGAACCCAAGAACCCTGCCTGATATTGTTCGTATCTAGGTATGGGCAGCCAGGCTGGCGGAGTCCACCTTGGGGTAGCCCCAGAAGAGGTTACCAATTGCTCATTATAGTAACTGGTTATAAACCTAGGAGTTGAGTATGTTTCTAGTGATTCTGTATTGTTAAAATTAATAACATCAACTGCTTTTAGGTCTGGCACATAATTTAAATCAATATTATCATAAGACTCATACCAGTACGCTATATCGCCAGCAGTCGGGGTAGCGTCGCTTGAATAAGATGCTTTAAAGTCCGACTCTGCCACGATGTACCAATATCCGGGATTAGATCTAGTCTGACTAACGATAGGACCTATGGAGAATCTGCCATTGTCATCTGTTGTAACTATTCCTGAATAACCAGAAAAATTACTTGCAGAAGAATATACTTGAGTTTTAAGGGCGTTGTGAGGAGACCTTCCCTTTCTCCAATAAATAATTGTGTTCTTGCTAGGGGTGTTATTTTTTGTGGCGATTCCATCAACAAATATTGAAGAAATTCCATCTGCTTTAATCATTGAAGGATCCGCAGCTATTGATATGTTGCAGTTTTCTTTGTAGCTAGAATGTATTTTGTACGCATAGTATCTATCAAATGAAGAGTTGCTCGTTCCCGAACCCCTGACTCTTATGGAGTCAGTTATCATTCCCTGAACAGGCGTAGCTGCTGAATACGTTGCCCTTGCTATTGCATAGCCTTCTATATTTGTTGTCACAACAGAGGGGGTTATCATTAGGTGGCTGCTAGACAATGTAAATTGTTGATCTGACTTTGGATTTTCGTTAATATCTAAAGCAAGTATAGATACAACTATAAAATCTTTTTTATCATCCATTACATTATATGGAGATATTCTTACTTGCGCTGTTTCAAACGGATATTCTTTTGCAGAAGCAATTACATAGCCTTTTTGAAGAAATGAAGAAGTTTCGCCAAATGTGATGTTAATCGGCGTACTTTGTTCATACTTTGATTTTTCGTAAGTAATCCCATAGAAGAGGGGGGTGCTTGGCGTAGCATCAAAGACTATTTTAGAATAATAAGATGTATCGTTTAATACATTGTCTATATAATAGGAATTTTTAACTCTATAAGTAATTTCATAATTACGATTTTTATTAAATACAGGAGTTGCACTTGGTGCTGAAAGAACGTTTGAGCTTGAAGTTAAATCTTCAAATAGTGTTTCTCCAGTAAGGCCATCAACAATGGTTGCATCGTATATGTCAAAATAAGACAGATAAAAAGAATCATCAAAAGAAGGTTTAATAAATTCTTTATTGTAAAAACCAAATTGCCTTGGTGTTGCAAAATCCTCAAAGGCTGTTTCCACATAATTGGCATACGGGGTCGACTCTCCCTGCCTATATACATTAACATGTATTGGAGCACCAGCCTCTGGAACTGAGGAAAGTGTTATTTCTTTTAGTTTACCCGTAAACACTTCTTTTTGCGGCTTTGCGTAAACGTAGTATTCTTTTTTGTCTATATGCAGCCAGCCTGTATTAATTCGAGCTTCTATTTTTTCGTCATACAATCTACCGCGCGCAATAAAATTACTAAATACAGTAGTGTTTCTGGCTAAATCGTATGTTTCTTTTATAGAGTTGGCTGGGTACGATATTCTTTTTGAAGTGTATAAATTATTATCAATAATAGAATTAATAGTATCAAACTTTAACGTATAATTTTTATTTAAAAATGGATTAACTATTTTTTGATCAGACCATATTAATACATCAACATCAGCTGGATCTACTATAGATATACTTTCAAAATAATATTTAAATTTAGAAGATCCAGAAATTCCAAAGGTTTCTCTGGTTATTTCTGGAACAATAATTGTGTCTGAATTTTTACTTGGAACAAATTCACCATTCTGTTTTTTATATCCAACATACCCATACTCATCAATATATCCAGTTATGGGGGTAGACAGCGCTTCAAACGGCATCCAGTTAATAACTTTTCTTGGAAAGATTTCTCCATCAAGAAGCTCTAGGGTAATTGAAGTTGGCGTTGAAGAATGGGGGTAAGAAATCTTTGAAAAGTATTGATTAGCCGTCGCTGAGCCGCCAACAGTATTAACTTGAATATTTGGAGAAGACGGCACATAGATACTATAATCTAAAATTGGATCGTAAGTTACTCCGCCATATCCCGAATAAATCGAGGAATCGGTTGTATACCCAATCACTGCGGAATCGCTTGGTTTAATGTTTTCAATATAGATAAAACTCGGAGTTGCACCAGGTGGATAGACAATGTTGTTTGCGATAGAATCTTTATCTATCACATATTTAACAGCAGGTGTAGCCGCTGCGGAATTGATCTTAATCGTTCTAGTATTTTTGGGAGTTTGTTTTGTTTTTGTTTTTAATGACCACAGTTTAGATGCCGCCTGTAGGGATATTGAAGGACTTAATCCTGGAGTGGCAGATATTGACGGAGTAGATGAACCGTATATAAGCGTATTGCCTGGATTGTGAGAAAATCTAGTGATAAAGTCATCAGATTGCGGCGGAGTAGCGTATTCAGTGCCGTTCCATAGTCCCAATTTAAGAACAATATTTTTTATATAATTAAAATGTATTTTATTTATTTGAATTTTATTTGAAAGATTATTTGAATCTTTTAATTCATTATAATATTCTTTAAGTGTATTTTTTTCTTTTAGTTCTAAATAATTAGATGTAAATCCTTCTGTATCAAATATTTCATAAGATTTAAAGTCTAGTATTGATGTATTTGTTCCGCTCGGCAATTGGATTATTTTTAGGGTAAATTGTTATTGGAGCAGAGAATATAATTGGAGTTGCATAATTGCCGTGAGGTGTCGCATGAAACTCTAGCGTGTAACTAACAGTTGCGGCTGGATTATCATACTCTTTAATGGTGTAATCGGAATAGTATTCAAATCCAGTATCAACCGGAAAATAACCAGGAGTAGATCCAGCTGACAATTTTCCCCTAGCTATTAATTGTGTTTCAAAATATACAGGAGTTGCATCTGTTTGTCGTATTGATAAAGCTAAATCGTCTTGATCACCAATGCCAGGTTGATAGTATGGAATTTCAATATCTGAATCATAATACCTTGCAGACAATCTGCTAACGCCATCATTGTTTAATCCCGCGTAATCCCATAGTGCGTTGTCAAAAGTAAAATATCCCCAGTTATTAGGATATTTAATATTAAGCTCTTCAACTAATTTTTCAAAATATTTTGTTTGATTATGATCGGCGGTGAAGTACGGAGTAGACCCGACTATATCAGACATCTCTAAAATTTCTGGTGTTGCGCCAGCATACTCAGAACTGGGCTGAACTCCATAAGCTTTCCAAATATTTAATTCTCTTCTAAGAGTACGCTTAAAGGATTCAATGTCAACGCCTATCGGGTTCTTAAAGGCATCTAATATTCTTTCCCTAAAGGAAATATTGTCCTCCAGGTGAAGACGACTGACTCCGACTCTTAAACCAAGCTCATCAAACCAGTTAAATATCTGAACTGGCAGTTGTGCTAGATTTGTTAAACCTGAGTTTTCATTTTTTGATTGTAGTAAATAAAATTTTTGTAGAGTAAGTATTTCTCTATTTATTGGATTGTGATAAAAAACATAATCAGTTTGTTTAGAGTTAAGAAAATCTGAAATATTATCAATTCTTGCTAATTCAATACCATTAGCTAGTATTTTATGGAATGTAGCATTTACGTTATTCGATGAATATATCCATGCTATTTGATTTGTATCTGCTCTATCAATAAAAGAATTAATATTTAGTATATCTAATTGTCTATCAAACTTATCCAGATGCTCTCCAACAACTGCGTTAATATATTTTCCGGCTGTTGTTTTAGGAACATATAGGTTTGGAGTTGCTTGCTCTAGCGCGTCTGAATAAAACGCCATCCAAGATGGAAATCTTTTTAAGATATTTTTTACACTTTGAGAAATAACTGGATTTACTGGATCTGCTATTGCAACTTCTACAATAAGAATAAATGACAATACACCAAGATCTGATACTTCAGTATCTATTTCTATTTCGAATTTAGCATATCTCTTTGTATTTTTTAGCAGAAGCAGCGACGCTAGTGCATCAGACTGAACAGTCGACGATAGAAAATAGGGTCCGACTTAGAGAATCTGACTCATAAATATTTAAAGTAAAAGTAATATTTTCAACACTATTTAAAGAGGAAGAAAATGCTCCTTTAAAAGTTCTGATATCTATTCTAGAAGAGGTATCAACAAATCTTAAACTTCTTGCGATAAAAGAATCCGCGCTAAAAATTGGAGTAGAAGATGAATCTGGATCGAAGATAACGTTTGTATCCTGAGAAGAATCGGAGCCAAATAAATAGTATTCCAAAATATCTTTATCGTCTACCAATTCTCCGATAATCGGTAACTTTAACCGCTCCATCTATTGTTGGAGTTGCATCGGATAAAACTTTTGTTCCAGTAAAAGTATAGTCATCAACAGAATTTAGTCCGTACGGCGACCTTGTGTAGCAGTAATTTTTATAATACTTATTTGCATAGAGGTCAATACCCTGCGTACTCCAAATTTTTCCATTTTTAGAAAAATCAGAAGTAACAAAACTAAGTAAATAAGTTTTCATTTATACTCCTATACGGCATCTAGCCATACGCTATATTCAGAAGTAACTCCGTGCTCTGGATGAATAAACATTAGATGCTGACAAGGTCTGCTCATTGAGGAAAAATACTCTTGAGCGTACGTGTTGCTGCTTTCTGGAGATCCAGAAACTCTTAGTATGCTACTGCCAATTGTCATTTTAAACTGTTGATGATAATGACCCATAAACACATCGTTAAAGTGTTCTGGTATTGCTCCATCTTTCCAGCCCATTACTTTTTTATAATATCCGTAATACTGAGCTGGCGCTGGAAGCTGATCTCCGTGAATAAGAAGGCTAGAATAATTTCCAATATTATCTACAGCGTACCAGTTTCTTTCACCTTTTCCATCTGGAATATTAAAAGAGATTCTATCTTCCTTTACAAACATAAGCTCTAGTATTTTATAAAGTAGTCTGTCCATATTCGTTTCTGGATCATGCGACTTACGCATCTTACCACCGACTGCACCGTGATTACCTATAATCCCGATAACATTAACAGTCTTAAAGTTTTCTAATGCTGTCATTAAAAACTTCGACAAAATTCTTGGACCATTGATTCCTACCTGTCTGTAAAGACCGGAATCAATCAAGTGACTTTGTCCAGCAAAGATTTCTTCACCTTCTACTATGTCGCCCAAAAGCCATACATGGAGGTTATCAACGTTGTGGTGAAGTCTTTGTATTTCCGTAATCTCTAAAAGCTTTTCGGTGTAAAGTTCTATACGCTTTTCTAAAACTTCCGTGTTATAGGTTGGCGTTATTTTGCCCATTTGCCAGTCGGCAAATACGGCCACTGCTGTTTCTGGAGTATTATGTTTATTTAATTTTAGTGTTGGCGTTTTAATCTTTGGTAATTCAAAGTTTGAAAACGCATCGAACGCTGCTTGATAAACGGAAACTACAGCTTCATTTTTAACATTTTTATATTTTTCAGCCAATTTCGCTAAGCGTCTATTTTCTGACCTTAGAAATAAAGAACTATCTTCTCCAGAAGGTTCAACAAAGGTAATCTCTTCTTCTTCGACAAATGAGTTGTCGTGCTCATTAACATCTATCTCTTCGTGAATAATTTGACCAGGAAAATCCTTATAACCCTCTGAAAGCATTCTCGCATGAGTCATGTTTTTTGCTTTGATTATTTGTTTCTTTGTAACTACATAAGATTGTTCTGACATTTATCATCCTTTAATAAGTTGAACTACTACCCATTATAACAGAATAAACTGCCAGTGATCCAGCTGTCATATATGATTTATCGTCTGACAGTCTGAAATCTTTATTGGCAATATTTTGATTATCTACCCTAATTGACTTTACGGAAGCAGAAACTATGATCTCTGATGCATTTCTTGCCTGGCGCTCAAGTTCTGTTACAGATATAGAATCTCCAATTGACAAACTATTAACATATCTATTAATAAATATTCTTGCTTGATTTTCAACCGCCCTAGCTGTATCGCTTGTTGTGCCTTCCCTTAAGATTATGGACATGCTTACATCTACGGGTTTTCTTTCTGCAATTCTTACATTAAGATTAACACCAACAGGCTTAATGGATCTAACTTGATCAATTACTAAATCGGACATTGTTGCTAATCCAGATCTTGTTTCTGGAACTATTATTATATCACAAGAACCTATTCCGAAAGAAGCTTCTCTAATTTTTGCGTCTTTCACGCCCTTGACTGCCAATGCAGCAAAGCGAATTGATTCAGCAGTCCCGGTGCTAGAACCCCTAACGGCAGAAATAATTCTTCTTCTATAATTGTCATCAGACTCTGAATTCAAACTACTGTATACCTCTTTGGGGTTGTTGCAGAAAACAACCACTCCAGCTGGTGGAATAAAATTATGTTGCGTTAAAGTATTTCTTGCAGCAGTAATATTGTTATCTGGAAATTTTGCTTTAACTGCTCCATAAGCTCTTGTATTTCCGTTCGGAATAATCACATCTCCATTAAGCTCGTACATATATTGAGTAGACGAATAGTTGCTTACGTCGTTAAAAACCAAAGTTCCAGATGGTATTACAATTGAAGTATTGTGTGTTTTATTTATAAAAAATTCTATGTTTGCAGTTGCTCTTTCTGGCACGAGCTCAGAAGAAACGGATCTTCTTGGCACATTATATAAAGCTCCTATCATATCTAAATTAATCCCATTTGCTGTAGATAGGTTTGATTGTTCAACGCTTATTTTTAAGGCGTTATATAAATCATATATTTCAGAATGTATCGCTTCTGCAAAAGCTCTTGCTATAGAGCCGGGTGAAATAGATGCTATTCCAGCATTTTTCTGCAGCCCATCCAAAGATGCCATCAGCATCTGCTCTCTTGTTTTCATATTCATCATTGGCATACTATGCTCCTAAATTCTGGGTTACAGACAAAACCACAGGTTGATAACTGGTGCCCGCTAAATATACATCAAATCGTATAGAATCTGCGCTTACCGGTACTGCTTCAATAGTAATTTGTTTATTTTTAAAAACTCCTTCTCTCTCTAAAGCCGCCCTTATAAGCCTCTTACCAAAATCTCCGGTTTGAGGCGTTTGGGGCATTCCGTAGAGCATTGAGAGCTGAACACCTAATTCTGGATATATAAAAAAATCACCAGGTTCAGTCATAAGTCTAATATATACCTGTTGTATGTCTTTTGTTGCGTAGTCCTCAGCCATGGCTATATCCCCAGATCCGTTAATAACCAAATCGCCACTTAGATCAAGGTAAAAATCAGACATCGCCGCCCTCCAGTAATCTTGCTTGTGCTTGCTCCATAGTATATCCCGCCTGCTTCATTAGCTTTAAGAGTCCCTCTATAGCGGCTTCTTTTGCTAGTTGTAGACTATCTTTGTTTTTGTCCCAAAAAGAATTAGCTTCGGCGAGTTCTTGTGCGGTAAGGTTTTCGTCTTTGGAAATTGGGGTTGGCTGCAGATTTTCCTCCCATGGAAGTGTATTTGTAGCCGTTACATATTCGTATTCACCCTGAATAGTAACTGTAGACTGAGCGTCTTCTTGGTCATATTCACTTATATTCTTTATATAATAATCAGCGTTTTTAAAACCAGGATTAAAATCCCTATTGTTTGATTGAGTAAAAGCTGGCTCCGTAAATACGGTAGCGGAACTATTAAACTCTTTAGAATTCCACTTTAACCCGTCTTCTTTAGAATGAAATTTAATATTATCAGCAAAAATAGATACTGTTCTAGTTGAGCCATTTATAACTATGCCAACTCCTGGGGCAGCAAAAATCTCAATATCGCCAGCGTCAGTTATTCTTAAAAATCCAGAATTGTCTGGATGAGTAAGTCCAACCTCTCTAGACGAATAGGTTCTTCTTCTGTTAATTTCATCTGCTTCTGTGATTGTTTTTCCAACAGAAGATTCATAGCTTTTATCTGAGTTAATTTTTGCAGCCATAGTTACACCATAAATTTCGGTATTCCAGTATCAACAAACGTAGACGGCCCATACTTACCAATGGACGAACCGTCGTCTATAAGGCTAACTATATATGGAGATGTTTCTGCATCATCCCTAAAGCCAATGACACATCGAGATCCAGTAGTTGGAGCCACCATTTGTACACCCTGAATTGACGGACATGGTATAGCTTGATACATGTTTCCGAGCGGTATTGGCAAATTTGTCATCCACTATAACCATAACTGTATTAGTAATTTTATCATATGACATCACAGTTCCAAATCTCGTCTTTGCTTGCTGTAGACGTTGACTGTCCAAATGTGCATTTAGTCTTTCGTCAAATTTTGGATAGTATTTCATTGTCCAATCCTCCCTACACTGCCCATACGCTAGAACATCCAACGTACGTATATTTGCTTCCTGGAAAACCGCTAAATGTTATAGGCCTTGAAGCTGGTCTTTCAGTGCTACTGTGCTGATCTACGTATTCTCCACCGCCTATAGATACGCCTACGTGACCATATTCTTCGTCTCCTCCGCTCCAGAATACGAGATATCCAACCGGAGGATTTTTACCCTTATCGGAGTCTGCAGCAAACCAGTGAGTATTTTCTGTACCGCCCTTAATATTTTCCCAATGTTCACCAGCGGAATCAAACTGTTGAAGAGTTTTTGTTGGCACTGTTTGTTTAATTGCTTCTCCAAAATTTTGTTCATTCCATTCCAATTTTTGCAAATCCGTTTCTGGAGTTCCGAAAAGACCTATCGCTGCTGATAAAACTCTTGCAAATCTGTCACACTGGAAATTGCCATCGAGATCTTTTCTGTAAGTGTTCACCCAACCCTGTGTTTTATATGCCTTTAGGTAATCAGCGGCGGCTTTAACTTGAGTCTTACTAAATGCCGGCTCCTGATTATCATTTTCTGCTCCAGCGGAGGACTCTGCGGAGCCATTACCATAAGTAATTGGCTTGCTCTTTGACTCATCTTTAAGGGTTCCGTTTTTAGGTTTATCGTAAAACACTTCGCCACTCATCCAAAGTTCTATATAGTTGGTGGTTTTAGGA
>Ga0172373_10002559_pt1 | contig 27630 bp, 30 predicted proteins | sample Lak10m_2_FD_114546 | JGI IMG/M metagenome (GOLD analysis project Ga0172373, IMG submission 114546) | Freshwater microbial communities from Kabuno Bay, South-Kivu, Congo - kab_092012_10m | ecosystem: Environmental > Aquatic > Freshwater > Lake | place: Democratic Republic of the Congo...
CAACAGGCGGGAGTGGTCGTGGTCGATGAAACACGCCTAGCGGCGTGGCATCAGCGCAGTGGCATCACGATTGCCACGGTGCGTTCGTACGGGACGGTGCAGGCACAACAGCGCATCGCTACGGTCAAAGTTTTGCCCTTTGCGGTGCCCGGTCACCTCCTCAGCGATGCGCCAGGGGCGGTCATCGCCGTGCACCCCTTTCGTGTGCAGCGTGTGGGTGTGCTGGTGGTGGCATCGTCGTCACAGGTCGGTCAGCGCATGCGCCACAGTCATCTCCCAGCACTTGTTGAGCGTCTGCGTGCGCTTGGTGCACCGCCGCCGACCATCGTGGATGTGGCCTTTGCGGAGGACGAAATTGGCGCGCAGATCCGGCAGTTGCTGCCGCAGTGCCAGTTGTTGTTGTCGGTGAGTGAAACCTCCATCATGGACGAGGATGATGTCATCCCGCGGGCCTTGCGGACGGCCGGTGGCGAGGTTACGTGCTACGGAGCGCCTGTCGAGCCGGGGAATCTGTTGTTGTTGGGGCGGGTGGCCGGGGTGCCCTTTGTGGGCGCGCCGGGATGTGTGCGTAGCCCACACCGCAACGTGGTTGATTTGGTGTTGCCTCGCATCATGGCGGGATTTTTGCCGACGGCGGCCGAGATTTATGCGCTAGGACATGGTGGTTTGTTGGAATAAAGGGTCTTTGAGATTACAAAACGTTGCAATTTGCTCAAGATGTGGATTGTCTTTCCTTCCAGTCCCGTGTTTTGTGCTACCATTAGGGTCGAGGCAGTGTAACGACCGGTGGTGAAATGTGTCAAATGCTTTTTTGACACACAAAACCGAAGTCGGTATACTACTTTGTGAAAGCGTTCATTAAGTCAGAGGGGCGTGTTTCATGCGGATACGAAATGCCGTACTGGTGGCCCTCGGAATTGGCGCTGTGATGTATTTTGTGTTGGGATTGACCTTTCCTCGCGAAGACTTGCACATTTCGGTCAAAGCGGAAGCTTTGGCGTGTGTCGGTGGAGCGATGGATACGGCGCACCCAGGTGAATGTGCATCCGGCTTCCCGATTACGAACTCACTAGTGACAACAGTCATTGTTGATCTGTTGTTGATCCTGGCGGTCGTGTTTGGCATACGCAAAGCACAAATGGTGCCACGCGGATTCCAAAACGTCGTCGAGTTGGTGGTGGGGACCTTCTACGATTTTGCCGTAGGAGTGGACAAGAAGAATGTTGCGAAGTTCTTTCCCTTTGCAGCGACCGCGTTTTTGCTGATTTTGCTCTCCAACCTGTTAGGGCTCATCCCCGGTGCAGGGAGTGTTGGCATGTGTCAGCCATACGCCAAAGCAGCTGGGGCTGGTGCTGAAGCAACGCACACGGCGAGTATCTATGCAGATTGGCCACTCACGTGTGCAGCTGGTGAGTTGTTGGTGCCGTACTTGCGTGCGCCGTCAGCTGACCTCAACATGACGTTGGCGTTGGGCTTGATTTCGGTGGTATTGATTCAGTACTTTGGCCTCAAAGCCTTGGGTGCTGAGTACTTGGTGCGTTTCTTTAATTTCAAAGAAGGCCCCATGTTCACCGTCATCGGCATCATCGAGTTGATTTCGGAGTTCATCCGTATCATCTCGTTCGCCTTCCGTCTTTTCGGCAACATTTTTGCTGGTGAAGTGGTGCTTGTCGTGTTGGCGAGCCTCTTCCCGTACATGTTGCCACTTCCCTTCTATGCATTCGAGCTCTTCGTAGCTGCAATGCAGGCGATCATTTTCTCGGTGCTGACGTTGGTGTTCATGTCGATGGCCACACAGGCCCATGGTGGTGGAAGCCACGACGATCATGGACAAGAGGCCACAGCTCACTAGGAACCCGTAACCGGAATCAGTGAAATTTCAGAGGAGAGTTGTCATGACTGACGATGGGCTTCGTTTTATTGCGATGGCATTGGCCATTGGTTTGGGCGCTATCGGACCCGGCGCTGGCATCGGTGTGGTGTTTAGCGGCGCGTTGCAGGCCATGGGTCGCAACCCAGAGGCTGAGGGTATGCTCCGCACGTACATGTTCTTGGGCTTCGCCTTGGCTGAAGTGCCGTTCATTCTTTCGTTGGTGTTCGGTCTGCTGATCGGCTTCGGTATTATCTAGTTTTGGTGGGACTGGTAGGGAGTAAGCCCTGCCACGCACCGTCAAAGGAGCAGTGCTTTGGAAAAACTAGGCATTAATTGGGGCTTGTTGATCGCGCAGATGTTCAACGTCATCTTTTTGGTGTGGATGCTGTCGCGGTTCTTGTACACCCCACTGATTAACCTCTTGTCAGAGCGCACCAAGCGGGTCGAAGAGAGCCTGCAGGAAGCCGACAAGGTTCGCGAGCAGATGTCAGCTCAGCGCAAAGAAAACGAAGCTGAGTTGGCCAAGGCACGTCAAGAGGCTGCTGCTGTCATGGCACAGGCTCAGGAGCGTGCCCGAGTCCAAGAGCAAGAAATCATCAACCAGGCCCGTGCTGAAGCCGAGCGAATCAAGGCAGACGCACGGAGCAGCGCCGAGCTCGAGCTCGACCGTTTGGCTGGTGAGTTCAAGAATCAGGCTGCTTCGTTGGTAGTCGAGACTGCCACAAAGGTACTTGGTGCCGAGCTCAAGGGCAATCATAAGCAGTTGATCGACGAGTCGTTGGGCCGACTAGGGCGCAACAACTAGCGTTCGGAGCGTGGTGCTTCGCCACACGGCGAACACCGAGCGAGGTATATCGTGACTACATCTGATGCACAGATGATTGCGCGCGCCATTCAAGATGCGCTCACCGGTGCCACCCTCAAGGCCTTGCAGGCGGCGGCTGAAGCCGTCAAAGCGGGCGCAACGAGTGGTGAGGCCGTGGCTGCAACGTTGGGGGCCGACGCGCCACGTGAGGTCCGTAGCGCAGTTGTGGCGTTAGCCGCCGAAGGGCGACTCAACACCTTGCCCGCCGTGCTTCAAGCATATGAGCGCGCCACCAGCCGTGGTGGCAGCCAGGTGCTTGATGCCAACGTGACGAGTGCGGTGGCGTTGGGTGATGCCGATCAGGCAGCGATTGTAGCAGACCTCCGTGGGAAGTATGGCGAGAGCTTGGTGGTTCACTTCGACATCGACGAATCACTGATTGGTGGTTTGATCGTGCGCGTTGGTGATCAAGTCCTTGACAACAGCTTGCGCGCCCGCTTGAGTGCGGTGCAACGGAGCATGTTGACCAGTTAGGCAGTGCGCCAAAATGGAACGGCAGCAGACGAAGGGCGGAGACGACCTTCGTCGCGACACAACGATTGAGGTGCCAGACATGGCCGTAGCAGCAAACGACATTTATCAGCGTCTGCTGAAAAGTATTCAAGAAGGTGCCGACGTCCGCCCGCGGATGATGAACGTCGGTACGGTGGTTTCGGTCGGTGACGGCGTGGCCCGCATCAGCGGTCTCGAGCAGGTCATGGCTTCGGAGCTGTTGGAGTTCCCCGTGAAGGCGGGACGCAGCGAAGCGGTCTATGGCATTGCCTTGAACCTTGAGCGCGACAGCGTCAGCGCGATTGTGCTTGGTGACTACCTCTCGATTCAAGAGGGTGACCAAGTCAACGCAACCGGACGAATTATTTCGGTGCCAGTCGGCCAGGCACTGGTCGGGCGCGTGGTCAACGCACTCGGACAGCCGGTCGACGGCAAGGGTGCCATCAACACGGACGCTTTGCGCCCAGTTGAGCGCATCGCCCCTGGTGTGATGGATCGCCAGTCGGTGAATGTGCCGGTGCAGACCGGTATCATTGCCATCGACGCCATGATCCCGATTGGGCGTGGTCAGCGCGAGTTGATTATCGGTGACCGCCAAACGGGTAAGACCGCCGTGGCCATCGACACCATCATCAACCAGAAGGGCAAGGGCCTGTATTGTATTTACGTCGCCATCGGTCAGAAGCGTGCCCAAGTCGCCCAAATCGTGGGCTACCTCGAGCGCTTCGGAGCCATGGAATACACGACCGTGGTGGCCGCTACCGCATCAGAATCAGCCGCGTTGCAGTACATTGCACCGTATGCTGGCTGTGCGATTGGCGAAGAAGTGATGGAAAACGGCGTGATGATCAACGGCGAAGAAGTTCGCGATGCATTGATTATTTACGACGACCTCTCCAAGCACGCCACCGCCTACCGTCAGGTTTCGTTGTTGCTCCGCCGCCCACCAGGCCGCGAAGCCTACCCCGGCGACGTGTTCTACCTGCACTCACGTCTGCTTGAGCGCGCTGCGCGCCTCAGCGACGAAAAGGGCGGTGGTTCGTTGACGGCGTTGCCCATCATCGAAACCCAGGCCAACGACGTGTCGGCCTACATCCCGACCAACGTGATCTCCATCACCGACGGTCAGATCTTCCTCGAGTCAGACCTCTTCAATGCGGGTATTCGCCCAGCCTTGAACATCGGTTTGTCGGTGTCCCGCGTAGGGAGCTCGGCACAAACCCGCGCCATGCGCTCGGTTGCTGACCGCCTCAAGTTGGACCTGGCACAGTTCCGCGATTTGGCTGCGTTTGCACAGTTCGCCTCCGATTTGGATGCAGCGACGCGTGCGCAGATCGATCGTGGCTCACGCCTGCAAGAGGTGCTCAAGCAGCCTCAGTTCCAACCGATGCCACTCGAAGAGCAGGTCATGGTCATTTTCGCGGCTACCAACGGCTTCGTGGACGCAGTCCCGGTTGCCAAGGTGGGCAAGTGGAAGGCCGAATTCTTGCAGTTCATGCGTACGGTACACCCAGAAGTGGGCAAGGGGATCTACGAGAATCGGCTCGACCGCAAGTTCCCACCTGCCGATGTACGTGCCGGCCTTGAGGCTGCCCTCAAAGAGTTCAACCAGACGAGTAACTATAGCGAGTAGGTCGTAGCTCCGGGGCCATCGTGCTCCGGAGCATCAGACGGAAGAGGGAAACGGTGCCAAGTACACGTGAAATCCGACGACGCATTAGCTCCGTACGCAACCTGGCGCAGATTACCCGCGCCATGGAGATGGTATCGGCGTCTAAAATGCGTCGTGCCCAACGGAACGTGCTTGCCACTCGGCCGTATGCCGACCGACTTCGCGATGTCATGAGCAGCCTGATGGCGCGTGCCTCTGGCTCGCGTAAGGGCACGCTCCTCGAAGTTCGCCCCGAGGTCAAAACGGTCGGGTTGATTATCATCACTCCCGATCGCGGTTTGGCCGGTAGCCTCGTTGCCAACGTCCTGCGGCGCACGGCGCGCTTCGTGCTCGATGAGCGCGAGCGTGGTCGCAAAGTCAAGGTGTTGGCGATCGGCAAAAAAGGGCGTGACTTCTTGGCTCGTAGTGGTCAAGATCTCGTGGCCGAAGTGACCAAGCTCGGTGACTATCCGAAACTCGCCGATGTCCTCGGCGTCTCGACGAACGTCATCGAAGGCTTTTTGAAGGGTGAGTTCGACGAAGTCTATGTCGTCTATAGTCAGTTCGTCAATACGCTGGTGCAACGACCCGCCGTACGACGTATCTTGCCGGTGGAGGCCGAAATGGCCGACCCAACCGCCAAGGGCAGCGATTACAACTACGAGCCCGATCAGGACGTGGTGTTGAATGAGCTGTTGCCCCGTTTTGCGGAAGTGCAGATCTATCAGTCGGTGTTGGAGTCGATTGCCAGCGAGCACAGCGCCCGCATGGTCGCGATGCGCAACGCCACCGATAACGCCAAAGAGTTGCGCCGTGAATTGACCCTGACCTACAACAAGACTCGTCAGGCCAATATTACCAAGGAAGTCTCTGAGATTGCCTCGGGTGCGGCAGCCCTCGCGGATAGTTAATGCCTGCGTGTGGTGAGAGACCACACGACACGTGCTGGAGGAAGGTATATGGCTCAGGTGACAGGGGAGATCACCGAGATTATTGGCGTCGTAGTCAACGCCAAGTTCCCGGAGGATCAGACTCCCAATATTTACAACGCAATCGAAATCCCGATGGCCGACGGTAGCACGTTGGTTGCCGAGGTGCAACAGCACTTGGGCAATGGCTATGTCAAAGCCGTGGCCATGGGTACCACCGACGGGTTGCGCCGTGGTGTGCCAGCGATCGACACCGGTCGCGCCATCGCAGTGCCCGTGGGCCCCGTAACGCTCGGGCGTGTGTTCAGCGTGACCGGCGAGCCCATCGACGGTGAAGCAGCGGTCGACGCCAGCAATGAGCGCCGCCCCATTCACCAGCGCCCACCCTTGCTCGAAGAGCAGTCAACCACTGCGCAGGTCTTTGAGACGGGCATCAAGGTCATTGACCTCATTGCCCCCTTTACCCGCGGTGGAAAGACCGGCATCTTCGGTGGTGCCGGCGTGGGCAAGACCGTCGTCATCCAAGAGCTCATCGCCAACATCGCCAAAGAGCAATCGGGTTACTCCGTCTTTGCTGGTGTGGGTGAGCGATCCCGCGAAGGCAACGACTTGATTCACGAAATGAAAGATGCCCGCATCGACGAAAACACCACCGTGTTCGACAAGACGGTGATGGTCTTCGGTCAGATGAACGAGCCGCCGGGTGCCCGCTTGCGCGTGGCGTTGACGGCCTTGACGATGGCCGAGTACTTCCGCGACGAAGGCCGCGACGTGCTCATCTTCATCGACAACATCTTCCGCTTCGTGCAGGCCGGTTCCGAAGTGTCCGCCTTGCTTGGCCGTATGCCGTCACAGGTAGGCTATCAGCCCACGCTGGGTACCGAGATGGGTGAGCTCCAAGAGCGCATCACCTCGACCAACAAGGGCTCGATTACCTCGATGCAGGCCGTTTATGTGCCAGCCGACGACTACACCGACCCAGCTCCAGCGACCACCTTTGCGCACCTCGACGCGACCATCTCGCTCGAGCGTAGCATTGCCGCCAAGGGTATTTACCCGGCCGTGGATCCGTTGGCTTCGACCAGCCGTATTCTTGACCCCAACATCGTCGGGGTTGAGCACTACAACACGGCCCGTGAAGTGCAGCGTGTGTTGCAGCGTTACAAAGACCTGCAAGACATCATTGCCATTCTCGGTGTCGAAGAATTGTCTGACGAAGACAAGCTCACGGTGGCCCGTGCCCGCAAGATCGAGCGCTTCTTCTCGCAGCCGTTCACGGTCGCGCAGCAGTTCACCGGTCGCGCTGGCAAGTACGTGCCGGTTGCTGACACCGTGCGCAGTTTCGCACGCTTGTTGGCCGGCGAGGTTGACCACATTTCCGAGCAGTTCTTCTTCTTGCAGGGCTCACTCGACGATGTGATTGCAGCCTACGAGGCGAGCAAGTAACGTCCCAATGGAGGTGCCGAGATGCCATTACATCTCGAAATCGTCACGGCCGAGCGTTTGGTCCTGTCCGATGATGTCGACCAAGTCAATGCGCCAACCAAAGATGGTCGCGTGGGGATTTTGCCCCGCCACATGCCACTCTTGACGGTGCTATCTGAGGGTGAGTTGAGCATCATCAAAGGGGGCGAGCGCACTGAATTCGCCGTATTTGGTGGATTCATGGAGGTACTGCCCGATCGTGTCACCATTTTGGCAGATACGTGTGATCGCTCCGACGAAATCGACCTTGAGCGTGCGGAAGCCGCCCGTAAGAGCGCCGAAGAGCGGATTGCATCACGCAAGTCAGACCAAGACATGGCACTTGCAGAGGCCGACCTACGCCGCGCGTTGTTGCAGATCAAGATGGCCAAGGCACGCCGCGCTCCCGGCGCATAGTGCAGTGGATTCCACCGATCGCACCGCAGTGACATGCGAATTCAACACACCAGGCACACCAACGGTGTCGCCTGGTGTGTTTGTATTGCGAGTCATTTGTCAGCTTTCTCACCGCTGTAAAGTGATACGGTATGGTACAATGGCACAAGATGTGAGTATTTCGATTGTGATGGCGGGGAGTCTATGGCTCGCAAAATAGGAATAGACCTGGGGACGGCCAATGTGCTCGTGTATGTGCGCAACCGCGGCATTGTCCTGTCAGAGCCTTCAATTGTGGCGATTTCTACCAAAGATAATCGTATCAAAGCGGTCGGTTCGGATGCCCTCGCCATGCTTGGTCGTGAGCCCGAGAGCATCGAGGTGGTGCGCCCGATGCGCAACGGCGTCATCGCTGACTACGATATCACCGAAGCCATGTTGAAGCACTATATTACCAAGACTAATGGGCGCTTGAGTTTGAGCAAGCCCGATGTGATGATTAGCATTCCAGCCGGGATTACCTCGGTAGAAATGCGCGCTGTGCGCGAAGCAGCCTTGGCAGCTGGTGCCCGCCGTGCCTACCTCATCCGTGAGCCGCTGGCAGCTGCGATTGGTGCCAATATTCCGATTGCCAAGCCCTCCGGCAACATGATTATCGACATCGGTGGGGGCACTACCGAAGTCGCGGTTATTTCGCTCAATGACGTGGTTGCGTGGAGCTCGGTGCGTGTGGGTGGTAACCGCTTTGACGAAGTCATCATCCAGTACATCAAGCGCAAGTACAACCTTGTCATCGGTGACCGCATGGCTGAGAGCGTCAAAATCGAAATCGGCTCTGCGGTGCCGATGGCGCGCCCGCTCCAAATGCAGGTCCGTGGCCGCGATCAGGTGGCCGGCTTGCCTCGCACCATCGAAGTCAGCTCCACCGAAATCACCGAGGCCATCCAAGATCCACTTGAGCAAGTGGTGAATGCGGTGCGTCGTGTACTTGCCGACACTCCGCCGGCACTTGCCGAAGACCTCATCGACAAGGGCATGGTGATGACAGGCGGTGGGTCCATGCTCCGTGGCATTAATGATTTGTTGACCGAATTTACTGGTGTGCCGTGTTATGTGGCCGATCAACCGGCCAATTGTGTGGCGATTGGCACCGGTATGGCCCTCGAATACCTCGATGTGTTGCGCGATAGCCTTTCTGGTGATGAACTGAACTAACATAATGGAACAACGATTAAACCCCCCGAAGACCGGGCTGGTGCTGGAAATTGGTAGTGGTGACAACCCCAATCCGCGTGCCGACGTCTTGGTTGATAAGTTTTTGTTTGACAACACCGAGCGTGGTGGTGATATTGTCATCGATCGCCCCATGGTCGTAGCTGACGCGCATCATCTGCCATTCAAAGATGGTGTCTTCGCCTATGCCATCTGCTCACACATCCTCGAACACATGGACGATCCGGTGCAATTTGTCGGTGAGCTGACGCGTGTGGCCAAGTCCGGTTACATTCAAAGTCCGGCCGAAATCGCCGAGCGCATGTTCCACTGGTCGTTTCATCGCTGGTACGTCAACCTCATCGACGACACCATCGTCTTGCATCCCCGTGAACCCCACGAGCCCTTCGGCGAGTTTTTCGACTACATGTACGCCTACAACCCGGCCTACTACCTCTTTCAGCGCAGTATGCCCCATTTGTTTTGGGTCGAAAAGGAGTGGCACGGGAGCCTGAAAGTCGAAGTACGCGAGCAGTCGCCACTGCGTCTCAATGACCCCGCCTTCTTGCAAGAACTCGTGCGCCCACGTGTGGGTCCGTTGCGTCTCATCGGCATGTTGGTGATGATTACCGTGGCGCGCGCCATCCCGGCCACTTGGCGCAACCGTCTGCGCCGTTTGTTGCGCCGTAGTTACGTCTGATGTGAGGTGTGCGGATGATGGTGCATCTCATTAAACCCGCCCGTCAGACCACCGTCAGTTACGTGGCCCGCGTGCGTCATGCCACCGAGCATTATGCGTGTGTGCGTGCATGGTGGTCACGACCTGCGGTCGATCTCGGGTACATGCAATTTGCGCCGGGTGATTACCTCGACGAGCATTTTTATGCGCACCACTGGTACAACATTTTTGCGGTGTATCGCCAAGATGGTCAGTTGCGTGGTTGGTATTGCAATGTGAGTCAGCCCGCCCAAATCACGCCAACCCAGATTGTGTCGGTCGACGTTGAGATCGATTTGTTTGTGTCGCCCGATTGTCAACAACTGCTTCGCCTCGATGTTGATGAATTCGAGGCCCGTGACTACCAACGCATCAACCCCGACATCTACCACCAGGGTTGGCAGGCGCTTGCGCAACTAGAGCACCTAGTGCATACCCGCCAGTTTCCCTTTGTGACGGAGTAAATTCGATATGTATCGCATCGGCATCATCGGGTATGGCGCGATTGCGCGCCTGCACGCCACCGTGTTGCACATGTTGCCACAGCTCTACCCGCAGTTGGCGCTCCGCCCGCAGCTGGCAGCGATTTGTGCGGGTGGTCCCCAGAGTCAAGCCACGGCGCGGCGTGATTGGCCGGCTGTGCCCCAGTTGAGCTATGCCGACCTGTTGGCCGATCCGACCATTGCGCTGGTGCTGTGTGCTACTCCCACTGGGAGCCATGCAGAGCATGTGGCTCAGGCGCTGGCTGCCGGCAAGCACGTGTTTTGTGAAAAACCGCTCACGGTGCAACGCAGTCAATCGTTGGCTCTGTGGCACCAAGCCCAATCTCAAGGGCTCCTGCTCGCCATGAATCATCATTTCCGCCGTATCCCGGCGCTACAACACGCTCGCACGTTGATCGCAAATGGTCAGTTGGGACGCGGGGTAAGTGCGCATTTGCGCTACTTCCGCGCCAGCAATGTGCGTCCCGACCGCCCGCTGACGTGGCGCTTTCGCGGGGATGCGGGCGGCGTACTCGTGGATCTTGGCTCCCACCTCATCGATCTCACCCACTATTTGTTCGATCAACGCATCGTGCGGGTACAGGCCCAATTGCGCACGGTTTGGCCACAACGCCCCGACCAGCACGGCGTGCTAACCGACGTGACCAGCGATGACGTGGCATGGTTGAACGCGGAGTTGGCCGACGGCATGCGCGTCAGCATCGAGGCCTCCAAAGTGGTGCCCGGTGCCGCCGACGACATCCGCGTCGAAGCGTACGGTGACCAAGGCTCGTTCGTATTTGATATGGCGGATGTCAATACGCTCCAGATTGGGCGTGCAGATGCGCCTGCGGCCATGCAACGCACCCACCAGTGGAACCGTCAATCGCCGCAACCCACCTTGCCTGGCGCCGAGACGGCAACTGGCTCGTTGGCGTGGCATGCTGCCACCTGGGAGAGTGTGCTGGCGCATCTTGCTGGTGAATCGCGCCAATTGTGCGATGGGAGCGCAGGTGTGGCCGTGGACGCTGTCATCGAAGCCGCTCGGCTGAGTGCCGCACAAGATGCACAGTGGGTGGAGGTGTGCCAATGAGTGACCAATTTGCGTGGCGTACGGCTGGACTCGATTGGCTCAACGTTTGGCGTGACATGTACGACGCAGAGCGGAGCCAGGGTGAAACAGCCACGCACCCCGACATGGAGCGCAGTGCCGACCAGTATGCGACCGCAGCCGCACGCTTTGCGCGCAATGCCAAACGCCTGCCCCAGCCGGATGCCTTTATGCGCTGGATGCTCCCTAGGCTCACCCCGGGTGAATCAGTACTCGACATTGGCGCTGGGAGCGGCCGCTATGTGTCGCCATTGGCGCAGGCCGGCCATGCGGTCATCGCAGTCGAGCACTCGCCGAGCATGCGCGCCGAAATGCGCACGCGAGTGGCCGAAGAAGCACTCGCGGCCGTCGATATTGTGGCGGATACTTGGCCGACACAGACGCCGATCCAGGCCGATGTGGTCTTTGCGGCGCATGTGTTGTATGCGGTGCGCGATATTGCGCCCTTTTTGACGGCCATGCATCAATCGGCACGGCGCATGTGTGTGCTGTTGCTGGGGGCTCGTCATCCAACCACGCCCGTTTTGCCGCTCTGGCAAGAGGTTCACGGTGAAGCGCGTCTGCCTTTGCCTGCCGCCTACGAGTGCTTGGCCGCCTTGGCACAATTGGGGATTGCCGCGCATACCACCGTGTTACCCGCTCAGGCGCCGATTCGCTATGCGAGTCTCGCAGAAGCAGTCGCCGAAACGTGCTTTCGCTTGCGGTTGCCCTATGATGCGCCACACCAAGCGCAGATTGCCGCCCTCATCCAGCGGGAGTGGCACATCGAGGACAACGGTGCAGTGGTGGTGCCACAACTTGCGCCCCCCAACGTGGTCATCTGGTGGCAGCCCGCCGAAGCACCGGACATGCCCTCATAGGTCAGATGGTTCGTGGTATACTAACTGCAGTAAATCGGCTATCTGGTGCTGACCATGGATACACTCACCACCATCGCTCAAGAGATTGCGCACTGTCGTGCGTGCGTGTTGTGTGAAGCTGCCACGAACCCGGTACCCGGTGAGGGCCCGGCTGATGCGCGGGTGATGTTGATTGGGGAAGCACCTGGCGAACAAGAAGATCGCCTCGGGCGGCCATTTGTGGGGCGTTCTGGGAAATTGCTCGATACTCTGCTGGAGCTTGCAGGACTCGCACGTGAGCAGGTGTTCATTGCAAATGTGGTCAAACACCGACCGCCTGCCAATCGTGATCCACTCCCGGACGAAATCGCTGCCTGTCGGCATTTTTTGGTGCGCCAAATTGCGCTCATCAATCCAGTCGTGATTGTGACGCTAGGACGACATGCGGCAGGACGGTGGTTGCCCGGGATCAAAATCACTCAAGCACATGGAGTGGTGCACCGAGTTGGTCAGCGTGTGGTTGTTCCCATGCTCCATCCTGCGACCGCACTCTACCAGCCGAGTAATTTGGCACTGCTCCAGGCCGATTTTCGTCATCTTGGTCAAGTGCTCGCAGAGTTGACTGTGTAATACGTCGTGTGAATATGCCGCCAGAGCGCGGTGCGAATAATTGGCGTTGGTGCAGAGAAGGGTAGGGAAGTATTGATGAAGAGCTACGGTCTATCGCGATCAGGCCGCTGGAACGTCATCTTGTTGATGGTGGGAGCATTGTTGGTCTGGTTGTTTGCTATTTGGACATTCCGGTATTTGTTGTTCTTACAAGTTGATCCACCCCAGCTTTCGCTGGCACTTACCACTGTGTGGAACGAAGGGCTGACCGTGAATCGCACCGTGCCCCTTTTGTTCATGGTGGTGCTGATTGTGGCGGCTCCCCTCACCTTGTGGAACATGGCGCTTGAGTGGTCGGCCACCTACACGCCGACGCCTGACGGGTTGCGTTACCGCGCACTGGGTATCGAATTAACCGTCGCATGGAGTACCGTCGCTGAAGTGCGTCTCGTTGATGCTGATAGCGATGAACCAAGCCACGAGTTGCGTCTCAAAATCGACCCGACCGGGCAAATCGGCAATCCGCTGTTGCGCCTGTTGTTTGTACAGGCCTACGGCAAGTCGGTACTGCCCGTACACCACGGTGTGGAGCAGAGCGACGATCTCATCGATGAAATCCGTCGTCGAAGCGGGATTGTTGCAGTCTGATGCGTGGATATGTGGATGAGAGTGTGTACGGTGAGCAATCCGTGGAGTGCGTTTGGCTCTGCGTTGTTTTTGTGTGACTTTGAGCAAAGACGGCATTGACGCCGTTTGGCATACGCTGTGTGATTTTTGATACTGTAGAAAGGAGCACCGAGTAGCCGCGCAGAGGCGCTGGATACTGGTGTGAAACAAATGACAAAACCTCCACGTTTACGGGTTATCCCACTCGGTGGCGCCGGTGAAGTAGGGCGCAACATGTGGGTTGTTGAGTACGGCAACGACATTTTGGTGCTTGATTGTGGCGTCATGTTCCCAGAAGCCGAGATGCTCGGGGTCGACTTGGTGTTGCCTGACATCACCTACCTGCGTGAAAATATCTCCAAGGTGCGTGCCATTATTTTGAGTCACGGCCACGAAGACCATGTGGGTGCTTTGCCCTACGTGCTCCCCGAGCTTGATTTTCCACCGGTCTACGCCACCCCGCTGACGGCTGGCATGATTACCCACAAACTCAAAGAACACCGTTTGCTCGATCGTACCACCATTCATCGCTTCGAGGCCGGCGATGAGCTGAAATTCGGCGTGTTCACGGTCGAAACGTTTCGTGTGGCGCACTCCATCCCAGATACCGTGGGGTTGGCCATCAATTCGCCGGCAGGCATGGCGGTCTATTTGACCGACTGGAAGTTCGATCATACACCGGTCGACAAGAAGCCTACCGACATCGCCGCCATTTCAAAGCTCGCCACCCGCAATCCGCTGGTGCTCATCACCGACTGTGTGCGCGTGGAATCGTCCGGGTTTACCCCGAGTGAGCGGGCTGTAGGCGATACGTTCGACAATATCTTTGCTACGGCGCCAGGGCGCATCATCGTGGCCACCTTCGCCTCCAATATTTCGCGGGTACAACAGGTCATCGACTCGGCCGAGGCATATGGGCGCAAAGTGATGCTCGCAGGCCGGAGCATGGAGAACAACACGCGCATTGCCATGGAGCTCGGCTATTTGCGCGCCCAACCGGGCACCATTGTGCGTCCCAACGAAGCAGCTGGTCTCCCCGACGACCAAGTAGCAGTCATGTGTACGGGCAGCCAAGGCGAGCCCATGGCGGCGTTGGCACGTATGGCCAACCGTGATTATCCGCACCTCAAAATCAAGCAAGGCGACACGGTGGTAGTTTCGGCCACACCCATTCCCGGCAACGAAGTGTCGGTGTCACGCGTGATCAACAACTTGTTTCGCATTGGGGCCGACGTCGTGTACGGCAGTGATGCACGGGTACACGTGTCGGGCCACGCCGCCCAAGAAGAGCTCAAGATGCTCTTGGCCATGCTCCGTCCACAACACGTCATCCCGTTCCATGGCGATTATCGGCACATGGTGCTCTATCGCAAACTGGCCGTTGGTATGGGCATGCACTACACCAATGACAATGTGTTTGTGGTTGAAAACGGCTCGGTGCTTGAATTTGCGCCAAACTTTGGGCGCATGGTCAACAAAGTGCCCGTGGGCTATATTTATGTGGATGGGGCCACCGTCGGTGATGTCAGTCAAATCGTGGTACGTGACCGCCAATTGTTGGCCCGTGATGGCGTCATGATCGTAGTGGTCAGCATTGACCGGCATACGGGTGAATTGGTGGGCGGTCCCGAAGTGCTGAGCCGTGGTTTTGTGCATATGCGCGAATCCGAAGAGCTCCTCGAATCGACGCGTCAGACCGTGCGCAAGATGCTCCAAAACGGCAGTGACCAGACCGAGCTCGACGCTGCGTTCGTCATCCGCAAAATCAAAGACGTCGTCGGCGAGCATTTGTTCACGCAGACACGTCGGCGCCCGGTCATCCTGCCCATCGTGACCGAGGTATAACAACGGCAGCGTACGACTCACGTGAGTCGCACTCCCGCGCCCATCGCACTTCCCTACATGGGTGAGTTGCGGTGGGCGTGTTGTTGTAGGCGTTGATAGAGTTGTGAGCGGAGCTCGCTGGCGCGTTGGCGGTACTCGGGGGTGCGAATGTCGTCGGTCCACATAATCATGGCGTCTTCGTTGTTGTCGGTGTAGTAGCGTTTGCGCACATTGACACACGAAAAGCCGTATTTGGCGTATAAATGCTGTGCTGCCACGTTGACACGCGTACTTCGAGGGTGAGTTGGTGCACGTCAAGCTCGTAGGCCTGATCGATCAAGCCAAGCAAGATGAGCTCACCGACCCCCATGCGCCGGTAATGGGGGTGGACCGCAATGGTGGTGATATGCCCTTCGTCGAGCACTGACCACACGCCTCCATGGCCAACCACGGGATGGCGTTGTGGCGCGCTCGTGGCCACGGGCCACAGGCGCTCAACGATGCGGCGCACGCTGGTATGGCTCCCGGCTTCACCGGGGAGCACATCAGAAACGCGCGCCACAACATAGCGATTGCTCTGTGTGGCGCGGAGTTCTTTTTGATAGGTGCTGAGCGACCAAGCAACCGGGAAGCTCACTTTGTCGATGGCATGCACCTGCTCGAGGTCGTCTTCGAGCATGCGGTCAATGTAAAAGTACACCCGCGTCATCCGTTTGTTATTTGAGTACCTCTGCCGAGGTGACGTACAGCACGGCTCCGTAGGCACCGTCACGACCGAAGTTACCACCGCTCTGGAACGCACCAGTGACTTCCACTTTGCCCCACACGAAACTGTTGTTGGGTCCTAAGTTTAGTTCGGCTGATTTATCGGGTGGAAAACCTTCCATCCAGATGATTTTGCCGATCGGTTGCGGGCTACCGCCGTCTTCCTCCACAGCAATACCTTCGGCTAGCACATAAATGGCCGAATTCCAGAAGTAGTACCCTTGCGTGGTTACCGTTTTGTCGGTGTAGGCTGCCCCGTTGTCGGTCAACTCAAACAAATTCACTTTGCCGTCGCCGAGATCCATGTTCTCGATGCGATTCTCGATGCGCTTAATTTGCTCGATGGCTTCGGATTGCGTCACGGCGATGCGGTGCGTGTAGGTGCCGTTTGGACCATAACTCCCCGCTTCAATGCGCCCAGTCAATTTGACGAAGCCGTAAACGGCATCACCGGGGCGGTGCAAATTGTTGGTAACATCAGGGCTGATGTTGTCGACCCAAATGGCATCGCCGAGGGGCTGGGCATCGAGCCCAGTGTCGAGTGTGCTGACGCCCGCAGCGAGGATTGAGATGGGCGCTTCGCCACTGCGTTGAATGTACGCACCAGCGACCGTGATATCTTTGCCGACGTATGTGTCGATACCATTGGTGACATCGGCAATGTGCAATGTCTGATCACCAAACACACTACAACTCGTGCTGATGAACAAGAAAAGCACTACGAGGAGTCTGCGGGCCTGTTTCATCATCAACTTCCCCTCAGTACAGCGGGTAAACACTACAGTTATAGCCATAATAGCATATTTTGGGCAGTGATAGGGCAGTTGCAGGTCGATACAGCGCATGGATGACGGATAGGGTTGACCATTTTTACTGTTGTTGCGTATAATGTGCACAGAGACATTCACGAAAGGCAACCCATGACTGCACTGTTTGTGGCACTTGGTATCATGGTGCTAGCGTTATTAACGCTCTTGCTGTGGTTTGTGCCTCGTCTCCTCCAACAACAAGTCGTGCGCGTGTCTGATGAGTCTGCGCAACTGCGCGAAATGTTGCTCGATTTGTTGAGTGAACAAGAGGCCGTCACCATCCGGCAAACGCAACTCGGAGCAGCCATTGCGCAATTGCAGGCTCGCTTCGACGTGGTCACTCCTGACAGCGGCGATACCATTGCCATGATCGACCGCATGAATGCGCTACAACAAACCCTGCAGAACTGGTCCGAGCAACGGAGCAGTGGTCCACATACCAACCTTGATAGCAGTGCGGTCAGCGAAAGCATCGACGCCGTGCTCCTGCGCCTCGATGCTTTGCACGTACAGGTTCGCGATACATCAACGATCGTGGACGAAGGGGTGCTGATTGGCATCCGACAACTCAGCGATCGTGTGCATGCGTTGCAACTCCAACTTGAGATGTGGGTGGACACCCTGGCACAAAACCACGATGCTGATGCGCAAACACTCGGATCGTTGCAACAGCAACTCCAACACCTCAGTACGCGCATTGATGCTGCGACCCATGCGTACGAGGCTGAATCCCGCGAAACGCAACCACCGTTGCTCCGTACCACGCAGTTGCCCGTAGAAACGGCGACCGTACAACTCAGCGATGCGGCGCCCGCCCCAGTGGAGCAGCCGCCGGTTCCTGCGCCTTCTGATACGGATAGTGAGCCTACGACGGCTCAGCTCATCAGCGCGCACGACGAGCGGGTAACGCCGCCAATCGGCACTGAGGCTTCCCCCAAAGAGTAATCTAGCGGCGGTGTCGTACGAACCGTCCAAACAATTTGTTCATATTCTTGATGCATGTGGTATAATACACTCCACATAACATCGCGTACCCGTGAGAACATGGTATGACCGATCGTGTAGCAATCAAAGGCGCTCGTGGGGGTGTACGTGTCGTCATCGATGACGCGTGTAGCTGGACAGATGCCTTCAACGACATCCAGCATCAGTTGACGCAAAATGCTGCGCTCCTCAACGGTGTCAAAGTATCGTTTGAGCTCGGTGGTCGCATGCTCGCTGAAACCGACCTGCAGGCGTTGCAAACGATTGTTACCCAGCACCAGGTCGCCGAATTCGAACTCCAAACAGATTCCCGTGAGCTCCGTCAGCTGGCTCGGTCATTGGGCGTTTCGGCGCGACCAGTGGGGCTACGAACTGAGACGCGTGCGAGTGATCCGCTCGGGGCCATCGTGATGCGCAACCTGCGCAACGGTCAGGTGCTCAAGCACCACGGTGATTTGACCCTGCTCGGCGATGTCAACGGTGGTGCCGAAATCATCGCTACGGGCAGTGTGGTGGTTTTTGGGCGTGTACGGGGCACCGTCTATGCAGGCGCATCCGGCAATCGTGAGGCAATTATCTGCGCCATTGATTTGTCCGCTACCCAGATTCGTATCGCTGATGTGCGGGCTCGTGCACCCGAAGAACAGGGTGACAAATTCCCGGAGATTGCCTGTATTGAGGGCGATCGTATTGTCGTTCATGAGTGGGAAACATATCGTCGTTAATGGGATTGTACTGGAGAAGTACGCATATGGCGAAAGTAATTACCGTGACGTCTGGCAAGGGTGGAGTAGGCAAGACGACATCGACCGCCAATTTGGGCACGGCGTTGGCCATGCTCGGCAAAAAGGTCGTCGTCATGGATGCTGACATCGGCTTGCGCAACCTTGACGTGGTCATGGGCCTCGAAAACCGCATCGTCTACGATTTGGTTGATGTCATCGAGGGCAATTGTCGCCTCCGTCAGGCTCTCATCAAAGACAAGCACCAACCAGAGCTCTTTTTGTTGCCGGCCGCGCAAACCAAAGACAAGGACGCGGTCAGCGAAGAAGAAATGGTCGAGTTGGTCGAGCAGTTGCGCGAAGAATTCGAATATGTGCTCATCGACAGCCCTGCAGGCATTGAAAGTGGCTTCAAAAATGCAATTGCTGGCGCCGATGAAGTGATTATTGTGACCACCCCCGAAGTATCGGCGGTGCGCGATGCAGACCGGATTATCGGCCTCTGCGAAGCCCACGAAAAGGGCCAGCCGCGCCTCATTGTCAACCGTTTGCGCCCCAAAATGGTGCGTTCGGGGGAGATGATGAGTGTCGAAGACGTCTTGCAAATTCTCGCGGTCGACCTCATCGGGATTATCCCCGAAGACGAAGATGTGATTACGGCCACCAACAAAGGGGAGGTGTTGGTGGGGGATAAATCATCGCGAACGGGGAAGTGCTACCTCGACATCGCCCGGCGTATTACCGGCGAAGAGGTACCCATTGACCCAATCGAAGACAATCCATCGTTGTTAGAGCGTATTTCCGGGATGTTCCGCGGGGGGCGGTAACAGCTCGGGTCGTGCAAAAGGAGCTGTGTCATGTCAATTCTCGATATTTTCAAGACCAACAAGGGGTCTGCAGTGGTGGCTCGTGAGCGCCTGTTGACGGTGCTCGTTCATGACCGTGTTAAGCTGACACCAGAGATTTTGGCGCGGCTCAAAGAGGAATTGTCGGCCGTGATTGCGCGCTATGTGCCCGAAATCAACCTCGAGGACATCGAAGTGCGGGTCACCCAAGGTGACGACAAAACCGAGCAATTGGTGACCAGCTTCCCTATTCGCAACCGCTAGTGTGATCAGTGTGCGTTGGTGCCGCATTCTTCTCACGAGAATCACCTATAATAGACGGTGTCAACTCGACATGTTCACCGAATGAGGATGTCATGCAAGCACCGCCAGCGAGTATTCGTTTTACTCCGTTCATTAAGTGGCTCTCCGTGTTGCTCGTGGGTGCGTTCGCCTTCGTGCTCTTTGAAAAAATCCACGAAGTGGCCTTGGTCTTTGTTGGCTCAATTATCGTGGCGTACATCTTTTATCCGGTGATTACCTGGCTCACCCACTATCTCCGTGGCTCACGCATGTGGGCCACGTTGTTGTTTCACATCGTGGTGCTTGGTTTTTTGACCGGGGTGTTTATCTGGATTGTGCCCATCATCAGCCGGCAGTACGTGTTGCTCCGCCAAGAGCTCCCAAGTGCCCTCAATCAGTTGAGCGGCATCGTCATTGTCGTGGGCTCCGAGCAGGTGGCGGTGGGTGCTGAGATCCGCAAAAACATCGATACCGTGTTGTTGTCATTGCCTGCCCGTGTGCCCCGGTTGTTTGTGGGCGTCATTGAGGGGTTTCTCCATCTGTTGGCGTTTGTGATTGCGACGTTTTATTTGTTGTTACGCGGTGAGCGCGTGGTGCGCAATATATTCCACCTTGTCCCGCACACCTATCGTGTCGAAGTCCGCCACGTAGGCACGCAAATTCACGGTATTTTGAGTGGCTATATTCGGGGGACGCTCCTGCTCATCCCGATCATGGCCGTCTTGACTACCGTGGCACTATGGTTGTTGGGGGTGCGCTACGCCTTGCTGATTGGCATCATTAGTGGGGTCGTTGAGATTCTGCCCATCATCGGACCATGGTCGGCCGCCTTGTTTGCCATTGTCATGGCGATCTTTCAACAACCTGCGCTCTTTGGCGGTGAGGCGTGGATTGTGGCGGCGGTCATTGGTGGCATTTACTTCGGGTTGCGCATGTTCGAAGACTACGTCATCATCCCGGCGGTCGTCGGCCCTGCGGTACACCTGCACCCCGTGTTGGTGATTGCGGCCATTTTAGCGGGAGCAGCAGTTGGTGGCGTGTTGGGGCTCTTTTTGGCGATTCCCGTGACATCGGTGTTGCAATACACGTTGCGCTGGTTGTACGGCAAACTCATCGACGATCGCACGTTGCCATCGATGTAAATCCAACGGGTACAAATACGTACACGGGGTGGAGGCGCACGCGCCTCCACCCCGTGTCATTGAAACAGCCGTTAGTTGCTGTCGACCTTGACGCTAATATTGCGGAAGCCAGCATCTACGTAGATGACTTCGCCAGTGGTAGCCGAGGCCAGATGACTGCACAAGAAGACCGCCGTGTTGCCTACATCCTCTTGGGTGACGTTGCGGCGTAGGGGTGCCACACCCGCAAACGACTTGAGCAAATCACGGAAACCGCTAATACCACTCGCTGCCAATGTCCGAATGGGGCCGGCACTGATGGCGTTGACGCGGATGTTCTGGGGCCCGAGGTCGTTGGCGATGTAGCGGACGCTGGCCTCGAGGGCTGCTTTGGCCACACCCATCACGTTGTAGTTTTGGGCGACCTGTTGTGAACCGTGGTAGGTGAGCGTGACGATGGAGGCACCCTCGTTGAGCAACGGTCGGGCTGCTTTCACGACCGCAGTCAACGAATACACGCTGATGTCCATGGCAATGTGGAACCCTTCGCGGGAGGTGTTGAGGTAGTCACCGTTGAGTTCCTCTTTTTTCGAGAACGCAACCGCGTGAATGATGATGTCGATCGAGCCCCAGGCTTCCTTGATGTTGGCCATGAGTTGCTCGATGTCGCTATCGCTGGCAACGTCGCACGGCAAAATGACGGTGGCACCAAGGCTCGTCGCCAAGGGGCGTACGCGGCGCTCAAGCGCCTCACCGACGTAGGTGAATGCCAACTCGGCGCCTTCGGCGTGGAATGCCTTCGAAATCCCCCAAGCAATCGAATTGTCGTTGGCGAGCCCCATGATGAGCGCGCGTTTGCCGGTGAGTAGACCCATACAACTCTCTCCTCTGTGTCACAACGAAACTTCTACGGGATGGGTATGCAGACCCCGGTGAGGGGGTAGGCTAACGGGCTGGTGTCTCCAAGATCTGGTCGATGAAGCCGTATTCTTTGGCTTCTTGCGGGGTCATGAAGCGGTCACGGCTGAAATCTTTGCTGATTTCTTCGGGAGTGCGCCCCGTGTCGCGGGACAACAAACCGTTGCCCACCGTCTGGAGCCGCAAGAGCTCTTGGACCATGCGCTCGACGTCGGGCGCATATCCTTGTGCCCCGCCACCGGCCGGGTGGAAGTGAATGGTAGAGTGTGGCAACGCATAGCGCTTGCCGCGGGTGCCACCAGCAAGCAAAATAGTGGCCATGCTGCCTGCCCGGCCCACACACACGGTGTTGACGTCGGGCGAGATGATTTGCATGGTGTCGTAGATGGCCAAACCGTCACGCACACTGCCACCCGGGCTGTTGATGTAGAGCCAAATGTCGCGCTTGGCGTCTTGGTGCTGCAAATACAACAGTTGCGCCACAATCGAGGTGGCGATGTCGTCGTCGATGGCGCTCCCCAGCATGATGACCCGCTCTTGGAGCAAACGCGAATATAAATCCCACCCACGCTCGCCACGTGGTGTGCGTTCAACGACACTTGGTATTACTGGCATGGTCATCCTCCTTTGTGCACGACTGCACGACCAACATGTACTGCCAAGTATAGCATAAAGCACTTCATTCGGCGTTCATGTGTGTGGGAGTCATATACAAATCTAGCGAAACAGACCCGTGTGTGCACCAAAAATCCCCCACGAGACCCCAGCTGTGGGGACTCGTGGGGGGGAAGTGCCAGCACCTACCGCTCGTAGACGACCTGACCACCAAGAATGGTCATGGTGACCTTGATTTGCAGAATTTCTTCGGCATCACAGGTCAGGTAATTGCGGTCGAGCACGGCCATGTCGGCCAGCATGCCGGGGACGAGCTTGCCCTTGAGGTGCTCTTCGCGGGTGAGCCACGGTGGCGTCACCGTGTAGGATGCGAGCGCTTCCATGCGGCTAATCGCCTCTTGGGGGGCAATCACTGTGCCCTTGTGGGTTTTGCGGGTCACCAAGCTGTACAAGCTGATGAACGGGTTGTAGTGAAAGGTGCTGGGGATGTCGCTTGACGCAATCATGGGGATGCCCCGATCGAGGTAGGTGCGCGCCGGTTTGTAGCGATGTGCCAATTCTTCGCCGACATCGCGGAACAAATCGTCGCCCTCGAAGTAGATGAACGTCGGTTGAATCACCGCACCAATCTGGTACTTGGCCATGGCTTGGAGCGACTCCTCGGTGGCAAAGTAGGCGTGGATGAGGTTGTGGCGGTGTTCGTGCGGGTTGGCGGCGACCACGTCCGCAAAGGCCATGGCCGACTCGTGGTGGGCGCGGTCGCCGATGGCATGGATGCCGATATCCCAGCCGAGATCGTGTCCGCGGGTAAAGTAGCGGCGCAAATCATCCGGGTTGAGGCGGTTGAAGTCGCGCACCACGCTTTCGCCGATAAAGGGTTGGAACATCCAGGCGGTGCGGCTGGTGGTGCCACCGTCGACGGCCATCTTGAGCGCCGTGAGGCGGAGCATGTCGTCACCGAGACCGCTCCACAATCCCAAATTCGCGGCACGATCGTCGAGTTCGGCCTCGATTTCTTCTTCGCGGAAACCGTGCCACGAGGGCATCAACGAGGTGCGCACGTGCATGCGACCGGTCCGGTGTGCCCCCATGTAGGCGCGCATTTCCCACGGGTACAACCCTGGCTCTTGGATGCTGGTGATGCCGTAGCTGAGATAGGCCGTAGACGCCTTCTCGATGCCAAGAATGGCCTCATCTTGGGTGACTGCGGGCAACAAGTTGCGACAGAGCAATTTGGCGGCAGCCCGCAAAATGCCGTTGGGGTGGCCGTCCGGGTAGCGCTCAATGGAGCCACCGGCCGGATCTGGGGTGTTGGCATCGATGCCCGCCAGCTTCAAGGCCACGCTGTTGACCGTGTCCATGTTGAAAAAGCGCTTGAGCAACACGGGGTGACGGTCGGTGGCAGCGTCGATGTCGCGGCAGGTCGGTGGGCGGTTTTCCACGAGGAACGATTCATTCCAGCCTTCGCCGATAATCCACTGTCCGGGCGGGGTGTTTTTGGCAGCATCAGCAATCAAATCGCGCATCTGGGCCAGTGATGTGCACTCGTCGAGGGCGATGCGGGTCATCTTGATGCCGACTTCGAGCATGTGGTTGTGGGCGTCGTTGAGGCCGGGCACCACCATGGCTCCTTGCAGGTTGATGACTTTGGTGTGCGGACCCGCTAATGCCAAGATGTCGCTGTCGCTGCCCGTGGCAATGACGCGTCCGTTGAGGCTGGCGACTGCGGAGACCTGTGGCTTGCTGGCATCCAAGGTGAGAATGGTGCCGTTGTGCACGATGAGATTGGGGGCGACGGTCATGGGTGTGTGCTCCTTTGCAACGCGATGAATGAACCAGTGATCGGACCAAATATCGTCGGCGCAGGGCATGTTCCTGCGCCAATCCGGAGATAGTGGAATCAGGCGTGCGCAGCCTCTTCGGCCAAGCGACTGGTGGATTTTTGATTAGCGGGATCGATGTAGCGTGTCGACACCATGGTGATGACCGCAAAAATCATGGCAATCATGAAGGGAATCTGGTAGCCGTAGAAGTTCATGATGTAACCGGCAGCCAGTGGGACAAGCACCGCTGCTGCGTGTTGCATGGTGAGCCCCATGGCAATTGAGGGGGCGATGTCGGCCTGCGAAGCCACCTTGCGCAAGTAGGTGTTGGCACCAATCCACGAAATCGGGAAGATGATGCTGTAGATGGTGTAGCAGGCCAGCACGATCCAAATGTTGTTGATGAACGCGTACCCGGCCAGCGCAACCACGTAGAGCACGTTGGCAGCGGCCAACATGGGGCGCTCACCGAAGCGATCGATGAGTTGGCCGACCCAGCGCCCAATCAAGGTGTTGATGACGTTGACCGCGATGAGGAGCAAGGTCAGTTGGCTGACGCTCAGGTCGTAGTTTTCCACCAACACGTACAAGCCAAACGAAAAGAAAATCTGCTGGCGACCGCCGTCGAGCAGATTGAGCATGTAGTAAAACCGGTAGTCCTTGTGAACGAGAATCGGCTCACGTTTGCTCTCAGCGGGGTGTGGCATGCCGTCTTTGAGAATGGGGAAGGCAAAAATGGCCACCCCGGCGGCAGCAGCGGCCAAACCGAGCAAATAAAAGGCACTGGTGAAGCCAAACCAGCCGTTCTGGAAGCCGAGTGCCATCAGCACCATGGCCAATAGTCCGCCGAGATTGCCGAGGGCGGTGACGGTGCCCAGCGCACTCCCCGCTTTGTCTTCGGTGGTGGTGCTCATCGCCAAGGCGTGCTGAGTCTGCAACCACGTGTGGTAGCCCATCGAGCTGACGATGACCCACGGGGTCACGGTGGCGAAGTCGGTGGCGATGCTGAACAGCGCATACCCCAGCGCCAGCGTCATCAGGGCCAACGTGGTGAGGTGGGGCAACGAAAGTTTGTAAAACAACGCCGTCAAAAAAATGATGAGGAAGCCGGGAATCTCGCGGATGGCCGTGATATAGCCGAACTGCGGGCCGGCGAGACCCAATTGGTCACGGAAAAAGTTGGTCACAATGGCGTGCTGGCCCGACATGGCAAAACTTGCCAAAATGGTCGTCAGGGAGATGAGAATGAAGCCTTGCCAAGCTGCTGGACTGCGAAATTCGGCCTTGAACATGACTAAGAGTTCTCCGTTCGATGAAAGATTTCGGCCATGGGCAACTCAAATTTCGCGCCGAGTTCAATGGCCCAGTCACGCATGCGCGTATCAAGCTCGGGGTTCTCTGCGCCCACCTGACTCGCGTGTGCATGTAGAGCGTGCAATTTGCGCTCAAATACCGCACTAATGTCGATGCCGACATTCGGTTGTGGGGTACCAACGATGTAAATTTCTTTGACTTTGTGGGGCAACAAGCCCTCTTGAGTCATCAATTCGGGGAAATCCCACGGGTTCTGTGATGCCGGATAAATGGCGGCCAGCGTGGCGGTGCCCGCCGCAATGTGGTCGGGGTGGTAGCGGGCAATCGACAGCGGTGTGCCCCAGTAGCGCTCGGGCGATTGGCAAATAACACGGGTCGGCTTGTAGGTGCGCAACACGCGCACAATGTCGCGGCGCAGTTGCAGGGTCGGGTAGAGCCGACCATCCGGGTAATCGAGGTGGATGACCCCTTTGAGTCCAAGGCGGCGTGCTGCTTCGGCTTGCTCCGCTTTGCGGGTATCCACGGTCACTTGGCGTGCGGCTGGGCTGAGATCGGTGGCTTCGTCGGGGCCACCCGCCGAAGCGTCGGTGATGACGCAGATGTAGGCGTCGTAGCCTTCGTTGATCCAGGTCATCAGGGTGCCCGTGCTACTGAATTCCGCATCATCGGGGTGCGCCATGATGCTCATGGCCACGGGGCGTGGTGTGTCACTTGTCACGATGTGGTACTGCCTTTTGCATAGAAAAAATGGAACGAATATGGCGTGCGACTACTGCAGGTACTTGTCGAGCAACAGCGCGAGTTGTTGGCGTTTGGCGGCCGGGATGCGGGCGGGATCCGTCATGATGGCCTGTGCCAAGGCCCGGTGTGCCGGGCTGTCGAAGCCAGATGCAATCAGCGGCACCACCGCACCAATGATGGCCTGGGCCATGGCTGAGTTGGCGTGCATGGTCGCAACCACCGTCTCGACCGTTACTGCGTCATGGTCGGGGTGCCAGCAGTCGTAATCGGTGACCATGGCCAGCATGGCGTAGGCCATTTCAGCCTCGCGGGCCAGTTTGGCTTCGGGGAGCGCAGTCATGCCGATGAGGTCGAATCCTCGCCGGCGGTTTTCGTTGCTTTCGGCAAGCGTCGAAAACTGCGGCCCCTCCATGCAGACGTAGGTGCCGCCACGGTGGAAGGTGGCGCCGACGCTGGTGGCTGCTGTTGCGAGGCGTGCGCTGAGTTCATCGTCGAACGGTTTGTCGAAGGCGACGTGAGCCACGATGCCCTCACCAAAAAACGTGCTTGGGCGGATGCTCTTGGTGCGGTCGTACAACTGCGTCGGGATGACGATGTGGCCGGGTGCGTAATCGTCGCGCAGACTGCCTACCGCACTCACCGCAATCAGGCTCTGCACGCCGAGTTGGCGGAATCCGTACATGTTGGCACGTGCGGGCACCTCGCTGGGAGTAAGGCGATGCCCGACTCCGTGCCGTGGTAAAAACGCCACGCGCGTGCCAGCAATGCTCCCGATGATGTACTGGTCACTCGGGGCGCCAAATGGCGTGTCTACGCTGACGTGCTCGACATCGGTCAGCCCGGGCATACTGTAGAGCCCACTGCCACCGATGACGCCGATGGTTGCTTGAATCATGCCTACCTCGTAAGTCCATTGCAACAACGTTGACGGGTGTGTGTCCTTATTCTATACTGCATTTCGGGTTCTGTGAAATCTCGTGTGTTTCGTTTGCAAAGGAGTCCCGCGATGACAACTTCTCAATTTCGGGTGCCAGATATCTCGTGTGACCACTGTGTGCGCGCCATCACCAAAGAAGTCACTGCGCTTGCTGGCGTCGCCCAAGTGACCGTCGACATTCCCACCAAGGTGGTGACCGTCAACCACGCCGATGTGGCATCCACGCAACTCGTTGAGGCCATCAACGAGGCCGGTTTCGACACCGTTGAGGCGGTTGCGTAACACCAGTACGACTCAGTGCCATGCTCACGGTGGTACTGAGTCGTATCCTTTCGTTGTTTCTTCAGATAGATGGCACATTTGGTTTCTTTACGATATTAGAAGATAACGGAATTTCCTAGATAATACTTGACATTAATACGAAATACTGTATAGTTGTGAACGAAAAATAATATCAACGAACGATGTTGGTGTGGTAACGACATCAAAAAGAGGGAAATTATGACCGTGCAGCGCTATGAATATCTCATTCTCGATGGTAAAAAGGTTGATATGGCGAGTACTCCGCAACTACCACTCACACATCCTCGCATAGAAAATGTGCTCACTGATGATGATTTTTA
>Ga0172373_10002560_pt1 | contig 27629 bp, 47 predicted proteins | sample Lak10m_2_FD_114546 | JGI IMG/M metagenome (GOLD analysis project Ga0172373, IMG submission 114546) | Freshwater microbial communities from Kabuno Bay, South-Kivu, Congo - kab_092012_10m | ecosystem: Environmental > Aquatic > Freshwater > Lake | place: Democratic Republic of the Congo...
GTTTATGATAATATATTGATTATCATAAATAAAATTAAAAATAATATTATGCTGTGACATATCTTTTTAATTTTATATAATTTAAACAATGAAGGAGATTTTATGGCGCCTATGCCTGGCAAAAAACAGAAAAGAGCAGAAGAACAACGCACTCCGATGCAGGTTGCCATAGATTCTGCCAAGACTTCTTCATACAACTTATGTACGCCTATGTATGAAGCACAGCATATTCGTTTGCGCAATCCTGTTACTGGATTGGATCAATTGTATTCTTCTTCGAGTTCAATTTTTTACGAAGCATTTTATGAATTGGTTGAATTAGGTTTGAAAGACAAACTTATGTCTGAAATTGATTTTTTCGCTAAAAACATAGATTCCAAATGGTCAGATGTTTATACTAATTTAAATTATTATATTGAGTCCAAAGAAGAAGGTAAAGTTAATGAAAATTAGCAATTTGAAAAGTGATTCTTCTCCGGTGATTGTATTAAATTATCTTGGAATGAGAAAGCGGTCCAACATAATTTGGACGTCTTCGGAAGATATTATTGATTTTTTTCCTGTAAGATTTAAAAATACTAAAAAGAAAATTGCCCATTTCAGTGTTACGATGCGTAGACTTATTAAAGGTGATTATGTTTCTACAAAGAGAGTGGATAATTTAGATTATTATTCTATAACTAAGTTTGGTTCTGAACTGCCTTATTTAGTTGCTCTTGCAAACAAATTAGACGATAGTACGAGAATCGATGATTATGATGAATGAGGTGCAGGTTATGGATGAAAAGCAGACAAAAATTGAGCTCATCAAAGACAGGTTCGTCGAAGGTTGGTTGAAAAATATAGACGTCGACGAAGGTTGGTATCAGATCGTTATTGATTGTGACAAAGAGCTTTCTGAAATAGATCCTGATTATCAAATTTACCAAATCAAACAAAAATTTGGCGCTCTTCGTTATTATACAAAGATAACACAACCTTTTAATGAACAGCTTTATCTTAAAGTTAATTCTATAATTAATAAATACGAATCAATTTCAAAAGTTACTTGTGAAGCAACGGGGTTACCAGGCGTTTTGATGAAATCAAACGGTTGGTATAGAACGTTAAATCCAAGTTGGTGTGCCGCTTCAGAAACGTTTAAAAATTATAAGATAGTAAATACTGTTGATTTTGAACTTTTGCAAGATAGAGAAGATAGAGATCTTGCTTAACAAATATTTTTTCGAGGGCCGTTAGCTCAGCGGTCAGAGCAGGGCACTCATAATGCCTTGGCCGTAGGTTCGATCCCTACACGGCCCACTATAAAATTAAGGAGATTATATGTTTGAATTTAGTATTTTTTGGTTTGCTTTATATTTTTTACCAAGTATTATTGTTATTATTAGAAAATCTCACAATATAGGACCAGTTATAGTTGTCAATTTATTTTTAGGTTGGACTTTTATTGGTTGGATAGTTGCTTTAGCTATGGCTGTTTCTCAAAATAAAAAAAGAGATTTTGTTCAAAATAATGTTTCGTGGTCTCCACCTAAAGGAAAAGCGCATGAAAGATAGAAATTGTACTTCTTGTGGTAGATTAATATCTGAACACATTTTATGTTCTTATGATAAGGTAACCAGGTATTGTCCTGGCGGCCCAGGTCCATCAAAAAAAGAAGAACTTGAAAGTATTAAAAAACTTCTTAGTGCTTTTGAAAAATTAGGAATTTAATTAAGGATCCGGAGGAAATTGATGAGCATAGATGTACATCCGCTTATGTCTACTGTAGACATGAGCAAATTATTAAAAAAATCCGATTCAAAAAACATTCAAATTAACGATTTGGTCAAGGCCATGGAGCAATCCGAACCTTGTTTGTTTCATAATTCTTCAGACAATTTAATGCCTGTGGTTAAGAAAGATTCAGTTTCTTATGATTGCTGAACTTGACCAATTGATAAAGGACGTCAAAGAAAGATTGGAAGACGGAATAAAAGAAAGAGATCTTTATATAAAAACTGCCAATCCAGAATGCGAATATTGGGAAGGTTATGTTTCTGCTCTGGATTGGATCGATGATAGATTGTTTATTCTTTTGAATTCAAATTCTGAAGATTAGGAGAAATTTTATGATACCAACTATCGTAACCGTCGTTGTTATAGGTTTAGTTGTCTTCTATGTTTTGAGTATGTTTTAAATTTATTTATTTACAAAATATAGATCTTATTTTTGGGAGAAACATATGCAAACTATTACTTTACCGTTCTATCCGCAAAATTATTACGGTACTTATGTTTCTGTTGAAAATATTTCTGTTGGAGATACGTTGTTCATTGGTTCACGCAACAACGATGTTCAGCCAGTCGTTGTTAAAGAAATTATTGAACAACCTATTGGTTATATATTTTTAGCGGAAGATTTCAAAATATTTGCCCATCACAATTCTCGTGTTGGCATTAATTTTTTACGATAATTTTGTCTGTCAATTCTGTTCAAAGAAGGAGCAATTATGGGAATGGATGTTTATGGTATAAAGCCAAAGTCAGAGGTAGGAGAATATTTTCGGCGCAATGTTTGGGGTTGGCATCCTTTGTGGTCGTATTGTGAATATCTTCATCCAGAATTAGTTTCGACTGTAGAACACGGTCATTCCAATTCTGGTGATGGCCTTAACAAAATGCAGTCGATGAAATTGGCCAAAGCACTCAAAGAGGATATACGTTCTTCGGTAGCATCAGATTACATTAAAATTCGCGATCAACACCTTGCTGATCTTCCCGACGAACCTTGTGAGTATTGCGACGAAAACGGCAACAGGACATTTACTCAACAAGACCAACAAGTTGTCAAGGTTTGCAATTCTTGTTCTGGCAACAAATTTGTTCGTCCTTTTGAAACTTATTATTGTCTTGATTTACAGGACATAAAAGATTTTGCGCAATTTCTTGAAAATTCTGGTGGATTTAAAATATGGTGATTAGATAGGAATTTGTATGAGTTATAATGAATTTATTTCTCAAAGTGACGATGATCTTTTTGAGGATACTTCCAAACAGGTTAGGCAGGAGAGTTCTGCTCCAACCGAAGAATTGTTAAAAGGCATAGAAGAGTTACTTTCCAAAGATTCACAACAAACTTATGCCAGTCAATTACATCTTCAATCCAGATTAATCAATTCAATAAACGATTCCGCCAACAGATATGTGCATATGAACGAAAATGCCTTTCAGCGTTCTATTTTTGATCAGTTGAATCTTCTAACCAACGGCGTTTTTGCATATCGCGTTTATGCGGATGTATTGGAAGAGTCAATTATCAAGCGTGTGATTGTTTTTGATTTTTTAAAAATCGTTGCTTCCTTGGACGAAGATTTTAAAAATGTTCTTAACGATGATTTGAAAAATGTGTTTAATGAACACATGATTAAAACATATGTTGTTTCTATGCAAGAAATTCTTGATTATGCCATAAGATATCAAATAGATGTTTACAAAGTTGTTTGTCAAAAAATTGAAAGAACTCCACAAAAATTTGTTGTGGATAGAGATATAGAAAGTGTTGATTTAAATATATTAAGTTATGAAAATTATGTAAATAAATATTTTTCTATTCTTCGTTTAGAAATGGGATTTGAATTTTAATATGCCTCTTACTTCCAGTAGGAATTTTCTTGATCATCAAACAAATGTTATATTGAATATGGACAAATGGAAATTTTCATCCAATTGTGACACTAGTCATTTAGATTTTTTGTATGATACAGAAGAATCGGTAATGAGAAAATGCGCTGTCAGTCTTTGTTATGATTGTCCAGTTCAAAATCAGTGCCTTTACACAGCAGTAGTTATAAATGAATATTATGGCGTTTGGGGCGGCCTTACACCGCGCCAACGTAGATCTTTGATCAAAAATTTAAAATCACTTGCTCGTTTAAATGGTTTGAATTTTAACCATTGGAATGAAGATCTTAGCAACTTTATATTTAAAAATACGAACCTTAAAACCGCTATCGACATTATTTCTTTTTAGATTGGATTTTTATGTCTTATCCAGAAAAACTGCCTAAATCTAGTCCGATTAAAAGTTTTTACTTTAATCTTGACTCGGCTTCAGAAAGCAAGGGAGAAATCAAAAATCAGATTTCTTTGTTGGATGATCGGATTGAAAAAATAATACAACATTTTACTGTTGACGATATGCCTATCATTAGGTTTATTCTCAACATGACTCATGACAAAGAGGTTCTTAAGGGTTTGTCTAAGGCTTTAGACAGAGTTTCTGATTTAATAGAGCATCACGATAATTTGTCTTCTAAAATCAAAATTATAGAACACGCCGAGAACGATCCATCTTGGTTTGCTTATACTTTTGGTGATTTTTCTTCTAGTATTGATAAAGATTTGGAAAATATTTTTGGAGAGAATCGTGAGTGATAATTTTAATTATAGTCTTATAAAAAACGATCAAGGCGCATATGTATTGCGTTCCACCGTCAAATCATTTAATCTTGAACAAGTAACTGATAAAGATATTGTTTCTTTTTATCAAAACATGTCCAATCTAGCTGCGTTTGACACGGGCTTGTTGCCTTTGGATGGAACAGGCGTGTTGGCTATTCGTGCTGCCGGCAACCATATGCAGATCACCGTTCAACACAAACCGGGATTGTATTATGTCAATTGGGGTTCGTTTGAGCACGACAGAGACGCCAGGACGTACAATGTCGCCCAACCATATCGTATAGTGATAGGCGATTTTGTTGATGGTCAATTATTAGGTGCAAGGACGTTCTATTCGCCCTATCCAATAACCCATTCTGAGCAACAATTATACCATGTTAATCTTCCTAATATAAATTGTAAAGGTTATCGTGGCAACGGCGTAGGCTGGATTTGTTTATATCTCAAAGAGGATTGGTCTAAACTTCCTTTGAATGAAAAAATTTCCAGGTTCATAGAGCGTTGTTCAGGAGTAGAAACTTATAACGACGCTAACATGAGCGAAACCGATGGTACAAGGTTTTACAAAGATCGGGAAATGCCTGTTTATCTTTGGAATCCCCTGGAGTGGGAAAAGAAGTCTTTGTCTGAAGGATTCCAGTGGACGTTAGATCCGTCTATTTGGATTCCTGTCAAAGTCTCATCCATGGATGAACAAGGCAATCATTCTGATCAACCCAATAGTATACCCTATACTTTGGCGGTTGCGTTGTTGGGTAAATACAAGGCCTATTACCAAGACGACAATCCCCTAAAATGGTACAATGTCGTTGCTCGAAAAGATTTAAACATTACGAACAGCGACATTGCTCAGTTTATCAAGAAATCATTTTCGTCTTCGTCCGCTTATTATCAATACAATGCAATTTCAAATTCTTTGATTGCTTCTTCTGAAGCGCGTGAATCAAAATCTCTTCAAGCTCCTGAATTGCCCTTTAATCAAGACAATGAAGAGCAGGAAGAAGAGGAAGAAATTCAACCCACTTGGCAATGTCTCGTTTGCCAAGAGGCTTATACAGAGAATTTTAAAGAACCGATTTTTGATCATGCCGGCAATGCGGTTTGTGAAGATTGTATTTCCGAGAATTATTGTTACATTGACAGTGTCGGAGAGTATTTTTCAACAAATGATTTAAATATTTATTACGATGATTCAAAATGTTTGTATTTTCACAAAAAATATGATACAGTAATTCAATGCAAGTCTTGTGATTCTGTTCATACTCTTCAGGGAAAACCTGCCAATGTTTCTGGAATGGTTGTCGATTTCATAGATGCAAACGTTATTAATCATCAGTATTGTTCAAATTGCATAGATTCATATGCTTCAAAATATAATCTAAAACTTGTTTCTTGTTATTGTGAAACTTTTAGTTACATAGAAGAACACTTGCCTTATATCATTAATTCTCAAGATGTTAAACATTATATTAAACCGTTGGTAAAATGGCCATTAGCCGAACAAGGAATTCCAACTTCTCTTGAGATTAATTATACTTCTGAAAAGTTAATACTTTGTGGATTTTGTAACAATAACAAATCATTAGTTGATTTACAAACTTGTCCTTGTGGAAAATTAGTTAATTCTAATGATTTAAACAAGTGCGTTATAACACCTTTTCAAGCAGGAGATGCTTATTGTGAGGTATCTTCTGCGTGTTCTACTTGTATCGGCAAATTGGATACATATGAAGGTATATTGTTGGGCGAATTTGTTCCGATGAATCTGTCGATGTTTGTTGAATCATTGACAACAGGAGTTGCGTCGCATTCAGCATCGGTTAATTATCAACAATCTCAAGAAAGTGATTTATCTAAGGCAATTAATACAATAATAAACAAAGGTTAAGTCTAAATTATATTGGAGTTTTATGACAGATATTATACTTGAACAACAGACAGTTCAATTGGAAGATTTAAAATATTATTGGACTTCTTCTGGTTTACCCTGTTTTTATGCTGATAGAACAGACATTGAGGATATCGTCGAGGGTCTTGGTTTCAAAATTTATTATTTGATTTGCAATGTTGCAGAAGACAAACCAACCACTACGACAACTCAAATAGGAAGTTCTACAGCCAAGGTTACCGCGCCACCTCAAACAATTCAAACCAATTTTACAACTCAAATTGTTAAAATTGTAAACAATATTATTGGTCGTTCAGTTTCTGTTGTCACCAACGATATAAGCGATTTTGCTTCTGTGCGCGAATCTGCGTCTTATACAATGCCTCCCATACCTAGAGTTATTGTGGACAAGCTTGATCAATTTTTTAGGTTGGTAGATGCCCAACACGGTACGGAATCTATAGTTCTTCTTACTTTTGATCCTTCAAAAGAAGATCCTAGTGGTTGGGGAGTTTTAGTTCCTGAACAAACAAATACACCTGTTCATTGCAACTATAATCCCGATTCTGTTGTTGAAGAAAAACCTGAAAATATATTGATTGTTGGTTCCGTTCATTCTCATCCGGGAATGGCCGCATACGCTTCTGGAACGGATCATTCTGATCAGGCCGATTTTGACGGCCTTCATATTACATATGGTTGGCAAAAGAGTGTCAACAATGGTTCAACGCAGTATCACATTGAGATGCAAATGTCAGGTTCTTCTTGGACATTGCAGCCAAGTGATGTTTTTCAAGATTTTGAAATCAACAAGGAGCCTGATCCTGATGTCGTCGAATGGTCCAATAAAGTAAAAAAAGTTCACCCCCCGCTGCACACGCAGGCGGGGGTTACCAACACGGTTTTTCCACAAACGGCCCAATCTCCAGTAACACGTCCAATTACGGATACTACGGAGGTTGGTACTCTTAAACAATACAAACCTAAAATTAATTCTGACAAAGAATATATTATTGCCGCAGAAATTAGCCCTTCGGCAAAAGATATTATATGTCCGAATTGCCACACTCCTTTGAGAAGTTATGAAATCTCTACTGGATATTGTGACGTTTGTGATATACCGTTTGTAAATGAAAATGATAGTATTGACGAAATTTTTGAACATTTAAAATGGTATTTGCAGTGTAGATTTATAAAAACAGATGTTGTTGCCTATATATGGACTACAGGTTCTGGTTCGACTTCGGAATTTCTTATGAATGTTGGCACAATAAAATTTAAAAATTCTCTTGAAGTTGAATTTGTAAAAGATGATACTTCTCCGATTATAATGACAAAGAACGACAAAGATGAAATTACATTGTCCAACAAGAATTCCGGTCCCAACACTCATTATTGGGATTATATAGAAGAACAATCTGCAGAATTATCTGAATTTGACCGAGATTTAACGGTTTGTTGCAGCACGAAAGTTGATTTGAACGATTGTCACTGTCCAATTCCAGTTCTTGTTGATGACGTAGATAGTTTTGAATTGGCCCATTCAAATGACGATGTATACAATTATCATTCTAAATGTTTTGAATGTAAGTGGTTTTCTGGACCAAATTGTGCGGATTATGTAGAGGCTGTTGTAAATTTTGCAGCTTCTGGAATTAAACTTATCAATCCAATTACAGAATGTAATCATTTTGAACCTTACAAAGGTTTGGATGATTATTTGAAACAGAAAATGGAAAACTATTATGAATAACGACCAAAAAAGGATTATAGTTGTCGGAGCAGGTGGGATTGGCACTTGGCTTTGCGCTGGTTTGATAAGAATTTTGGAATGGAAATATCCTGGTTCGGTTTTGGTCATTGTGGACGGCGATAACTTTGAGGCCAAAAATCTTGAGCGTCAGGACTTTTCTCAGATTGGCAACAAAGCGTCCGTGAAAGCTTTAGAGCTTTCCAAACAATTTACCGAGACCAATGTGTTTCCAATTCCCAAATGGGTTGTTTCTGATGATTTTGATCAACATGTAGAAGAAAACAGTAACAAAATCAAAGCTTCTGATCTTATATCTGAGAATGATATTGTAATTGCAGTAGTTGACAATTTTGCAGCTCGGAAAGTTATTTTTGATGCTGCAAGCAATATTAACAATATAGACGTGTTTACCGGTGGCAACGACGAAGAATTGTTTGGTTCTGTTTATCATTATCAAAGACGTAACGGATTGGACATTACTTCTCATCCTGCAACGACACATGACGAGTATCTAAATCCTCCAGACCGAAATCCTGGTGAATTGTCTTGTCAGGAAAGAGCCGAGATTGAAGGCGGCACTCAAGTGTTGGCAACTAACATGGCGGTTGCCGCCTTCATTCTAGGTAGAGTCCAAAAAACCATTGTTTCCAACCAAAGTCCTGAAGAGACTGAGATATATTTTGATCTTGGTTTGGGAATGTCTCAACCTTACAATCGTATGGTCGAACATACTTTAATAACAATATAAATATAAAGGAATAATCATGGAAAATCAAGCACAAAGCAATCAACAACCAGCGTCTGCAGCTGTTGGTCAGCCAGCCAACATTCGTTTTGGCGTTTATAGCCAGCCAGCGCCCGTTTCTGGCAAAACAGTTGCTGAAGTACGTCAGCAATTTGCCAAAATATGGGGTATTTCAAGCGACGCTATTGCCTACAAGGGCAAAGATAAGTTGGATGAGAATTATGTCATTCAACCCAATGACAACCTTGAGTTTCACCGTCGTTCTGGCGAAAAAGGTTAGTTAATTTTTAGATTTGTGAGGGAGGACACCCTAATAGGGTGTTTTCCCTCACATTATTTAAAGGCAAGAGTTTATTACATATTGGAGATTTGATGTTGTATCAACAAATGCAATTGGGAGTTCCTGCCCTTTGGATTCAAACCAAGGATTTTGTAAGGATATCTGAACTTATTACAAAATTTTCATCCAGAGAATATTATTCTATGCATCAGGGTGTGTTTTCTAAATATGTAGACAATGTTTGGAAACCAGTTCTTGTTTCTCTTAATGATCCGAACGGCAACAATATAGAGGTTACTACATCTAATATTCCTGTTGCTATGAATTATTTGCGTGATCTTTCAAACACAGTTCCTGTATCTTTTTTATATCACTCTTTGGAGCAAGCTGAAAAAACTGCTGCTGAAATAGCAGGACTTGCTTCTGAACTTTCTTTTGCTTATCGAAATTCTTTTATGACTGACGACATTTCTAAAATGCCGTTTCAAATTATAATTATTTCTTCTCATGTGTGTCCAGAAGAGTATAAGTTTTTGTATGTTTTCATAGAAAATTCGTATCCTTCTTACGAGGAATTGGTAGAAATTGTCAATCATATACATTCTTCAACCAATGGCGAAGTTGTAGATTTAGAGAACTGCAAAGAGATAGCCAGAGCAGGATTGGGTTTGGATGAGTTTTCTTTCATTAATTATTGTCTTCTTTCAGTTCTTGACAATGGTAAAATTGATTTTGAATATGTTTACAAATCTAAAATGGCTAATGTCAAGAAAAATGGCATATTAGAGATCATCAAACCAAAAATTTCTTTTAATTCTATTGGCGGTCTTGATAATATCAAACAAGTCATTGAACGCAATGTGTATTTTTGGCGCAATCCTGAAGAAGCAGAAAAGTACGGAATTTCTCCAATTAGAAGAATGCTTGTTGTTGGAGTTCCTGGTACTGGCAAATCGGCTATTTGCGAAGCCACCGCGAATGCTTTAAACTTGGATCTTGCCAGAACTGGTGTTGGCCAAGTTATGAATTCATATATCGGTCAATCAGAGGCCAATATGCGCGCTGTTTTTCAGCAGATTAAAATCATGGCACCTTTGTGTGTTTGGATTGACGAGTTTGGCCGCGATCTTTCTGGTGGCGCCAGTTCTTCTCACGTAGACGGTGGCACCACAGACAGGGTTCATGCCGAGTTTTTGACTGGTATACAGGAGCTTCCTGAAAATGTTTTCTTGATGTGTGCCGCAAATCAAATTGAAAATCTTCGTCCAGAGATGCTTCGCGCAGAGCGTTTTGACAAGATCTTTTTTGTTGGTTTGCCTGCGTTTTCAGAACGAGTAGCAATATTAAAAATATATCTTTCTGAAAAAGATTTTAATTATCAATCTCTTGCTCAAGCAACCAAATATTTCACCGGTGCGGAGATAAGATCTTTGATTAAAAATGTCAAGTTTGACATTGTTTCTGCTTGTCATAGAAACATAACAACAAATGATATTTTGTCTTATATTCCATCCGTAAGAAATATTCTTTGGAAAAAAGACAAAGAGATGATTAAAAATCTTTATCGTTTGGCTTATGAACAGTGGGACTGGGCATCAGCTGAACAACTTAGTGAGATAGATGATATACTTAATGAAAGAAAACAAAGTTTTGAACCATGGGAAGTTAAAATATAGAAAGGAAAAATATGTCATTTGACGATTCTGTAGAGGAGTTTTTGAACACTTTAACAGAGCAACCAAGCCAGACCGAAAAAAAGGAATACGATTCACCGTTATACAAAAAATGGTTTCGTTCTAAAACCCAAAGTGGTTTTCTTTCGATTCGTCCTTGGTTTGTTGGAATGAAGTTTAATATTGATATCGGAAAAACAAATCTTGAAGGCAAGTTGGAAAGCAGCACTTCGTGTTTTGTTGATGCGGTTGATTTTGCTGCATATTTAAAATCAATAGTCACTGGAAATGGTGTTTTGAATTATCCAGCAAATGAACGCACTGGTACGACTTTGCCAGAAAGTTTTGTGTCTTACGGCGGAGCAATAATTAACAATCAGTCCGTAAGTAGAATATTAAAAATTCAATATTGGCAAAACGGAGATTCCCAAACTCACGATCAAAGTTCTTTTGTTTGGAAATCTGGTCATTTCAAGGCCCGTAAAACGGAAAGCGGAGCGTTCATTCCTGACATGAAATCCCCAATTTCTGTCGATTCTATCAAAGTGTCAAGACAAGAGATGGTTTCCATATCTTATCTGTTGGACCTTTGCTTGTACTCTCACGTAACAAATAACGCCGATTGGTACGACGTATGATTGAGTCGGATCCTAAAGACGAAGTTTCTATTTTGCGTCAACACGTTGAAGACTTGTTGATAGCTTTGGCAAACAGATTTGAGTCTCGTTTACAGGAATGTGAAAAACTCGTTGAAACTCTAGAAAAACAACTTGCTCAACTCATTGTTGGATACGGTGAACAAGCTGTTTTTATGGAGGCTTTGATAGCGCAAATAAATTTTGCTTCTCCGGAAGCACAAAAAGCTTTCACCTCAAATGTTTCCGAGAATCGTAGAAAAATGTTTCAAGTAATGAAAGAAGGCGCACCTGGAATCTTGGGCTCAGAAAACGAAGACCTTGCCTCAGCCATTACGAACCTGGCTGATCAAAAGTTATCTGACACCAGTCAAGAATAATTCTTCACTGTTGTTAGTTCAACAAGATTATCTTCCATTGATTAATAATACTTTTTATCTTTCGCAGATATATCCTTTGGCAAAAGAAATTTATCCAGATTTATTATCACTTCACATAAGCGCTTCGTCCTTGTATGATTTTCTCAAAAACGAAGTTTTATCTTATGAAACATTTGAATTGGAGATATAATATGAAAAACAAATTGAAACCTATATATGGAATTTTAGATAAATACAAAGATTTTAGTGAAATTTTTTATTCTTTGATAGATTCTTCAGATTTAAAATTGAAAACTTTGACTTTGGGCACGGCTTTGTGGTTGAAAGAACGGCAGTTGGATTTATTGTTTCAATATAAAGGCCAAACAATAGATTTACAGGAGAATCAATCCCAGGAAGCCATTGAATATATTCGTCATCTTGATGTTTCTTCTGATTATCTAATATATATTGGTTCTGCCACAAGTTTTTATAAGACATATTTTTCTTCTCGTTTTACGCCATTTGTAGGCGAGGTAATGTATGATTGTATGCGCGTTCTTAATCTTGTCAAAACTGTTGGTGCAGGGCAGGGATATGCGCTTTTGGTCAAGCCCCCAACCACAGAGTTGACACAGGAGTTTTACCAATCTTTTGTAAGTGATTATGTTCCCAGCATATTGTCAGATGCTGTTACGGAGTTGACTTCGTCAAAAAAACGCGTCAAATTAAATAGCGCCAACAATTATTATAATATGATACATCAAGAATTGTTGTATTACCAAAATTTGACACAGAATTTGAGCACTTTGGTTGAACAGAAAGATGCTTTAATTAATAAGATTCAGAATGATATATTCGTTAATGCCCAACTTACTTGGCGGTGATCATGAAACCAATAAAAATAACCAGTATTGACAACTGGGAAAGTTTATATAAATCCTTTTTGGATTTAATAAAGTTAGATTCTTTGAGAATTCCTGTTTGCTCTAATTATACCAGCGTCAATATGCCTATTGAACATTCTGCTTCAACTTATAAATTTGCAAATCTTCCACAAAAAAATTCCTGTTCTTCTCCACAAAGGCTTGAGAAAGCCGATCAAGGAAGGATTTGGGATTGTCCTTTTAAGAATCATATAGATTGTGTGTTTTATAGCATTGACATTTTTAAAATATATCAATTTTCTCTTCTTGATTTTACAGACAAAGAAATTATATATAATATTTTAAAAGATAAAGTAAAAAACGGTTATACATATTATATTTATAATTTATCAGATCAGTCTGTTAAATTAAAATATTTTATACCTTATATACAAAAAGATCAAGATGAAACAGCTATTTCAATATTTAAAGAATATATAGTTGAAAACTATAATTCTGTTGTGTCTAATTTTAAGTTTAATTCTTCTTCAGATGTTATCGAAAAGGAACCAACAATTTTGGAAAAGCAAAACAAAAAATCTTTTTTACTTTCTTTGGTTTCTGGAGATTAAATTATGGAAAATGATTACGAATATCATACGGCTCAGGCATCCCATACTTTGTATGCCTATCCATATGTAATGAATGTAAATTACATATATACTCCAACATATCCAAGAACAAGAAATTTAGTAAAATATCCTTTGAAAGGATCTGAACAAGCAACAATAAAAACTCCCATTTTTATTGTCAATGCTTCGATACGTTCCGCCAAAAATACCTATCTTCAAAGCGAATACAGACACAGCCAAAATTCTTCGTCAATTGACGATATATATCCAATCGCTGTTCGTTATGCTGATATTGACAGAAATATTTTTCTTGTAGAACGACCTCCGTTTAAAGTTCCAATAGATTTTTATTCAAGCAAAAAGTACAATGCCAAAATTCCTTCTTATTTAAAAGGTAGATCAATTTGGATTCCTTGGAGTTTGTTTGCAGTCAATTTAAATAACGATTTAGATCAAATTCATACTGGGTTGTACTACAACAATAAGTCTATTGATTCTTTGGACAACGTTGTGGTAAGAGCTTATACTCCAAATGTTTTTATGGATGCAAGAATTTGTTTTGGAAATACTTTTCATAGTTTTCTTCAACGAATAAATTCTGGTGATTTAAAATACAATATTTCCAATGTATATAATTATTTATTTAATGATTATTTTCATCAATGGAATCTTGATATATCACCACCAATCACAACTTGGTGTTTTGATTGGATGAAAAAAAATGGTATTTTTGATCGTATAAAAGATACTGAAAATCCAAAAAAGGTTCATAAATATTTTTATAATTTTCATTATTGGATGAGACACAGAAAACTTGCTTGGCCTTTTATTCTGTATAGTTTAAGTTTTCTTTCTTTTGAAGAATCTATGCAATTTCTTGGTGATTATAAAGATTATGTTTGGGCTCCTTATAAAGATCAAGAAGATCATCATGAGTATTATCCTACGTATTCTACTACTAACGCCGCAAAACCTGTTCGAAACATTATTGAAATGTTGTATTATCAAGACAGAAGGAGTTTGGAGAATGCGCGAGAAAATAGTTCTTCTTTTGATTTAGATTGTTCTACAATTATTTACAATTCTTGGGGCAGATTTGTAAATGATACTCTTGAATATGACAATTTCACTCTTGAAGTACCGTATAAAATTACAATAGTTGATCATCCTACTATGTTGGCATTGCCTACAAAGGATTCAGTAAATTTGGCTAGTATGATTAATGAATCGAACATAACGAATATGATTTATGCTCGTTTTGTTTCTGATTTAGAAAAAGCTGTTGAACGACTTAAAATCAACAATTCTCAAGAGGCTTATATTGATTATTTAAATTTGGATACTCTTTTTGGTTTTAACAGTAATAATGGTAGTAATGTTGATCACACTCATTTGTTTAATGATTTTAATATGATTTTATCTAATTTGGCTTTGGATAATGAAATTAAATTGTCATATAATGATCTTGCAAAGGATGGTTCTGCGCATGTCGGCGTTAATTGAGGAATTACAGTACCATGATGGTGTTAAAAAAATTTCACCAATTTTGTGGACTTCTATAACTAACAAGTCTTATGAACATGCATATCTAGAGCATTACAACGCATTTCAGCAAAAAGATGTAGACATTAATAGCATTCGTAACAATAATAATTTTAGTTTTACTAAAGAAGGTTTCGGGCCGTTTATAGGTAAAGAAGAATATTATCTTAACGTTAATGTAAAAGGTATTGCTAAAACTTTAAATAATTATTGTGATAATTACGATATAAATGATAATATAAAAAATTTTACAAATATAGCTTTTGGCCCAAAAAAAGATATCAATGTGAATCATTTGTCTTTGATTCATCCAGGCGTTAGGCATTTAAGTGAAAATATTTTAGTTTTTGAGATGCCACCCGCTTATAGGCATTTGTCTTACCAAGAGTCTTATCGAGAGGCGACTGACAGCAGGCAATATCATGATTATTATTTGCCAATTCCTTGGCAAATTTATATTGCTACTATGACTCCGCAGATGCGTTTGGCTTCGGTACAGATGTATTTTTCTAAAACTCCATTGTATTCGCTCGATCAAAGATTGTATGTACCGCCAATTTTTAACTTTTATTCTGATGGAAGTTTATGTAGACCCTTTTTTGAAAGTATGGATGATATTGAAAAATATCCCAAAGATTATTCCGGTATAATGGCTTCTGCTTTTGATTGGATTTGGAACAGTGGTTTTAATTGGGATATAACAGAAAATATTTACGAATATATATTTAACGACAAATATAAAAGTATGATTCCATTGATAAATTCTCCAACTTTGTCAGAAACAATTTTGAAAGAATTTTCTCAAAACAAAATTAATCATTTCTTACATGGTTTTAAAATCACTCCTGCTGCAGCAAGAATTTTGTTTAAATTGTGGCAGCAAGTTCCTCTAGAGCGTATTTTGGAAGTCGATTGGAATTCTTTTTGTATATATAGTGATTTTAATTATCGTTCTTTGCAACATTATGCACACCGAGATTTGTATTCTATGGTTAATGAATATTGCGAAAAAAATGACATAATTTTAATTTCTGATGATGATGAAGAATCTTATTCTGAGGAAGAAAACGTGCTTAACTTTTCTGCTCTTTTTGAAAATGCGGATTATAGTTTTAGAGATTCTTTTCATAAAGCCATATTGGATTATGAATCTAAATTTTCGCATGCATATCAAAAAGCTTATGCCACAGTTGTGACTAATAAATTAAGCGTTTCTGTTTCGCCTCGTCAGTCTTTTGTCAATCGTTTGTCTAAGTTTTTAGCTCCTTGATTTTTATATTTCTATATGGTATTATGGTTATATAAACTTTTAAAAAGGTAAATACATGCCAAAAAATAAGTCAGTTGTTCCTTCTTTTAACAGATCAGAAGTGGCAAAGATTTTGAATGTTTCTACGTTAACTATTGCAAATAGAGAGAAGTCTTCAAAGTATCCAGTTTGCAAAAGAGATTTAAATAATTACCGTGTATATACAATTAATGATGTTTTGAATCTTCAGTTGTTGACTTTCAACATGATAGATCCAAAACCGATTATATCTGTTTTGTATGATAAAGGTTACAAAGACACAAGACTTCTTTCAGAGATCATAGACGAAGCCTTGTCAAACAAGGTGGTCAAAAATGCCCAACGAAGAAGATGATAAGAACTCATTTGTTGATCCAGTCAGTGATTATGTTCCAACTGACGTTATAGTTGATCTAAAATCTGGAATATATAATTTATTTGTTTCTTTGTTAAACAATATGATGTTACATTATGGATCTATTGAAGCGGTAAATCAAGCCACCGCTTTTTTGGATCAGATATCCAATACATTTAAAAATACTTTACCAAATAATCCAAGCGAGGAGAAAGAAAAATGATAGACCCAAAGAATACAGTATCAATAACAGCTGGTGTTGTTGCAGACCCTGAGCTTGTTGCCAACGGCAACATCGCGAAACTGCGCATCGCAGTGGATTATGCAGGAAGTGAAAAAGGTTCTGGCATGAGTTCGGGATATTTTGATGTGGTCTACTATCTCAAGGATGGTAGCGATTTTGCATCGAAAAACGCCGCTTTCGTTTCAAAACAAATTAACGAATCAAAAATGAAGAAGGGCGCTCAAATTCAGATTCTTGGACGTTTGGTTCAAGAACGTTGGCAGCAGGACAACCAAAATCGTTCTAAGGTTGTCATCGTTGCCGAAGCCATCAGTTACGCTGGTTCTTCATATCAGAAAAATTCTAGTTCATCTTCTTCTGATTCAACAGAGCCAAAGAAGGCTGCAGCTAGTTTAATTCCAGATGAATTCTGATTTTAATCAAAAACAATTAAATCAAATAATATCATCTGCTTTAGATGATTCTGTGGTCCCAATTGATCGTCTTTACGGTCAGTTGGGATTTATGGAATCTCAGGTAATTGAATCTATTTTTACCGCTTTTAAAGATCGAATTGGTGAAACAGATTTAATTAATGTTATCAGAGATTCTAGAATACCGGCTATCTCTGTAAAAAATAATTTTAAGATTACTGATTTACACACTGTAACCAAAAATTGCAGCAAGTGTAAATCAAGTTTGTCTGTAGATCCACAGCTTCCTAAATGGAATGTAAATAATCCGGACGTTGTGTTTATTATGGATAGCCCCTTATTAACTCAACAAGTTACTTCTTTGTTTGTTGCTGCTTTGAAAAAATCTGGATTTAATTCCAACCAAATTTGTTTGACTTATTTGGTTAGATGTCCGGTAATTTCATCAAGCATTGATGACGTTATAATTGGCAATTGTTCCAATTACCTTCATCAAGAGATTCAAATAATGAATCCTAAACTTGTTGTGCCTATTGGCAGCAACCCTTTAAAGTTATTTTTTGGGCCAGATGCCAAGATTAAAACATATAAAGGAAAAATAACATGGCTTGGTTCATGGCCTATTTTTCCTATTTATTCTTTATTGTATATACTAAAAATAGGAGCTTCTGCTGAAGAAATTTTTTATGCAGATATGCTTCAAGCGTACCAATTTTGCTACAGTAAAGGTAGTTGATTAAAATGATAAATAGGTTAGATGAACAAGAATTTATTAAGTTGAAATCTTTTGTTATTGACGATGTAAAAGATTCGTCAAACAAGGAAGTTTTTGAATATCTTCACGAATCCCTGGATTTGTGGTTGTATATTCTTCAAACTTTGAGACGAGAAGTAGAGTTGCAGTTATCTTGTCAAAATTCAAAACTTAAAATGGATATTTATGGAGTGAAAAATTCGAATCCTGTTTCAGACATTGCAGAAGAATATAATCTGCAAAATGAAATTGTCAATCTTAAAATTAAACACCATAAATGGCGTATGTCAGTTTTGAAGTTTTTGACAAACATTGAAAACAAAACTTTATATGTTAAAATGTTGATATCTAATCGAAATACGTTAACAATATAAGGAGAATAATGGATTCCGTTATATTAGCTGCCATATTGACCGCTTTGGGCGCAATTTTGGTCGCTGTTATAGAAGGATTTTTTGCATATTATTTATCAGAATAATTTATGACACAAACAGTTGTTGATACAGATCTAATTTGTAAACTTAAACCGACTCTTGATGAAGAAGAGTCTTATGGTTTCATGGCTCAAAGCTGTATTGACAAATGGTTTATATACAATTCTGATAAATTGGGTGTAGAAAATGTAAAGGCTTTGGCTAATAATTTTATGGCTTTACATGGGACTACATTTTTTCCTAATAAAAATGAATTTTTTGACGAATTTTGGACCTCTGTTCCGTTGGGTATTTTCAGATATAAAATGTTAGCTGATGGAACGTTTTATTTGGTTGATTCTTATAAAAAAATTGATGGATACATCGTCGAAGGTGTTTATTGGGTCAACGGTTTTGTTTGTATTGTCAGAGACAATACAGGTATTATTCAAATAAAATTATTTATAAACGAAAAAACTAAAAATGTACAGCTTTATCCAGATGTTGAGTGATTAAAAGTAATTGCGTCGGTAGCTCAATCGGATAGAGCAATAGACTTCTAATCTGTAGGTTGCAGGTTCGATTCCTGCCCGGCGCGCTTAGTGCATATCCTTGCCGTTTGTTAGGAAGGATTTCATGTCTGGTGTTGTCATTTGTTTACATTTGTTTTTTATACTTATAAAATTTTTATTGATTGTCTTTGAAAAGAAGGAGCCAAAAATTTCAAATGAATACGAAGAATACTTTAAACTTGTTGCAGAATTCTGAAAATAGCGTACAAACTTATTCGCCATTAGATAGTTCTTTTATTGTCAAGATGTCTTGGTTTCAAGATGGCAACATTTTAATGTTAACATTTAAAACTGGCTCAATTTGGGCTTATTATGATGTTCCTTTTGAGATATATAGTGGCTTTTGCAAGGCAAAATCTTATGGATCTTATTTTAACCATAATATAAGGGACAAATATTATTCTGAGAGAGTCAACTATGTTAATATAGAGACTTTAGAGGTTTAATGGGTAAAAAAAAACGTAAAAAATACGCTCGTTACATTAAGAATTTTTATTTTGATGATTCTTTCTTTCCCAAACCCGTTACTTCACAACAGATCAAAAATATAGCTATCGAAGTTTTTGGTTCAACTTATTATACGGTTGACAAAGATTAGTAGCTTTATAAATATGGTATAATGTTATCATGAGTGATTCAAAACAATTAGAGCTTGCAATAGCTCAAATCGAAAGACAATTTGGAACAGGTTCAGTAATGAAACTTGGTTCAGACAATTTTCAACCGTGGCCGTCAGTTCCCACTGGCGCTCTATCTCTTGATAGAATTCTCGGTATTGGGGGACTACCAAGAGGTAGAGTTGTAGAAATTTATGGTCCAGAGGCGTCTGGTAAGTCAACTCTTGCCTTATCGATTGTTGCTCAAGCTCAAAAAAAAGACATCACTTGTGCTTACGTTGATGCTGAACATGCGCTTGATCCAGCGTATATGAACGCTGTTGGAGTGAACGTAAGCGAATTAATTTTTGCTCAACCTTCTTATGGTGAAGAGGCTTTAGAAATTGTAGACAAACTAGTTGCTTCTGGCGAACTTGGCGTAGTAGTAATTGATTCGGTCGCTTCTTTGATTCCAAAAGCAGAACTTGAAGGTGACATGGAATCTGCTCAGATGGGTCTTCAAGCTCGCATGATGGCAAAAGCAATGCGTAAACTTGTCGGTCACGCGAATACGCAAAAGACTCTTTTGATTTTCATAAATCAATTAAGAAACAAAATTGGCATTATGTTTGGCAATCCTGAAACTACTCCTGGTGGAATGGCCTTAAAATATGCTGCTTCAGTAAGAATTGATATTCGCAAAAAAGAAGATATTAAAGACAAGAATGGAAATTCTGTCGGAATCGTATCAAAAGTAAAAGTAATTAAAAACAAAATGGCTCCACCAATGAAGATGACTGAGTTTTCAATTATGTATGGTAAGGGCATTGATGAATATGGATGCGTTTTGGACGTGGCCATAGAAACGGGTATATTCACTCAAAAAGGCGCTTGGATATATTATGAGGGCGAGCTTTTTGCCCAAGGTAGAGAGAACGCAATTAATCAACTCAAAGAGAGTCCTGATATTTTTGTTTCCGTTAAGGAAAAGATTCAGAAGTCGTCTCAATAGAATATTATGTTATAATAGTTGCATGACGACTATTATTGCAATACAGGGCGATAATTTTGCCTTGATTTGTTCAGATTCTCGAGTTTCAGACGTTGACGATACTGGTTTTTCTACTCAAATGAATACTTTAAAAGATGGAACTTCTAAAGTTGCATCAAATGGAAAGTATTTGTTGGGTGCTGCTGGAGATCTTAGGGCCATAAACCTGCTTCATCACGCTTTCGATCCGCCTTCTGTTCCGGCAGGTATCAAGGGTAAAAAGTTGGATCAATTTTTTACGGTAAAATTTATACCATCTTTAAGAGAGTGTTTTGAACAACACGGTTATGCAACTCCTGACATAGAAGAAAAGAAACATATAGCAGAGCATGACTCTGTCGTTATTGTTGCTGTTTCTGGCAACATTTACGTGATTGATGGTGATTATTCATGGCTTTCGGACACATCTGGAGTTTATGCGCTTGGAAGCGGTTCGTCTTACGCCTTGGGTGCTTTGACCGCTTTAATGCCTAAAAATGCTTTAAAAACTCCAATGAATGTTCAATCCGCTAAAAAGCTTGCTTTAAAAGCTATGTCAATTGCTTCCCGTTTTGATCCCCACACTGGAGCCCCTTATCATACATTCGTTCAAGAACGAAAATAATTATTTTTGTGATATTGTCTTACATATAAATTAGTTTCATTTTTGGAGAATATCATGGTTAAAGAACAGCTAAGTTGTCAACTTTGCAGCACGGTTTGGTTTCGTGATCGGGCTCGAGGTAGAAAGCCGCGACTCTGCCCGACATGTTTACAAGACGCTATTGTTGTGAACACTCCTGTCATGCCCGCGAAAAACGAAGACATCGCAAAGCAAAAACACATCAATAATAAACGTCAGTGGATTTGCCCGTCTTGTTCCATGGAAATTACTACTTATGTCAATTTAAGTCAGCCGCCAGGTTGCACAAATCCTTCGGCACATACTTCAAGATATGTCGAAATGATTCCTTATGATCGGAAAGAAGAAAAAATAGTTTTATATGTATAAAATAATTTACTGAAGATAAGCGCAAAGGCAAAAACAATGACAGAAGTAAATCATCAGATGGTTCATATTGAGGAAATGTATAGAGAAACTCAATTGAACAAAAAGTTATGAAAATTTCTCCTAATATAGTTTATGAAGAATTTCTTGTTCTTGTAGAAAAATACGAAAGACTCGTTCCAGATTGGAATTATGGAACAGCTTATTTCAATATATTGACATCGGTCAAACCGCAGCTTGCTGATTTGATCCGCAAAACTATTTACGATCCTTACAACAAAGATACGGTGAACGACGAGACTCATAATTTTGTTAAATCAAAATGGTGAGTTCATAATTATTTTTTTTAATTTTTAGAACCTAAAATTGGGTATTTATTAATTAGAACCTAAAACTGGATCTTTATTAAAAGATTACATTCCAAACGGAAGGATTCCTTGGCTACTCATATACGTCAATCCAAGACCGCCTAGGCCAACAGCGCCAGTTAAGCCTATGATTTTTCCAGCCGAGCTTGGATCCATTCTAAGACCAGAACTTCCTTTTCTCATTCCGTAAGATCTAACTGCTCGAGCGGCTTCTTTGCCGGTCCTTGCGAGGTTGCGCCTATTAAAACCCGCTGCTGCCAAACCCATAGATCCAGCCATTCCGACTCCGGCTACACCAAATCCTTTGGCGGCGCCCATAGCATCGCCTTGCTTTGCGTTAAGGTATCCGATAACCTGCGCCGGCAACTCCAACTCCGGCAGCAAGTTTTGAACCGGTAAACCTCCTGCTACCTTTTGCAAAATCATTGCTACTCAGTAATTCCATTCCCCTTGTTGTTCTGTTTGCGGAATTTCTAGTTATTTGCCTTCTTATAGATCTTGCTCCCAAAGCGGGGCTGGCCATTGTTGTCGCAATACCCCCGAGCATCATTCCTGCGCCCACCTCTGTGTGTCCAGATTGAGCTGCTGCAAATCCTCCGGCTGCTATGCCTAATCCGGTAAGCGTTCCGACCAACGCTTCTGCCGACTGTTTTAAAATAACCAGCTGCATTTCCCATCGGCATTTTGAATTCCTCCAAATTTTACAATTATATAGTACATATAAATTGAAAAAAATAATTTTAAATTGCACTATGTGATATAATTTTTCTGCAAAATACAACAGTTTAACAGGATATACAAATGACATACGGCGAGATATATACTGAAATTTTATCTTCATTAAAAAGAGATAATTTTCCTGTCAACAATCAAATTTGGGCGGCAAAAGTAATCGCTGATTCTTTGTGGCAGGTCAATTTGATGCTCAACTCTAAGCAAAGTGGATCATTACCTTCGGTAAAAGAATCTATAAAGACCATTGTTAGTTCTCGGATATGTTTATAATTCAGACAACAATCTGAGCAATTATCTCAAGTCAAATTGGTTTTCTGAGTAACTGCGGGTATAAGTTAATGGTAGACTGGCATGTTTCCGACCTGCTCGTGGGAGTTCGATTCTCCCTTCCCGCTCCATTTTTATGACATATGGTTACTATTTTGACATATCTCTAATATAAGAGGAGCCATTATGGTCGGTAAGAAACCAGCAAAAGTAAACTCTGGCAACTCAGTTAAACAGGTTGAAAGACCAGGAAAACCCACCCTATATGTAGCTGGCTTTAAGAGTTCTGGTAATATATGCCCTAAGTGTGGAAAGCAGACAAAAAAAGGAATAGTGTATGAGCATCAAAATATACTTTATTGCAGTAGGGGCTGCGTAATAGCAGCTTAGCTGCAATTAAAAAACAATATATTTTATGGCTAAAAGTATTTATGTTCATCAAGTTGGCGCTGGTGATTGGACTGGTGGTAATTTTAAGTTATCAGATGGGTTAGACCCAAGTGATCCTTCTAGTTACGTACGTCATGTTCCTTATTTAGATCCCAAAGTAAACTTAAACCATGGTTGGAAAATACATGGAGATTTTGGGTCTCGCATGTCTCCTGACGAAGCGGCAGCCCAGCTTGGACTTGCTTTTAATTCTCCGCAATATGATTTGCGACAAGGTTTTAGAACTATAGACAAAGCTAAAAGATTAGCCGCCAAAACAAGGGTTGATGCCCTTATGAAAGACGTGCCAAATCCAACTGGAGTTGACCATTTTCAAAATTTCATAGGAGCGTTTTTTGGTCATCATGAATCTAGTGGCTTGGGAGTGGGGCTTAGATATGGTAAAAAGCTTCCCCAACTTGACTCGAACGGAATGCCAGTATTTATTAATCCACTTGACATGCTGGGTTTTCAGGAAGCAATGGCAGAATCTGGCATTGAATATAAAGTAAACCCAGATAAATACACATCAGGAAGACATTTTACTGCTTATCCACAAACTTTGGAACATAGAGATAGACTTATAGATATTTTAGAAAAAAAAGTTTCTTCAGGTGATCTTAATCTTACCCCACAAAATGATCCAACTTATAGAGCAAAGATGGGGGGCGGAGAAGGCGGAAAAGGCAATAAAAACCATCCATTAAGTACTCATATACAAGGAAGATTTACTACAGATTATGCAGCTCCTCCTGATCCAGTAACTGGTGTAATTGATTATGCTAGTGACAGCATGGGTGGTCCGCGGAAAAGACAGGGTAATTACTGGTGAAATAAATGATGAGCAGCTAAAACGTATTTCAGATTTAAAACAACAACATCCAGAATTTAAAGAAATTATAGATGGCCCCGTTGGGTACAAAAGCCCATATAGAACAATTGAACAGATTGCTCAAGATAGAAAAAGCGGTGTAATTCATCCATCTAAAGGAATAAGTTATTCAGGTTTATTTACTGACGATATTACTGACGTAGTTGGAGATAATGAAACTACAACGCCAACACCAGCACCTGTTGCAAAACCAGTTGTTAAAACAATACCAGCACCTGTTACAGAACCAGTTGTTGAAACAGCTAAAAGTGGTAGACCAATAATAAAAGTAGGAAAACCAGTAGAAAAAGCAGAAGAAACTGCCAAAAAAACAACAGAAAAAGCAGAAGAAACTGCCAAAGAAACAACTTTAAAAGCTGGAAAACCAATTGATGAAATTAAGACAGCAACTCCAGTTAAAAAAGTTGCAGAAGAAACAGGAGAAATTGTTAAAGATGTAACTGAGGTAGTGGCTGTTGGAGAAGAAGCTGAAGATAAGCTTTATGAAAAAGGCGAAAAGAAACTTGAAAAAGAAGAAGAAAAAGCTAAAGAAAAACTTGTTGAGGCGTTTGCGGAAGCAGAAAAGAAAAATGCAAGAATGTTGAGCGCTTCAGGAAGAGCTCCAGTAGATTCTCCTTTTAAGAAAAGAATTGTTAGTGGTTTAACGGAAATAACCGGCAAGGAGCCAGGAAGAACAACAGTAGAGCTTCTTGAAGCAGCCGAAAATCTTTCAAGAGGCGTTTTAACTGCTATGAAGGATGGAAAAAATTTGAGACTTGCAGGAACCGCAGCTCTTTTGTCTGTGGCCGGATTTGCCATAGGCAAAAGACGTGATCAAGTTAAAAAAGATTCTTTTGAAGGCATGGACATTGATGAAGAACAGGAACTTAAAAGAAGTCTAATGTCTGATGGTTAGGTTAAAAACCATTAAAAATGGTACTATAAATACATGAAAAATTATTGGCTTTCAGAGGAAGTATACTGCCGCCATTCCGACAACGAGGCTGCAAAACAACCTGGTTCAAAAGACATGCCCTGTTGTGACGTTTCTGACATGGATAGGGTCAGAATGTCGGCTGCGGAAAGAGAATTCGCCAACAGTCTACTTTCAATAGCTCAAAAATATGGCAAACTTTCGGACATGGATAACAACGGAATATGGGTTGGGTATGTTTCTAAATCTGAAAATGAAGATTATGAAATAGGCGTTCGCTGCGAAAATTGTGTTCTGCACGAGTCAAAATCGGTGTGCAGGATTATTAAACAAAAAATTGAACCAGGTGGACGTTGTCGTTTGGCGGCTATACCGGACGGTTTAGTCAATGTCAATATGGATGAAGATGAAGATGAAGATGAAGAGTAATTTTAAAATATGGACGAAGAGAACAACCTAACAGAATTTAACGAAGACGATGTAAAACTTTTGTCAAGACGTAATCAAAAAAGATTCAAAAAGTTAATGCCCCAGATAGAACAAAGGATTGCCGATCTTAAAAGCGAAAATCAATTATTGACACAAGAAATATCTGCGTCTAAGACTCCAGAAATTGTTGAGACTAAAGTTCTTGTATCCGAATATGACAAGGCCTATAGGGAATATCTAAACGCTCAAATTAACAGTGAAGAAACAGAAAAACAACTTTCCGTGCATTCGTCCAGCACGTCGAATTATGGTTCTGAAATAATATGGTTTTCCGTAGTGATTGGTTTGGTTTTTGATTTCCTTTTGTGGAAAGATATTTTTTCTGGTAAATTTGGGCAAGATATCTGGGCGGAGAGGGCCGAAAGAGCTTCTGCAGTTATCATGTCTTTTTCCTACGCTTTTATTTGCGCACAATTGGGGGCGTCTTATGCGATCAAGGTTTTTGCTAGAAAAAAAATTGAGTCTACAAATCAAAAAGAAATTGAAATTTATAATAAATCAACCTCCAAAAATACTTTTGGAATCAATGTATTTTTATTTCTTATGCTTACCCTTCTTTCAACCTCCGCCAGATTTACCCAAGATTCTTTAGATGTTGCAAATAAATTCATCCTTTCCTTAGCGGCTGTAAGCATTGGTCTTGTTATTTCTGCCATCGGTTACTGGTATACTGATGTGTACGAACATTACATAAAAGCGGCAAAAAACAAAGAGAATAAAGCTAAAAAAAATTTTTACAGGCTGCAAAAAAAAGCCAAAGGAAAAAACAATGCAGATTGATATCAGAAAAATTATCGTCAGATTTTCAGTCGCCGTGGTCGCTTCGGCCATATTGGCGTATATTTTCTGGCCCCAACCAGAAGTTGTGGTAACAATTGAACAGACCACAACAACAGTGACTACCCTAGTAATTGTGGCTGATCCTCCGTGTTTAGTGCTTTATCAAAAAGATAAAGACGTTACAGCGTTCGAAGAAACGCCATGTATTTCTACGTATGTTCAAAAATATGCAGCTGGTTACTATATTGGTCTAAATGTGGTTTGCAGAGCGTCTAGCGACGGACAAAATGCAAATAGAAACAATTTATCAGAACGAAGAATGAAATCTCTTCAATTTGAACTTTTAGATCGTGGAATTCCTTACCAAAATATTAAAGCTAAATCACTTGGAGACACCTCCCCGTATCCCGGCATAGATCCAGAAAGCGAAGATGGTAGAATAGCAAATAGATCTTGTGAAATTACAGGAATTGTTAAATAGTGAAAGTATGGATTGACCAAGACTTATGTACTGGAGATGGACTATGCGCAGAAATAGCCCCCGATGTATTCATCATGCTGGAGGATGGATTGGCGTACGTCCAGGAGAATGGGAAAGTATTTTCGAAAGCGCGAGGCAATCCGGAAGGCGCCGCAGGTTTAGCCTCTTTTACAGAAGACCGTCTTAATGACGTAGTAGAAGCCGCCGAGGAATGCCCGGGCGAGTGTATATTTATAGAAGTGGATTAATGAGAAAAAAAGAGAGTTATATTTAAAAATAACAAAACACTCTTTTTGTCTTACTATATTTACATCAATTTAAAATATTGGTGGCAACATGAAAAATAAAGACCTGTTTATAAATGTACTTCTTAGAATTCTTGCTACTTTTGCAGCATCTGGTCTTGGCGTTATCGGCGCAGGAACGATTGCTGGTGTTCCAATACTCAAGGCCGTCTTCATGGCTGGAATTGCAGGAGTTGCAGTAGTCGTAGAAGGTTTGTCTCGCGCATTCCTTGAAGATGGCAAGTTGTCTCATGCAGAAATAAATGAAGTATTTAATAAAGTCGACAAAAAATCGCCAGCGAAGGCTAAGGCGAATGAAACGAATTAGTCTTGGGTTGGGTATTGCTTTCTTGCTTGTTGGGTGCGGTTATGACGGTCATTATCGCTATGCTTGCCAAGATCCAGCAAACTGGGGATCTAAGGAATGCGAGCCACCAATCTGTGAAGTAGACGGCAACTGCACAAAAACACTACTGGGTTTTGACCCGACGGAGACAACA
>Ga0172373_10002561_pt1 | contig 27627 bp, 24 predicted proteins | sample Lak10m_2_FD_114546 | JGI IMG/M metagenome (GOLD analysis project Ga0172373, IMG submission 114546) | Freshwater microbial communities from Kabuno Bay, South-Kivu, Congo - kab_092012_10m | ecosystem: Environmental > Aquatic > Freshwater > Lake | place: Democratic Republic of the Congo...
AACCTGTTTTATCCTTCGGTTAAATCCTTCTTCAAGCTATTTTTCTTCTGGATCCTTTTTTTTGACCTCCAGCGCTTACTGTTTTCCATACACAACTTCGACAAGATTACTCAATTGAGTTTCTTTGACTTTCTAGGCGTGTTTTGGTATTCCATCCGACTTGATGTGGCAATGGCTTCTTTTTTAAATATGCCTCTACTCATCGTCATCTTGTTGCATTATCTCGTTCAAAAAAAATGGTCAAACAGTATAATTTGGATTGTCATCAGCATAGAAATCGTAATTGTTGCTTTGGTTCACGCAGGTGAAATTAATACATACCCTGAATGGAATCACAAATTAACTAGCCGTGTATTTACCCACCTGTTGCATCCTGATGAAGTAGTAAGAACAGCAAATACGAGTATGACATGGTGGTTCATTATCTATTCGCTAGTTGAAGTGGGAATAGGTACTTATTTAGTCAAAAAAATTGGTCGTAATACCGAATTACCATCGACTTCCTTAAAAAAAAGACTTTTGTTAACCCCACTAGTTTTAATCATGACGAGTGGTACCTTTGTGCTACTTGCTCGAGGTGGAGTGCAGCAAATACCTATTAATATAGACGCAGCCTATTTTTCTAAAAACTATGTTGCCAATGACCTTTCGGTCAATTCATTTTATTTCTTTGGCAAAAGCAGTTTATTATACAACAGAAGCGATAAAGGGAATGTTTATCCAAAGGTTCCAGTGAAGCTAGCCAAGAATTTATTCAAGGACCTGTACAATTACCCCAATAAACACGATACTTTAATATTGAATCAAGCCAAACCGAACTTGGTCTTTATCCTATTAGAAAGTTGGTCTGCTAATGCTATTTACAAATTAACCAAAGGGGATCGAACAACACCATTTTTTGATCAATTGTGCGATAAGGGACTGTTATTCAGTTCTATTTATGCCTCGGCTGGCACTTCCGAAATTGGCCATGCTAGTATATTCAGTGGATATCCTTCCCTACCCGAAGTAGCCATTACCATGCAACCTGATCGACATAGGAACTTGCCCTCAATTAGCAATGATTTGCACAAAAAAGGATATTATACCGGGTATTTGTTCAGCGGCGATTTAACTTATGGTAATATTGGCGGTTACCTCAACGAGCATGGTTTTGACGATATTGCGGATGAGAAAGATTTCCCTAATGGGCTGAATAAAGGAAAACTGAATTATTACGACGAGGACTTGTACAAATTATTCTTAAAACGCATCAGAAATTCGAAACAACCTTTCTTACAATGTGCTTTCACGGGCTCTACACATTCACCTTATGACTACCCGAAATCAACTAAGCAACATAAATGGCCCGGTGCAGAGGCAGATTTCATGCAATCGATGGAATATGCTGATGCTTGTCTAAAAAAATTCTTTGATCAAGCTAAAAAAGAATCGTGGTATAAAAACACCTTATTTGTTCTCATTGCAGACCATGGGCACGCTACAAATGCCATGCAAGACCCCAATAACATGGCCTACTTTCACATACCCTTGTTACTATATGGTGAGCCGTTAAAAACTGCATATCGTGGCAGACAAATTCAGAAACTAGGGTCACAAGCAGACTTAGCGAAAACATTAGCTTACCAGTTAAATCTGAATTATTCGCACTATTCTTGGTCAAAAGACCTATTGAATCCTTCTAGTCCATCATTCGCATTGCATTCTATAAATCGATGCTACGGTTGGTTAACACCAGATGGGCATTTTTCTAAAAGCCTTGATTATAAGGAAGATTTGATGAATTCATTTCCTGAAAAATTAAAAAAAGACGAAGTTTTGCGCTGTCATGCTTTCATGTCATTACTTTTGAATGATTACGAAAACTAGGGGTAGTGAAAAAAATCTTACTTGTTCGATTCAGTTCTATAGGTGATATTGTACTTACAACACCGGTAATTCGTTGCATAAAACAACAACAGCCTGAAGTCGAATTGCATTACCTCACCAAAACCTCCTACAAGGAATTGATCTGTGACAATCCTAACTTGTCAAAGATATACAGCATAGAGCGATCTATTAAGGAAATTGGCAATGCGCTTAAAGAAGAAAAGTACACTTGTATTATAGATTTACATCATAACATCCGCACCAAAAGGTTGTCGATGATGCTACATGTTCCGATGTATTCATTTCCGAAATTGAATATTCAAAAATGGTTACTTGTACAATTCAAATGGGATCTTTTGCCACAAATTCATATTGTTGAACGTTATTTTGAAGCTTGTAAAGCATTGAACATTGACAATGATGGGAAACCTGGAGAACTATTTATTGCTGAAAAGAACAAAGTTGTACTCGGCAAATTATTCCAAAATACGGACCCAATAATAGGTATCGCTATCGGTGCACAATTTGCTACAAAGCGTCTTCCAAAACATAAATTGAGTGAACTCATTAAAAATTTGAAGGGTAACATAGTACTGATTGGCGGTAAAACAGATCTTGATTTAGGTGAACAACTTTGTGCTGAAAACAAGAATAAATCAGTGATTAATACCTGCGGTTTGTACTCCTTACAACAATCGATTTCTCTTGTATCTCAACTCAATGTCCTTGTTACTCATGATACGGGTATGATGCACGTTGCAGCGTGCTTTGATGTTCCGGTTGTAAGTATTTGGGGCAACACAACACCGAAGTTAGGCATGTACCCTTACCGCGGTAATAAACCTGTCAATTATACCATGCATGAAGTTCAGGGTTTATCTTGTAAACCGTGTTCTAAAATAGGTTTTCACCAGTGCCCGAAAAAACACTTCGCATGTATGGAGCAACAAGATATTGGCAATATATCTCAAGCAGCAAATCGGTTTATGCAATAACCACTAAGCCACGAACAACTTCTTCAACTCCTTAGCCTCTTTCGGATTCAATTTACCTGCCAAAATAAGGCTCAATTGTTTTCTTCTCAGTGCGCCTTCAAATCGAAGTTTTTCTTCCTCCGTTTCAGGAACAAGTTCTGGCACTTGAATTGGTCCACCATGCTGGTCCACTGCAACAAAGGTATAGATGGCTTCATTACACTTTTCTCGTATACCTGTCACTTGATCCTCGACAAAAACATCCACAAAAACCTCCATGGAAGAACTGAACGAACGAGAAACCTTGGCTTCCAATGTAACAATTGACGCATGATTAATTGGCTTTTGAAAAGAGACATTGTTAACTGAGGCGGTTACTACCACCCGCTTACAATGTCTGTGCGCGGCAACGCTTGCAATTTCATCCATCCAAGCCAATAATTGTCCACCAAATAAATTACCTAAGGTATTGGTGTCATTGGGTAATACGACCTTTGTGGTAATCGATAGTGTTTCGCTCGCTTTTCTAGGTTTCATACGATACAATTTGGTTCAAATTTAACCATAGGAAACTGAATCAGGAGGAATTCATTTCATTTTCTAGTTCAATAAAAGTTGATATCCACTTGAATTCTCAACCTTTAGATATTATATTTACGCAGATATTTACAGACATGGAGCAACTGATAAAAGATTTCCCACAGAACATTAGCGATGCACTGATCATAGCACAGAAGGCAACTATCACAAAACCTGATAAAAATATTACGAATGTTGTAATTTGTGGTATGGGAGGTTCTGGTATAGGGGGTAAAATTGTTGCTGAATGGTTGCAAGATTTTGCTCCTGTTCCGGTGGCAATTTTAAACGATTATTCCTTGCCAAACTACGTAAATAATCAATCTTTAGTTATCGGCTCATCCTATTCAGGAAATACTGAAGAAACCTTAGAAGCCTTGCATACCGCATTAGACAGAGGTGCTCATATCATTGGGATTTGTTCGGGTGGACAATTGGAATCTTTTTGTAGGGCTAATGGATTTGAGTTTATTACGGTGCCTGGAGGTAATCCACCGCGTTCTGCCATAGCATTTTCGATTGTGCAGCTGATGCATATTTTTAATATGTTTGGATACATTCCAGCCACAACTTATGCTGATTTATCAAAAAGTATTTTACTTCTTCAAGAACAAAATACCCAAATTCACGAGGAAGCAAAAAAAATTGCAACACATTTATACGGTAAGGTTGGAGTAATTTATTGTTTGAACGGATACGAAGGTGTAGCAGTGCGAGCGAGACAACAATTCAATGAAAATTCGAAATACTTAGCTTGGCATCACGTCATTCCAGAAATGAACCACAATGAGCTTGTGGGTTGGGGTGGTGGAGATAATCGCTTTGCGGTTTTAGTGCTTTTATCGGATGATTGTCACCCTAAAAATAAGCAGCGCTACGCTATCAATAAACCAGTTATAGAGGCAAAAGCGGGTCATATTTTTGAAGCTCGGTCGATAGGGTCATCAAAAGTAATTCGTTCCGTATACTTTATTCATTTGGTAGATTGGGCTTCCTATTATTTGTGCCAATTGAACAAGGCCGATATCATGGATATTGACGTCATTGACAACTTAAAAGAGGCGTTAGCAAAACAGAATTAATGTCAAAACCTCAAGTTCAATTTTTGGATTTAGGCCTTATTGACTATAAGCAAGCCTGGGATTATCAAGAAGAGTTATTTCAAAAAACTATTCAACACAAAATTGATGTTCGTAATGGTGTACGCTCTGATTCAACGTCAAACACCTTGATATTTTGTCAGCACCCTCATGTATATACCTTAGGAAAAAGTGGTTCTGAATCGAATCTTTTATTGAATGAGACAGAGTTAATTGCACATGATGCAACCTATTACAAAATAAACCGAGGCGGGGACATTACATATCACGGTCCAGGACAACTTGTTGCTTATCCCATATTTGACTTAGATCATTTTTTTACAGATATTCATAAGTACATGCGATACCTGGAAGAAGCTGTTATACAAACACTTAAAACATTTGGCATACCTGCTGGAAGGGTTTATGGATTGACCGGTGTTTGGGTAGACGGGGATACTCCCAAAGCAAGAAAAATATGTGCCATGGGAGTAAAGAGTTCTCGATGGGTAACCATGCACGGAATAGGATTTAACGTAAACGCTGACCTTTCCTATTTTTCCCATATTATTCCTTGTGGAATTGATGATAAAGCAGTAACTTCAATGGAAATTGAACTTGGAAAACCTGTTTCACTAGAAGCTGTTTCAACTGAGTTGAAAGACCAATTAGCGAAGATTTTCGAGTATCAATACATTTAATTTTCGCATCATGTTCCGAGTATTGAAAAGTATTTTACGAGGAATAGGTTATTTTTTACTTGGAGTATTTATCCTGCTTAACCTGTTTATCATCCTTTCTGGACGTTTTTACCTCTACAAGGGTATACGTAACACCTACCTCATTGGTAAAACAGGCCCGGGAATTTATGATGTTGACGTTTTTGCAAATGTTACCATTCACAAACCACAAAAAGCCTTTCAATTCATCCGTGACAAACGATTGAACAAGGTTAAACTTGCCCAACAAGACATCACGTATATGGATAAACTCGAAACCAGTGTATTTCTCGTTCTACAAGGAGACACCTTGCTCTATGAACGTTATGCATTAGGACACAAGCCATCTACGGTGTCTAACAGTTTTTCTGCAGCAAAAACAGTTGTTGCTTTATTGATTGGCGTGGCACTCGACGAAGGAAAATTGAAATCTTTAGACGAACCCGTAGGAAATTATATACCGGAGTTTAAGGGAGGTAAAAAAGGTAAAATAACCATTCGACATTTATTGATGATGGCTTCTGGTTTAGATTGGCAAGAAAGTGGATCCAACCCTTTATCTGAAAACGCAGAATCCTATTACGGCACAAATCTTTATGGATTAGTTACACGCCAACAAGTTGAACAGTCACCCGGAAAAAAATTCATATATCAAAGTGGGAATTCACAACTTTTGGGTTTCATACTTGAACGTGCAACCGGAAAATCCATAGGCGAATATACCCAGGAAAAACTATGGAAACCCATTGGAGCAGGAAGTGATGCTTATTGGAGTATGGATAAGGAAGGTGGTGCAGTTAAATCATTTTGCTGTCTTTACTGCACTGCATTGGATTTTGCCAAAATTGGAAAGCTCATCTTAAATTACGGCAACTACAACGGAAAACAGCTCATCAGTCAGGCATTTATGGAAGAAATGATGACTTGTCCACCAATCAAGACCGAAGAATTTGTTCCGAATATGCGCTATGGCTTACATATTTGGACTTATGAGGATGCAGGAGAGAAGATTAACTACTGCCGTGGAATAAAAGGACAGTATATCATTACCATACCAGCAGAAAATTTGATTATAGTGCGCCTTGGTTCTAAACGAAACGATAACTTTGTTATCGAAAAGGATCAACTAAAAAATCCTGCATATTATAAAGCAAACGTAGGAAAAGTTGGTCATCCGACAGATTTATTCAGGTATACAGCAATGGGTAAAAAAATTGCTAAACAGGCAAACAAATAACATGAAGGAAGGCTTATTAGGACCAAAAGTAGAAAAGGTAGGTATAGCAGTTGTAGAGGAAATCGATGATCAAAAAGAAATCATGTACTACGTGTATTTGGTAAATCTTAGAGAGGATATCATGGAAGGTATCATTGTCACCAGTGTTGGTTATGGTGAGAATGCAAATACAGGTGAACGCATCAAAACATCTACACTTCGACATTCACTGGAAGTCCTTCTTCCTAACGAAGTTGCAAAAATTGAACCGATCATGCCCGAAGTTTTTGGCTTGGCTAATGAATATTGGATAAGTTTTTGGGTTGAGGATCAATTATATGATAAGAAGTTTGTTTTTCTTCCAGAAACAATCAACCCTAAAAAAATGAAAGAAATTAGTCCTTTTGGTAAAAAGGGGGTAATGATTATATAGGTTAATTGGCATCGAAAGCGCCTACCAAAACATCAATCGTTTTTATTTCGGTTACCCACTCCACTAACAAATCACTGTGTTGGTTAATTTGGTAACCACCAGCATAGATCGGAATTTGTTCACTTTCCTCATGCAGTTGCTTGAAATAAGAGCGCATGAAATTTTGATCCACAGACGTCAACCAAGACGTTACTAAAGCACGGGGTTTAAATCGTTGAATGCTTTCAACTAATGCATCATAAGGCAAACTTTGACCGAAGTAAATTACTGGGATTTGCTTTTGCTTCATGCAATACGCATAAAACAACAAACTGATTTCATGCCATTCGTGTTCGGGCAGAAAAAGGAAGACTGGATTTTCGTGAATATTGGCAACGTAAGATAACTTGTCTATTTCAGCAACAATTTTTTGGCGAATTAGGTTTGAAATAAAATGCTCTTGAGCAGGGGTTATTGTACCTACCAACCACATAACCCCAATACGATCTAAAAAAGGCATCAAGTAATTGATAAATGTATCTTGTAACCCAACACGATTGATTAAGTCTTGAAAAGTGTCTTTAAACAACTGCTCGTCTAAATTTACCAACGACAAGATAAAAAGTTCAACGCTTTGATTATCAGATTTGTACTTATTCAGTTTGTAGAAATGCTCCGTAATTTGATCGACATTCATGTCGGCAATTTTCGAAATCTTATACCCATTTTTGTTTAACATTGAAATCTTTAAAATCAATGTCAATTCTTCGTCGGTATACGTTCTGATTTGCGTTTCGGTGCGTTCAGGTACTAGAATTCCGTAGCGTTTCTCCCAGATACGAAGCGTGTGCGCTTTAATACCTGTCAAATTTTCAAGATCCCTAATTTTGTACTCGGCCATTAGCTAAAATCATACTGTGAATTCCAATAAAATCTAAACAATCACCCTTGTAAAATGTTTACTAATGGTGCGAATTTCACGTATATTTGCCACAAAAAAAACATTAATCCGCAAATTAGCGCGTAAAATCATGAAATATTACTTCTCGTTATTATCTGTCATTTCCATCCTTTTTGTAACATCATGTTCATCACCAACTGAAACAAAAAAGTCTGAAACTACAGATGAATTTAATTTATCAGATGACTATTATGAATTTAAAGGGTTGTCTCTTAAAGATTATGATATTCCATGCATGATTATGCTCCCAGACGAAACTGCAAATATTGGCGCAGCAACAAAACCCGATATCACACACATTGAGGGTGACTTTATTTGGGATATATCGCTTGGAAATAACTTCAGTTTACACATAGAAGACTATGGAGATTACACTGATCTTGTTGACTACAAAAGAAAAGAATTAACGAAACAAGACATCTTTAAAATCAACTATTTGGTTGAGGAAAAAGACCTCTTAGTTTATGAGCGAAGACTCATTGTTAAAGGTTCAAAAAATGCATCTCCAAAGGTAGGTATTGAGCATAAATCCTATCATGTATACGGCCAGAAGACTATTAACGGGATTACCTACGAATTTAGAAGTCGTGAGGAGGGATACGAACAAAAACGCATCATTTCCCTCATGGCAAAATCGATAAAGTCAGTTGAAGAAATCAAATAATATGGAACTAAATAGAGAAAATTGCCTAAGCGTTCTAGGTCACGTCATAGAACCTGACTTGAAGAAGGACATTGTTTCGCTTAATTTAGTAGAAGAACTTAACATTGACCAGAATCGAATAACCTTGACCGTTCATGTCTCTAATCCTGCGATGCATGCGCGTAAACGGATGCAAGAGGCCATAGAGTTCAACATAAAGAAATCGTTTGGTGAAAACATAGAAATTGTTTGTCAAGTAAAAGGAATTCCTGCTGAATCACGAGAAGCAAGAAGAAAAATTTTACCAGAGGTGAAACACATTATTGCTGTTGCATCAGGTAAAGGCGGTGTTGGTAAGTCAACACTAACAGGCAATCTGGCTGGTGGTCTTGCCAAAGCAGGTTATCGTGTAGGCATCGTTGACGCAGACATTTACGGTCCGTCTATGCCGACTATGTTTGATGTGGTTAACGAACGTCCAACCATGATTGACGTAGATGGCAAAGCCATGATTAATCCAGTGATGAGTTATGGGATTAAATTGCTATCCATTGGATTTTTTACTGATCAAGACAATGCTGTGGTATGGCGTGGTCCTATGGCTGCCAAAGCATTAACACAACTATTTACAGATGCTTATTGGGGTGAACTCGATTATTTGTTAATCGACTTGCCACCGGGTACGGGTGACATCCACTTATCTTTGGTCCAAACCGTACCTTTAGATGGTGTGGTGATCGTATCAACGCCTCAAGAGGTTGCATTGGCAGATGCAAGACGAGGAGTAAACATGTTTAAAATGGACAGCATCAATGTTCCAATTGTTGGTATCGTTGAGAATATGGCTTGGTTTACACCTGCAGAATTACCTGAAAACAAGTACTTTATTTTCGGTCGAGATGGAGCTAAAAATCTGGCAAATGGGTTGGACGTACCATTCCTTGGCCAAATCCCTTTGGTTCAGAGTGTTTGTGAAGCAGGAGATGCCGGAAAACCGGCAGTTTTCCAAGAAAACAGCGTTATTGCTACTGCATTTGATGATTTGGTTCAAACCTTCGTCAAAACGGTAGAAACCTTAAAACCATCACAAACAACCGTATTATAATGGATAAGCAAGATCTTACAGCCAAAGTAACAAGTGCATTAGAACAACTTCGTCCTTTCTTACATGATGATGGGGGTGATATGGAATTGGTTGATATAACAGAGGAAGGCATTGTTCAGGTAAGATTAAAAGGTGCATGCAGTGAATGCTCTATGAGTAGCATGACCTTAAAGGCTGGATTAGAGGAAGCTGTCAAAAAAATGGCTCCAGAAATTCAAGCGGTGGTCGCAGTGGATTAAAATCAAATACTATTTCATTAAAAATGGCTGTCAAAAAAAATTGACAGCCATTTTTGTATTGTTTCTTCAGCCTACTTATTTAGCCGCTGCATATTTTTTTGCGACAACATCCCAATTCACCACATTAAAAAATGCTTGGATGTAATCAGGTCTTCTGTTTTGATAATTTAAATAGTATGCGTGTTCCCATACATCCAACCCTAAAATCGGTGTACCATTGCACCCTTCTCCCATTAACGGGTTATCTTGATTTGCTGTTGAACATACTACTAACTTCCCAGCTTCAACACACAACCAAGCCCAACCAGAACCGAAACGTGTGGTAGCAGCTTTGGCAAACTCCTCTTTGAATGCATCAAAAGAACCGAATGTAGATGAAATTGCTTCAGCTAACTCACCCGTTGGTTGACCACCAGCATTAGGAGACATCACTTCCCAAAATAAATTATGATTCCAGAAACCACCACCATTATTTCTTACAGCAGGCTTGTCTTTGCAAGCAACCAAGATCTCTTCAATTGTTTTGCCTTCTAAATCTGTTCCTTGAATTGCTGCATTCAAGTTAGTCGTGTAAGCAGCATGGTGCTTACTGTGGTGGATTTCCATTGTGCGTGCATCAATATGCGGCTCTAATGCATCGTATGCATACGGTAATTGTGGTAATTCAAATGACATTATTTATCTTTTAAGGTTAAACACTTATTATATTAAAGCGGTTCAAAAGTATAAATTAATTGTTCCCGATTTTGAATCGGGTCATTACTTTGTTTTATATTTATTCTTGTAATTATTGTACAATTCTAATTGTCGATTGCTCACAGGAATTTGATTCCCATCCAGAAAGATGTGCGTTACTTGATGGCTTATTGGGTCTAATGCATTCCCCTTCGAAACAAAAACTGATGCTTGTTTACCGATTTCAAGTGAACCCAATTGGCTTTCTAACCCTAAAATTTTGGCTGTATTTAACGAAACACTTGCGATGGCTTGTTCAACAGTTAGGCCGTAAGCAACTGCTGTGCCCGCAAGAAAAGGTATATTTCTTGCATGCATGGCTTCCATATCTCCTTCATTTTGCAAGCAGTACAACACACCAGCCTGTTGCAACAAATAGGGTAATTTATAAGGCAAATCAATGGGGTCTTCATCTTTTACAGGCAGACTATGCAAGCGGGTTAACATGACAGGAATGTTGGCATCTTTTAGACGATTAAGTACTTGATATGACTCATTTCCCCCCACAATAACAGGATACTTAATATCGAACTGTTCGGTGAATGCAATGACATCCAATATTTCTTGTGCTCGATTGGCGTGAAAAAAAACACGCTGATCTCCATTTAAAGCAGAACGCATAGCATCTAAGCGCACGTCGGTTTTCTGTTCTAATGTCTTGTTCGTGTTGTACGAAAATGCCAACTTATAAAAATCAATTAATTCAAGGCGTTCTTTTCTGTAGGCTTTTGAATCATCAGCAGAACTGCCATAACTTGGCCAATTGATGTGTAAACCATCATTCACTTGAATCGTGGCATCCTCCCAATTCCAACCATGCAAGGTCATAATTGACGACATGCCGGAAATTCTTCCCCCTCTGGGGGTTGCTTGGGTAAACAAAACCCCATTGGTTAATACCGTTTTTATCACATCAGACTCCACATTATAGGCTATTTGAGAACGTATATGTGGATTAAATTCCCCCACCTCTTCAAAGTCACGTGTTGCGCGAACAGCATCCAATTCGGTTAACCCTAAGGTTGAATTTGGAGCAAAAAAACCGGGATAGACATGCATGCCTCCTAAATCAATAATCGTATCCCATGCCTGCGATTCAGGTGTGTATGCCAGGGAATTCCTAATGAGGTCTATCTTACCGTTTCGAAACCCTATAGCACCACTTTCAATTGTTTCACCATTACCGATATGTAGAAATCCATTCATTAATAGAATCGATTTATGCTGAGCGTGAACGCACGTTGAGAGTCCAATCAACACGAAGGCACGCAAACAAATTATTAGATTTTTAATGTTCATTTCCAGAAGAATTTTTATCCATACCGATGGTATTACAATGATAGGTGCCTTTTTTTCTAACAATTACGGGTTGTGCGCCTTGCCCTGAATTTTGAGCTTTTTGCATAGCGGTGAGTATTCGTGCTCGTTCTTCATCCATGCGCTTTTGAATACTGGCTTGTTGATTTTTATCGTACAATAATACACCATCAACAAAGGTCATTTCTGCTTGTGCATACATACTTAATGGATTCATAGACCAAATAACTAAGTCTGCATCCTTACCTTTTTTAATACTGCCCATTCGGTTGTCTAAGTGCAATAATTTTGCAGGATTAAGGGTTACTAATTTCCAAGCATCCTCAGGCTTCATTCCGCCGTACTTGATTGCTTTTGCTGCCTCTTGATTTAGCCTTCTGCCCATTTCCGCATCATCCGAATTGATGGAAACAATTACACCTCTATCTGCCATCAATTGAGCATTGTATGGAATCGCATCACGCACTTCGTATTTGTACGCCCACCAATCAGAAAAAGTAGATCCTCCGGCACCGTGTTCTGCCAATTTATCTGCCAATTTATACCCCTCTAAAATGTGGGTAAATGTGTTTACTTTGAAACCAAATGAATCTGCAACATGCAACAACATATTTACTTCTGATTGCACATAGGAGTGACACGTAATGTTTCGCGTCCCGTTCAAGATTTCTGCTAATGCATCTAATTCCAAATCTCTTCGGGGTAAATGTTTGTAATTGTGGTGTTTAGATGTCAACTTTTGGTGATGGTCTTTCCACTCTTTTGCATAATCCCTAGCGCGAGAAAAAGCATCGAAATACACTTGTTCAACACCCATTCTTGTTTGAGGGAAGCGGACAGTGTTGTTATCACCCCAATTCGATTGTTTAACATTTTCACCCAGTGCGAACTTGATGAATTTTGGTGCATTGGGAATCAACATTTCATCGGCAGAAGAACCCCACTTCAATTTGATTAAAGCAGATTGACCTCCAATTGGATTAGCTGAACCGTGTAGTAACTGTGCTGCAGTTACCCCTCCAGCAAGTTGCCTGTAGATATTAATGTCATAAGGATCAATAACATCACTCATACTTACTTCAGCACTTATGGCCTGACCACTTTCGTTTACACCGCGAGACAAAGCAATGTGTGAATGCTCATCAATAATACCCGATGTTAATACTTTTCCATCTAAATCGATTACAGTGGCATGATGCGTATGTGTGGTATCCTTTCCGACGTAAGCGATTTTTCCATCCCGAATCCAGACAGAACCGTGTTCAATTATTCCCTGTTTCTCATTGGTCCAAATCGTCGCATTCTTAATGACGAATGAACCTTCGTGTGGTAAAGCAATCGAACCAAAAGCCATATCAGGTTTCCAAATATATTTGGAATAGGAAGAATCACGCAAGGCATAAGGTTGCGGGACTTTCGATGCATCCACCTTTGCATTCTTAATTGCAGACCAAGAAATCAATTCTCCAGACGGAATGCGGACATTACCTTCTAATACGCCTAATTTGGAATAGCATTTGCCAGTAAAAACAAAGGTTCCATTAAAATTATCATCTTGAAAGGTTGTCTGCATCGCTAAATCCTGATCGGCCAATTCAACAGCCATATCATGCCATAAAGTATCTTTCTTCGTAGAGCTTTGTTTTTGTATTTGAATTCGAGCTTTCCAAGATTCACCGTTTGCTTTCAACTCAAACGGGTAAATTTTTCCTGAAATATTCAAATTGTATAGTCCACTAATATCAGTCAGAGAAATCGCATTTACCTGAAATTTCTCACCAGCAACCCAATTTTCTAACAGTATCGCATCATAAGCAAATGGGTTTGCAGAATAAACAGCGAAATTCGCTATTTTCCCTTTTGACAATGAGCCAAGCTGTTTTGATTGACCGATAAATGCTGCAGGATTTTCAGTTAGCGCTGCAATTGCCTTTTCAATCGGAAGACCCCGTTCAATTGAAGTGTGGACATGGTTCCAAAAAGTTTTAGTGTCTAAAACTCCCTGTGCACTCATACTAAAAGGTATATCCTTTGCAGCTAAAAAATAAGGATTCGATGGAGCTAATTCCCAGTGTTTCAAATCCCTTAAATTGACTTGATCAAGTAAAAAAGGGTCTTTTGTTTCAAAAGGTTTAGGAAAATTTAAAGGAATGGTAACAGCCAAATTATTTTGCTTCAATTCATTAAGCGCAAGGTATTCTGATCCTGTTCCAAGAATATGTACTGGTTTTTTAAATTCCCTACCAATTTTTGCGACCCTGCCTATTTCAAGAAAATCATTGGTATGAAAAAATACTGGTAAATCTGCTGATGCTTTTAATGCATCTAACGACAAATTGGCTTGTTTAGCATGAAAAATATACCTTTCCAAATCATACAATGTCTGCCGAATTAAGGCAATGGCACCAGCTTGAGAAGTTGGATAAGCTTGCCGCGACTCCCCTTTATTAAATGACATAAATTGCGCCGCCTCTGATCTAAGTATCGGATTATTATTACCAGCGGTGAGAAGTACCAACGCACCATTACCCTGAAAAATACCATTATTCGCGTGTGTTAGTACCGTTCCAAAACCCATAGATCGATAATGCTTTAGAGCTGTCTCATCCAAATGATAATGAGGAGCTGCGCTATATTCTGGATGCACAGCATCATTCCATTCATATTGACCTGTTCGATTCTGGGGATATTCAGTTATATCTGAAGTAGAAAACGATGTCTTTGGGTCAACTCCTAAGTTGGAATTCAAATCTATAAATGACGCAACAATGTACTGATCACTGCAATCGTGCACATACACTCCTTTAGGTATGTTCACTTTTTTTCCAACTTCACGAATAACTCCGTCCTCGATCCACATCGAAGCATTGGTAATGATGGTTTTAGAATCTAGCTGGATGGTAGCATTGATCAATACAACTGATGATGCTTGACTTGTTTTTATGCCATTGGTTGGGCCAGTTTGAGCCAAACAAAGTTGCTGTACAAACAATACCATCAAGCACAAAAGAATCTTTATTCTATTCATGCCGTGAAAATACCAAAAATGCAGCGTCATAATATTCGATATAAAGCGAATTGTTTTGCTAATTTTACGACGATTTAAAAAAAATACAATGTTAAATATACTTACACGTGCACACTCTGGACTTCGTTGGGTCGTATTGGGCTTATTGGTTTATGCTATCATTAACGCAGTCACTAAAAAAGGTCGTGGTGAATACCTGAAAAAAGATAAATTGATTAATTTGTTTACCATGATATCCTTGCATACACAATTACTTATTGGACTCGTGTTGTATTTTATCAGTTCGAAGGTTAATTTTTCACAAGCATTTATCAAATCACCTGTTGCCGCACAATTTCGATTCTTTTCATTAGAACATTTGGTTGGTATGCTTTTGGCTATTGTTTTAGTTACTATTGGAAGAAAGAAAGCTGAAAAAGCAACTAATTCGAATCAAAAGCATCAGCAAATTCTGGTTTATTATACGATTTCACTTATTCTAATTTTCGCTTCAATTCCATGGCCATTCAGAAACCTTGGTGTTACCTCTTGGTTTTAACTTTGGTGTTTAATTCGTGTACTTCGAACACAGTTAAATCAAAAGACTCCTCTGATTCGGAATTACCCTTGACTGGCAAAGCCCTGTTTGAACAAAATTGTTCGGCCTGCCATGGTGCATCTGGTGACAGTGAAATTGGTGGAGCGGCTAATTTAAAAACCACCAGATTATCAGCACAACAAATCAATAAGGTTATTCTTCATGGAAAGGGTTCAATGCCTGCATTGGGTTCGTTGTTTTCTTCAGCAGAACGTGATCGCATTGTTACTTATGTTAATCAATTAAAGAACTAATGCAAGGTCACGTTACGGTAGATGCGGTAGAGGAAACATGTGTACTCGTTGGTGTTATTACATCTGATATTCGAGAAGAAATTGCACAAGAACACCTGGATGAGTTAGAGTTTTTAGCAGAAACAGCAGGTGCAATAACCGTCAAGAAATTTCTTCAAAAATTGCCCATGCCGAATCCACGCACTTTCGTAGGTTCCGGAAAGATTGAAGAGATTAGGGATTACATAAAAGAACACCAGGTTGAATTGGTGATTTTTGACGATGAGTTATCCCCTTCACAATTGCGTAATATTGAACGCGAACTATCTTGCAAAATCTTGGATCGAAACATCCTTATTCTAGATATTTTTGCCAGTAGAGCCCGTACTTCACATGCCAAAACTCAGGTTGAAATGGCCCAGTTACAGTACATGCTACCGAGGCTAACCCGCATGTGGACTCACTTGGAAAGACAAAAAGGAGGAATTGGACTTAGGGGTCCCGGGGAATCACAAATTGAAACAGATAGACGTATTATTCAAACGCGAATCGCATTGATGCGCGAACGATTGAAAGAGATTGATAAACAGATGACGGTTCAGCGCAGCAATCGCGGACAGTTGGTGCGTGTTGCCTTGGTTGGTTATACCAATGTGGGTAAGAGCACTTTAATGAACCTACTTTCCAAGTCTGATGTTTTCGCTGAAAATAAGTTATTCGCTACCCTTGATACAACGGTCCGAAAAGTTGTTATCGACAACTTACCATTCTTATTGACCGATACGGTTGGTTTCATTCGCAAATTACCTCATCAGCTTGTAGAATCGTTCAAATCAACACTTGATGAAGTTAGGGAGGCGGACTTACTCGTACATGTTTTAGACATTGCACATCCAAATTTTGAAGACCAATACCATATTGTGAATGAGACATTGAATGAATTGACGGAAAAGGACACTCCGACTATTCTTGTCTTCAATAAAATTGATGCTTATCAAGAGCAATTGGTAAATCCTGATGATGAAGAACCTTACACCTTGGAAGACTTGCAACGAACATGGATGTCGAAATTAAACAATACACACTGTGTATTTATTTCCGCTCAAAACAAAGACAATGTGGATGAGCTTAGAAATTTAATCTACGAACAAGTAAAAGCGATTTTTAAAGTTCGTTACCCGTACAATAACTTCTTGTATTGATTTTATTACTTAACGCATAAGGTGTAAAAACCCTTCGCCTTCGAGCACTTGATCTTCCTTACCAATCAAGGTATAGCGGTAAAAATATACCCCCTCAGCAACAAATTCACCGTTTTCATTTCGACCATTCCATGCCGGATTTACTCCTTTATTTTGGAAAACAACATCACCCCATCGGTTAATAACAATCAGTTCGACACTTTTGGTATTCTTGGGTGAAAGGAAGAAGAAATCGTTATCTCCATCACCATTTGGTGTAAACACATTGTGTTCGGTCACTGTTGGGTCAGGATATTTGCACAAATTATTCAACGGAAGCACCGCTTGAGGGTCAAAATTGAGGGCGTTTATATCCATACAACCACAATGTGCCAAAACAATAGCAACCGTCGTTGTATCTGTGCATTCTCCTTCTATCGCAATTAATTGAACCAATGCATCTTGTGTATACGTTTGTTCTATGGGTGTAGTGCTTGATGTTTCAAGTAGCTGACCGTTTCCAAAATTCCATTTGTAAAAAGAGGCATTTTGACTGTTGTTAAAGAATGTAGTTGTAAATGGTGCGCACCCAACTTGAGGTTGAAATTGCGCTTGCGCTTGAGGAGGTTGTTTCATACCAACCAACACAGAGTCCATTACCGTACACACATCATCTGTTATGGTAAAATAGTACCATCCAGGAGAACGTTCGGTCCACACCGTAGCATCTATGCCTGCAGGATTTGATTGCCCGGGACCATTCCAGTGATAAAGTGGCACCCCTGTAAATCCACTTCCAAAACCATAGACTACACCTACAGGTTCACAGGTAGCAGGTTCAGAATAAGTAGTATCCACTTTCAAGGTTTGGTTGATTACCAAAGTAACTGAATCAATCTTTGAGGACCCGCAAAATTCTGTTGAAGTAACTATGTAGTTAAAAACTCCATTCGAATCGGCAGGTACAGTTATGGAATTCCCAGTTGCCCCTGTCGACCAACTAATTGTCATGGGTGGCATACCCCCGTTTGGTATGGCAAAAAGGGCGATAGAATCTTGTTTACAGCGCAATAAGGTATCGGTCTCATTGATTTGTAAATTGGGTGGATCCATTAAATGGATCAGAATAGTATCCGAATAAATCGAACCACATAAACTTGCCAACTGAATAACCAACTGTATAGTCTCTTGCCCTTCTGTTATGCCATCAACAACAGGATTAATCATCAAAATCAGAGAATCTTCTCCAACCGCAAATATTTGATTACTTGCCAGTGTGTCATAATCGAATCCGGGTAAGGCTGAGCCTAATTGCTGCACTTTAACGGTGTCAATTAAGCCGGTTGCACCTGCAGGTCTGGAAATAACCACTTTTCCAGATCCACAACTTTCATAAAGTGTTTGGTTGCCAGTGCCATTTGGTTGCTCATAACTTACCTGCAAAGGTTCAGAAGTAAAACTTCCTCCTTCTAAAAAAATCGCTGAATCAAATGAACTATCAGAACAATCTGCGATAGCAAATTTAAAATGGTAAACTTGACCACAAACAACTGGAAACTGCACCGATATTGGGGTTGTGAATCCATTAAAAGCATGGCCAATAGGATTGCCCAAATAGAATTGTTGATTTAATCCTGGTGCTCCGCTTATTGGTGGGTAAATCGTAGAAACAGTAATTGGTAACTGCGTACCAGGCACCAAGGCCATATTTTGATTCGTATAATTACCTCCCGCTGGGTTCTGTCCAGTCAGATAAAATGCAAAAACATCATTGTAAGCCGAGTTGATGTAGTCCGTATATTCTTCAGAAGCAAAGACAAAACGAAACTGTACGTTATTACCTGTAGGAATAAAATCAAATTCTAAAATGGCGGCATCTGATGTTTCGTCAATTAAGGCGGCATCCGGATTTGTTGTAACTGATTTTGCTGTTGCTAATAAGGCCGCATCCCCTGGGGTGAAAAACGCAGTTGTAATATCCGCAGATCCAGAAGATGAGATATCACTTATTTCACCATTGGACAAAACTACACCGTTAAACAAACCAATATTGGAGGTGTTTTGGGTGAATTTACCCCGTTGCAAGTTGCTGCCTTGAAAAGTAACATTTGACACCGATACACCGCTTCCCATCAAGGTGTTGGTCACCAATTGTGCAGGGCTAGGGGTATTGTCAAGTTGTATTTGCAGAAAGGCCATTAACGGCGAAAACAAGAGAAAAAGGAAAAGGAGAAGTCTTATCATAAACTGGTTTTGTGTTCGGTTTAGCATACAGTTGGACGAATTTGACGATTTTTTGAGTTCAATCAAATTTTTTCCATGAAATATTTCGATTTTTGGTCTCCACAAAATAAGCGTTATGAAAGCAACACAAGCATATATTCAGCAGAACAAAGATCAATTTTTAAATGAATTGATTGACCTGTTAAAAATCCCTTCCATCAGTGCAGACCCAGCCTACTCAACCGATGTGTTGCGCGCTGCCGACTTCCTTGCCCAACAACTTCAACATATCGGGATAGACAAAGTGGAGGTTTGCCCAACGGCAGGGAATCCTATCGTATACGGTGAAAAAATTATTGATCCGTCCTATCCAACCGTATTGATCTATGGCCATTACGACGTGCAACCTGCTGATCCCATTGATTTATGGGATAGTCCTGCATTTGAACCCGTAATCAAACAAACCGAAATTCACCCTGAAGGAGCAATCTTTGCACGTGGTGCTTGTGACGATAAAGGACAAATGTACATGCACGTTAAAGCTGTTCAAGCAATGCTGGCGAGCAACGAACTACCCTGCAACGTTAAATTCATGCTTGAAGGAGAAGAAGAAATAGGTTCTGAAAATTTAGCTGTATTTGTAAAAAATGAACAGGAACGTCTAAAAGCTGATATTATTTTGGTTTCTGATACAGGTATGTTGGCAAATGACACACCATCAATTACAACCGGTTTAAGGGGACTGAGTTATGTAGAGGTAGAGGTAACAGGTCCAAATCGCGACTTGCATTCTGGGTTATATGGGGGGTGTGTAGCAAATCCGATTAATACCCTAACCAAGATGATTGCTTCATTACATGATGAAAATAATCGCATTACGATTCCTGGGTTTTATGATAAGGTTGTTGAACTTTCGGATGAAGAACGACAAGAAATGGCAAAAGCACCATTTTCACATGAAGCCTACTGTAAAGCCCTGAATATTCAAGAAGTACTTGGGGAAACAGGTTACTCTACACCAGAGCGCGGGTCAATTAGGCCAACGCTAGACGTGAATGGTATCTGGGGAGGATATATCGGAGAAGGAGCAAAAACGGTAATACCTTCTAAGGCCTATGCAAAAATTTCTATGCGATTGGTACCAGACCAAGATCCAAATGAAATCACTTCCCTGTTCAAAGCACATTTTGAAAAAATTGCACCAGCAAGTGTAAAGGTCAGCGTACATCCGCATCACGGTGGCGAGGCAGCAGTAACTCCAATAGATCACATAGGCTACAAAGCAGCAGCCTTGGCCTATGAAGAAACCTTTGGTAAAAAACCTATTCCTGTTCGTAGTGGAGGAAGTATCCCAATTGTAGCCATGTTTGAACAAGTGCTTGGATTAAAAACCATTCTTATGGGATTTGGACTAGACAGCGATGCCATACATTCGCCGAATGAACATTTCGGATTGTTCAATTATTACAGAGGAATTGAAACTATACCATACTTCTTTAAGCATTTCAAAACACTAGCTCAACATCATGACGCAAAATAGTTTACTCATGAAAAGGGGTCGAATGATTGGTTTCTTTATGCTCTTATTTCTGGTCTCTTGTCAAACTATTAAAGCACCAGTGATTCACTATAAAGGAACAAAAGCAACCTCAATCAGTGGAAAATCAATGGAGTTGATGTTGGAGGTCGATGTCGATAATCCAAACCGAAGAAAAATTAAGATAAAGCCTTCGTGGATTAAAATAACTGTTAACGGAACTCCCGTTGCACGAGCAACAAACTCTGAACGTATTTTAATCGGTAAACACAAAACCACCTCATTGCAAATCCCTGTTCATGCTAATCTAGAAGATGGTGCGTTGGGAACCTTGCTTTCTTATGTATTCAAACCCACGGTCACAGTACGTTTAGAGGGAAAAATAAGGGTAAAATATGGATTAATTGGTCGAAGGGTTGTAATTCAAAAAGAAATCATTACCAAAGGAGAACAACTTAACGTAAAATAAGGCAGATGGCTGAATTGGATGAACAACAAGACCACTTAGCAGGAATTTTAACCCAAACCGATTGGATGGCTGCAAGTGGATTGATTGAGTCGCTTGACGACCATGAATTGACAAACATTTTATCTGTGTTGTTCGCTAACCAAAAATGGTTTAGTATTCAGCATCAACGACTTGCCTTGTTGGGCTATTTCCTTGAATCTACAACACAGGGAACGCCAATTGAACTAATTTTCGCCATTGCATTGGTTAACCATGAATACGATATCGAAACTGCTTTAATTCCTCAGCAATTGGTTTACATACGATTAACAGGTGAACGGATTGATCCATTTAAGCATTATGCGAATTTTACCCAATTCCAACAACGCATTGTCAGGGAACAACGCATTGAACCTCATCAATTCGGAAGTTGGAGCATTAAAATTTTCGAAGAATATATTCATGGATGGAAAACAAGAAATCCTCAGGTAACTGCATCAAGTGAATTGTTATTTCAACTTGCAAAAAAGCAAGTAGCATGAAAGCAACAAACTCGAATTATATACCCGTAATTACAGGTCTTCGTGGGATTGCCTCACTGTTGGTTTGTGTGTTTCATTTTACCCATTTTAGTTCTGAAAACTTCACCCTTTTCGACCCCCAGTCATGGCTTGTTCAGGTAGGCAAAATGGGTACTGAAGGGGTATACTTGTTTTTTATCATTTCAGGTTTTATTATTCCGTGGTCCTTGTCAACACACAACTATACGTGGAATAAAATGGGAAGATTTCTATTAAAACGCTCTATACGGATTGAAGTACCCTACCTTGTTTCTATACTGCTCATCCTTGCTGTTGGGGGCATATTCGCTTGGTACAACAATCAAGCTTTTGAAATAAACACCAGTCAATTTTTCAGCCATCTCATCTATCTGGTGCCTTTTACTGGTCAAGATTGGTATAACCCAATCTACTGGACCTTGTGCATCGAATTTCAATTCTACCTCTTCATCGCACTTTACTTCCCTATTTTTGTTCGACCAAATCGATGGTCAAAGCTAAGCCTCATGTTGATTTTGTTGGCTGCTAGTTTTATTCCGGATGACCGACTTGTATTTCAATTTCTACCCTACTTCACTGTAGGTATGTGTTGTTTTTTATTTAAAAAGGAGACCATATCCATGCGCGTATTCATGCTGTTTTTATTTGTTTCATTGAGTATTATCCTATTTCGTGATGGAACACTACATGGCTTAACGGCTATGGTTTCTTGTTTAGCGCTAACATTTTTAAGCGCCGAATTAAGCATTTTTGATTTCTTGGGTAAAATCTCATTTTCCTTGTACCTGACACATGGGATTTTCGGAGGCAACCTACTCTACTTCGCCGGTCCTTTGGTATCTAATTTTGGAAGTAAATTTATCCTGCTGTGTAGCGCAATACTATTTTCGATCGGCTGTGCTTGGATTATGTACAAAGTCATCGAACTACCTGCCCTTCGTTGGTCAAAACGACTAACAATGCAGCATCAAGACTCAATATAAATACGGTGCACACGATCCGCGATACCTGTCATGACCTCATATGGAATGGTATCCATGGCCAAGGCTAAATCCTCAAGGGTTTGTTGTTTACCGATTATTTCAACACGCTCACCTGCTTTAACTTCAAGTCCAGTAACATCCACCATAATCATGTCCATACACACCCTTCCAACAGTTGGGCAAAATGTATTTTTTATAAAGACCCCACCTTTACCATTACTCAAACATCTTGCAAACCCATCTGCATATCCAACAGGTATAACTGCTAAGACATGAGCATCTTTTGCTCTAAACGTTCGGCCGTATCCAACGCTTTCACCCTTGTTAACATGTTTCACTTGAGAAACCGTACTGCTCCAACTCAAAACAGGCCGCAATGAACGTTTCAAATTTGGATGAGATGAAACTCCATACATTCCGATACCAATTCGAACTTGTTCGAACTGAGCAGCAGCATAATTTGCAATTCCGTCCGAATTTAGCACATGACGATCGAAGCTATAAGCAAGACCTTCAGCAAATTCAGTGGTGAATACCATAAAACGTTGTACTTGTAATGAAGTAAATCGTTTATCGCGTCGATTATCCGCATCAGCGAGGTGCGTATAAATTGATTTTACATGTACTTCTGGCTGTGACTGAATGATCTGCAAAACCTGTGTAGCATCCTCTGGCTCAAAGCCTAAACGTTTCATACCAGAGTCCAATTTGATATGAATCGGATACGCTGTCACACCTTGAAGAATGGCTTCTTTAATGAACGCATCAAGTTGATCAAATGCAAAAATCGCTGGTTCCAACTGATGAGCTATACATGCTTCAAAACCTGCTTCTTCGGCATTCATAACCAGTATTGGAACAGTAATTCCCTGCTTGCGTAACTCTACCCCTTCATCGGCATAAGCTACACCCAAATAATGAATTCCTTGTCTTTGCAAAAATGAGGCTATTTCGACAATTCCCGATCCATATGATTGTGCTTTGACCATCGCCATAATCTTTGTTTTGGGATCAAGTAAACTTTTAAATGTCGCTAGATTATCTCGCAATGCTCCTAAATCAATTTCCACCTGTGTTTGGTGTCGTTTCAACCTGAACTGTTGTGCTAAACGTTCCATTTCGGCATTCCGGGTTCCTTTGAATAAAACTACGGCATTTGGCGTAAATTCAATAGATTCATGCGGATCCCTTCGCACATGAAAACTTATGGGTTGATAGAGATTAATAAGTTCTTGAATCGAAGACAATTGACCAGCAGATTGATGCAACGCATCTATACCAATCACCACAACTCGTTGGCGATCACCTGCAATTTCACGCTGAAAATCTAACGAATGTATCAACGCATCGAAGTCCAAGTTATACGTGTCATTGATGATTGTTATTCCATTTACTCCCTCAAACACCTCCAACCTCAAGGCTAATTTTGGTAAGGACTTTATGCGTTCAATCCAATAGCTATCCGGGGCTTTTATCATATTTTTTGCTACTGATAAGGCCAAACTGGCATTGAGTATGCTGACACGATCTTGAAAAGGCGCATGTGCTACTATTTCGGAAAAAGCGTTGGGATCAACAAATTCACATGGAGTTGTGTCAGTACTAAATAAAGCGTGATCAATTGTTGAGGACACAAAAAGTCGTTCTACACCTTTGAAAGCATCTAGTTTCTCATTGAAATGATCTTGAATTGTCAAAAAGTTTTCGGCATGTGCTCGTCCAAATGAGGTAAACACCCCAAAATTTGGTTGAATCATTGCGTGTAAATGATCCATTTCACCAGGTTGTGATATCCCAGCTTCAATCAAAGCGATTTCAGTATCTCTTCTAATTTCGAGTAGTGAAAGCGCTACGCCGAGTTGAGAATTAAAACTTTTAGGGCTTCGAACTACTCTTTTTTCAGGTGCAATAAAATGATACAACCATTCTTTTACCATTGTTTTTCCTGCACTTCCACTGATGACAACCACTGGGCAAGTCATCTTTTCACGGTGATTTTTGGCCAGGTTTTGAAGAGCCCTCAAGGTTTCAGGTACATAAATAAATGCTGCCCCAGGAAAATAGGAATAGTCTAAAGGCTTACTCACTACAAAACAACGGGCACCCATGTCATAAGCAGTACCAATAAAATCATGGCCGTCACGAAACATACCGTTCAAAGCAAAGAATACTGTTTGAGGAGCCACTCGAATTTTCCTTGTATCGTAAGCCACCTCATCTATGGACATAACCAATTCAGCAACCTGCATAAGTTTACCTGCAGTATACCTTTCCAATTCGTTTAATGCAAGGCCTAATTTCACCCTAATTAGTTTTGGTTATTAACAATAGTTCGAAGAGAAATTGTTCCTCTTCCGTGTATGTATCTCGTGTGCATCTGCTAAATTTACAAACACTTTTGTTCAGCATTTACACTGAACGAAAGTATTGAAAATCCTGAAACAGATAACATGACAACAAGAGGTACTTTAAACGAATCTATACGAATCATTAATGAATACAGTGCAAAACTTCAAGCAGGCACTCTGAATAAAGAAGAATTAGAGGATTTTGTTGAGCAAACAAGAAGCCTAAACGAGCATGCAATCGTACTTCGTTACAAAGCCTACGAAAACCAAGTATTTGGTGAATCAATCGCTGCAGCAATTGCTGATGAAGTCACACCAGTTGAACCTACAATTGAGCATCATTCACCTGTAATTGAACAAGAATTACCCTTGTTCGAAATTCCATTTGATATCAGCGAACCCGTTGAAAATGAATTGAATATTTCGTCCGAAACTACTGAAGAAACATGGGAAGAAATAAAACAAGAAGTACCTGCAATTGAAGTCTCCCCGGATAACGATATGGCTGCAATACCAGAAAATGACCATATTGTTGAAACACCTGAAATAGCAACGGAAACCGAGGAGATTCATTCAGCGCTTACTGAAATTGCTGACCCCACATATACAAACTCGCCTTCTGAGCCAGAAGAGGAAAAAATAACCATCGAAAGTTTTACTCAAGAAACAGTTGAATTTGAAAGCGAAGAACATAGTGTTTCTGAGGAAGAAATAGCCGTTGAATCTCATAATGAACAAGTAATTACCGAGGCGCCTGCAGACATTCAAACCAGTATTAAGTTCATTCAAAAATTCAGAGAAACGCCACTAGATATGGTAGTCCAACTTCGGATGACCAAGTTGGATAAACTGGTTGGTTCTTTCGGACTGAACGAGCGCATTCAATTCATCAATGAGTTATTTAAAGGTTCAGGTGAAGATTTCTCTAACGCCATTTCAGAACTAGACGGATTAACTGACATTGATAATGCTTTGATGCGTACATCCGTATTTGCAGCTGATTTTAAATGGGATTTGGAGAGCAGTACAGTCAATGATTTTGTTTGGAAACTGAAAAGACGCTATGCGTAAACTTTGTGTTCTACTCGTTTTAATATGGTTTACTGCGGGTATTGCACAACATCCAGCTAAAAAATATACAGACACCTTGTGTAGTCCTTACCTTCACGGAAGGGGGTATGTATCACAAGGCGAATCACTCGCTTCAGCATACATTGCTGATGAGATCAACCATATCGGTTTAAAACGCTTCAAAAAAAATTGGTTTCAGTCATTCAATTTTACTGTAAATCGATTTCCAGGCGAGCTTATCCTGCAACAAGGTAAACACCAATTTAAACCAGGAGTCGACTATTTGGTTGATCCGAGTTGCCCTGCATTCAAAGATTCCTTATATGGTATAAAATGTACTCCAGAACAATTGTTGGATGCGCACAATAGAAATCTACTCATTAAAGAATTAACGCTCCACAAAAAAAACTGCGTACTCATTGACGTTGATGCATGCCCAAAAGATTCTGTTCGCTCACTGAAACGTTACTTGGCTTCACTCAATCAATCATTTTCAATTATTGAACTCACGAAGCAAAAGTTGACTTGGTCCGTTAGTCAAATTCAAAGCCCTTTCCCTCGTATCACCTTACATGCAGATATTTCAACCCTTGCTGACAACTTTTTCTTTCAGGTAGAAGCTGAACTAATCCAGCATTCATCTAGTAATGTTATCGGTTACATCAAGTCGAAAAAAAGAACTCAGGATTGGATTGTATTAACTGCTCACTACGATCATTTGGGTCGCATGGGTCGAGAAACCTATTTTCCAGGTGCAAATGATAACGCATCAGGAATTGCTTCCTTATTTACACTCGCTGCATATTTTAAGTCCAATCCAATCGACAAAAATATACTTTTTGTTGCCTTTGCTGGCGAAGAAGCAGGATTGCTGGGTTCCAAATATTTCGTGGAACACCCGCTTATTCCACTGAAAAACATCTCATTTTTACTCAATCTCGATATTATGGGTAGCGGTGAGGAAGGTATAACTGTAGTTAACGCGACTAAGCATACAGCCCAATTTCAACTTTTGCAGGATATAAACACGCAACACCAATATCTTCATGCTATAAAATCACGTGGGCCAGCAGCTAACTCAGATCATTATTGGTTCAGCGAAGCGGGTGTACCCGCATTTTTTATCTACACCATGGGTACAAATAAAAACTACCACGATGTATACGACACAAGTGACAACCTCAGTTTTAGTGCCTTTGACAACCTACAATTACTGATCCGCACCTTTTTTGAACACTTGTAATTTTTTTTTGCAAAACTTCTTGCCTTAAATAAGCTGACATACTACTGTTTTCCAACGCTACTACGTAGTACTACGTACACCTGTTGCGTAATCTTCCCACCCTCTCTTCTGTGCAACTGCTGATTTTAAGTCGCACAATCCCTTTTTTGTTTCTAACCCGTGTTTTTTCGCAGTTTGTTTGCAGTGTAATTAATAAACAACAAAACACACACAACATGAAAACAAACACTTTTTTCTCGCTCGTTATCGGAACTGTTCTTTCAACGTTCACCTTTGCACAAAACACCTTGCGTGCTGAAATCACCAAAGCCGATGTCACTTGCTTCGGGCAAGCAAACGGTAAAGCT
>Ga0172373_10002562_pt1 | contig 27626 bp, 20 predicted proteins | sample Lak10m_2_FD_114546 | JGI IMG/M metagenome (GOLD analysis project Ga0172373, IMG submission 114546) | Freshwater microbial communities from Kabuno Bay, South-Kivu, Congo - kab_092012_10m | ecosystem: Environmental > Aquatic > Freshwater > Lake | place: Democratic Republic of the Congo...
AGTAGAGCCCTCCACTTCGTCGCATTTCTCTGCCTCGTCGGAGCCTTCGGGGCGGGCGGCTCGTTCTTCGTGCCCCAGGAAACACGGAGCACGTGGAAGAAAGGGATGGCCCGCTGGCTTGAGCCCGGCATGACCCTCCTCGACTACCTGCCGTCGAGCCTGCGGCCCGAACGGCTCACCCTTCCCCAACCGGTCAGCAATGCCGACGCTGGCGGAAGAGGTCGGCCGAAAGGAAGGGATGCCGCCGTTGCGGACCCGTGAAATCCAACATCAGCGTCAGCCATGGGCTCAGCGCGCAGCCCGCGACGCGGTGCCGGCGAGGTTGTCTGACCAGGAACGGAGCCTCCGTTCCCGCGTCTTCAGCTCGCCATGTAGGCGAGCTTACCGGCGGTGGCGGCGACGACGTCGGCTCCGTCGAGGAGCTCGGCGATCGGATCCCACTGGCCGGACAAGAAGGCATCGCGGGCCGTGCTCGGGATCGTCACAGGAATACTCTGGCCGCCGAAACGGACTTCGCATTTCTCGACGTCGATGAAGATCTCGATGGTCGGATCGGCGTTCACCGCAGCCGCGAGCGTCTCGATATCCGCGGCAGAGGCGAGGGCGCACGGCATGCCGAGGGTGGCGCAGTTGCCGAAGAAGATCTCCGCAAAACTCTGGGCGATGACGGCACGGAAGCCCGCCTTGTTGATCGCTTGGGGCGCGTGCTCGCGTGAGCTGCCACAACCGAAGTTGATGCCCGAGATGAGGATGCTCGCTCCGGCGAAGCGATCTTCATTCAGGGGATGGCTCTTGGGGGTGCCGTCCTGCTCGTAGCGCACATCATAGAAAAGATACTCACCAAGACCGTCGAAGGTGACGCATTTCATGAACCGGGCCGGGATGATGCGGTCGGTGTCGATGTCGGAACCGGGGACGAAGACGCCGCGGCCCACGACGGAGGAGATTTTTTCCAATGGCATGACGGAAGATTGGCTGTAAATCGGGATTGATCGCCCGGGCGACGGGCATTCTCAAGCGGAAAAGCCCGGATCGCGAGCCTCCCTCGCAAATCCGGGGATTGCCAAAAGACAAAAACCCCGCCACGATCGCAGGATTCCCCATGAACCGTCCCTGCCTGCTCTTCATCACTTTCCTCGCCCTCGCCCCCGCCTTCCAGGCCGCTGACGAAGATTACGTCCCTGGTCCGGATGCGATGGTGAAGGAGGGGGTGCCCCAAGGCGAGGTGACCCAGCACTCGCTCAAAAGTTCGATCTTTCCCGGAACCGAGCGAGACTACTGGATCTACGTGCCGGCCCAATACGACGGCACGAAGGCCGCCTGTCTCATGGTTTTCTTCGATGGTGGCGGCTTTGTTAGTGAGAAGGGTTCCTTCCGCGCCCCCACCGTCTTCGACAACCTCATCCACACCGGCGAGATGCCCGCGACCATCGGCGTCTTCGTGAATCCCGGCGTCATTCCTCCCGCAAAGGAAGGTCAGGAGCCGCGCAAGAACCGCAGTTTCGAATACGATACACTGAGCGACCAGAACGCGCGCTTCGTCATCGAGGAGCTCCTCCCCGAAGTCGGGAAAACGGTGAAACTCTCCGCCAACCCCGACTGCCGCGCGATCTGCGGGAACAGCTCCGGCGGGATCGCCGCTTTCACCGTGGCCTGGGAAAGACCTGACTCCTTTCGCAAGGTCGTCAGCCATATCGGCAGCTTCACCGACATCCGCGGCGGTCACGTCTACCCCGCCCTGATTCGCAAGACCGAGCCGAAACCGATCCGGGTCTTCCTCCAAGAGGGCGAGAACGATCTCGACAATCTCCACGGTAACTGGCCCCTCGCCAATCTACAGATGGCGGCGGCCCTGAAATTCGCGAACTACGATCACCAGCTCGCCATGGGCACCGGCAAACACAGCGGCCGCCACGGGGGTGCGATATTCCCCGTGACAATGCGCTGGATTTGGCGCGATTGGAAGGCTCTCAAACCCTGACAGATACCCAACAAAGTCTTTTTTGTCATGCACCTCCCTCTCTTCGCCTTCGGTCTCACCGCCTTTCTCGCCCTGCCTCTCGCGGCGCAGGACATGCCACTCTCGCAGATCTTCCCGGAGGATTCCCAATGGGAACTCGTCGCCGCAGGCCACGAATTTGCAGATGGGCTCGCCGCTGATGCCGAGGGGAACCTCTACTTTTCGGATGTGAAGGGAGGAGACGCCGTCTTTAAAGTCGACGCCGGAGGGAAGGCCAGCAAATTCATCCCCGACGCTCCGGGGATCAGCGGATTGAAATGGGGCGCCGACGGACGCCTCTACGCCTGCGTTTCCAAAGATCAACGGGTCGTCGTTTTTGGCAGGGACAAGGCCATCGCCGAACTCGCCCGCGAGGTGCGTCCGAACGACCTCGTCGTGACGCGCGATGGCAACCTCTACTTCACGATGACTCCGACTTCGGAGATCCGTCGAATCGATCCCGCCGGGAAGATGACCGTGGTCAGTTCCGGCGTCGTCACCAAACCGAACGGCATCGCCCTCTCGCGCGACCAAGGCACGCTCGCGGTCTCGGATCACGGCGGGAAATTCACCTGGACCTTCCGGATCGAACCCGATGGCACCCTCGCCCACCCGGGAAACTACATGACCCTCATCACCCCCGAAGAGACACCCGAAGTGGCAAAGGGCGACGGGATGACGACCGACGTGCATGGCCGCTATTACGTGACCAGCGCCGAGGGACTCCAGATTTTCGACCCCACCGGACGCCTCTGCGGCCTCCTCCCGGCACCCGATCCCGCGATGGCGATGGTGAGTTGTTGCTTTGCCGGACCGGGACACGCCTGGCTGCACGTGGCCAATGGCGGCAAGATCTGGCGCCGCAAAACGACGACCCGCGGCGCGCTGGGTTTTGAGACGCCGGAAGCCTACGAACCGGCCCCCAAGTGATCGGTCCGTTCGCCTTCAAGGGTCCCCGTAGACGAAACGTCTCGCTCGGGCGGAATCGGAGACCGAAGGCATCCAGAGAGAAAAAATTGCCACATTGTTCGCGTTTTTTCTCAGGAGGCCGGGACCTATCATCGAGGCTCCATGAAGCCTCCCGTCCTCCTGATCGCTGCCGCAGTCGGCTTTACCGCCACCGGTGCCTGGGCTCAGTTTGCTCCCGGCCAGTCCGCCAACCTTGTCCTCGGTCCACCGGACTTCACTTCGATCGAGCCGTTCACCGCATCGCAATCAGCGATGAATTCCCCGAAGGGAGTGGCGGTGGATCCGGTCTCCGGCAAGGTCTTTGTTTCCGTCTCCGAGCATCACCGAGTCCTTCGTTTTGCCAATCTTTGGTCGCTCGCCAACGGAGCAGACGCGGAGGCGGTGATCGGTCAGGCGACCTACACCAGCACGGTCCAGGATACGACGGCAACGAATTTCAGATTCCCTGGCGGGATCGATGTCGACCACCGGGGACGGCTCTGGGTCGCGGACTTCGAAAACAACCGGGTCCTGATGTTTAACGATGCCGCTAACCTTCCTGAGTTCGGAGCATCGGCTAATCTCGTCCTTGGACAGCAGGATGCCCTCACCGGCGATCCCGGGACGTCACGGACGCAGATGTCCGGCCCGAGCGGAGTCCACGTCGACGCCGACGAAAACCTCTGGGTTGCCGAGTATTGGAACAATCGCGTCCTGAAGTTCGCCAACGTTTCCTCCTTGAAGACCGGAGCTCCCGCCCAGAGGGTTTTGGGGCAGCCGGACTTCGAGTCGGACGTCCCCGGGACGAGCATCTCCGAAATGCGCGAGGCGGCGGCGGTTATCGTCGACGCGGCGGGACGTCTCTGGGTGGCAGATCAAGGCAACCATCGCGTGCTCCGCTTCGACAGGGCATCCCGGCTTGTCAACGGAGCATCGGCGGACGGAGTTCTCGGCCAGGCGGACTTCGACACGGACACGCTCGGATCGACACCGCAGAAGCTGAATCTGCCAAGTGCGCTTGCCATCGACCGCGCGGGAAGCCTTTTCATCGCCGACCCTGGAAACCACCGGGTGCTCTTCCACAAAAAACCCTCATCAAAGCCCAATGGCGCCTCGGCCGATGGGGTCGTTGGCCAGACGGACCTGACGACGGCCACTGAAGACACCACCTCGAAAAAGCTATCGGGACCAAGCGGTGGAGTGGATTTCGATCAGGAAGGGAATCTCTGGGTCGCGGACTCTGGCAACAACCGCGTTGTGCGCTTCTCCGGTGACTGGTCGATCTCATCTCCCTCGATCGTGGGGAAGGTTCCGAAGTTCGTCCAAGGCCGGAAATTATCCCTCAAAGGGACTGCGGCGGATCCCAGTGGGGTAGCCGAGATCCTCTACCGGATCGACAAGGGCCCCTTCAAAGCTGCCAAGGGAACGACGGCTTGGTCTCTCTCGCTGAAGCTGAAGCCGGGCAAGAACAAAATCGAAGTCTTCGTGGTGGACGGTGCTGGAAACGTCTCCGCACCCAAAGTGATGCGGGTCAGGGCGTCCCGGATGACGAGGTAGATCGACCTCGACCACCCTTGGTTGAGTCTCGCCCTCGACGTCTCGAGGAAAGGGGGGGCGGCATTCCGGCCAGCGACGTCGCACGCGGCCTTGCGGTGTCAGAGAGCCCGTGTTTGACTGCAAGCATGCCGATGCCCCGTCGCCGCTTCCTCTCCTCGACCGCCGCCGGCTTCATCGCAGCGGCGCGCGCAGGAGCCCAGGAGACGGGGCCGCAGGCCAGGCTTGGGATCCTGCTGGACACCTCGGCGGAAATGGGATTCCTCGTGCCACAAGTGCGGAAGGAATTGCGTCTCTTGAACGCGTCGCTCGCCACGTCAGGGCGCTCTCCGGTATTGCTGCGCGAGGTCGCCGGATCCGATCTCGACCGCGAGGCCTCGACCTCGGTGGGGGCCAGACGCAACGTCCTCTACGCGTTCAAGGCCCTCTACGAAGAAGTCGATACGGTGCTCTGGATCACTTCACTGATGGGCTCTCACAGTCCGCAGGGCATTTTCGCGTTGGAGCAGTTGTTGAGCGAGAGCGTCACCGATCGTCCGGGCAGGCAACTGGTGCTGCGGAACGTCTGGCAGGATCAACTCCTCGCGGGCAATGATTGGTTGAGGTGGCCCCCGGCGCCCGGGGGAGACCCTCTCGATCTCCGCAACCGCCCCGAGGAATGGTATCGCCTCGTGGATTCGGATCACGGGGTGATCCAACGTTCCTGGCAGCTGCCGCCGACGAGTTTCCGCGCCCAGTTCGCCTTCCCGCACCGGATCGCGGAGTCGTTTTACCTGAAGAAGATTGGGTATGCGGGGAAGGAGGCATTCTTCGACCAAACCTGGGCAAAAGAATTGCACGCCCGACATGATCTGGCTTTTGTCAGGGAAAACGAGGAGTGGCCCTACCGGGTCACGGGACGGCAGTGGGTGATGGAATCCACCCTGCTCCCCTTTCCCGACGAGGCGTCGCGTTCCGCTCGGAGCGCGCAAGTATTCACGGAGATGAGCGCGCGCGAATCCATCGGCGGGGACCTCGACCGGATCGACGCGGAGAAGCTCGGGGTGCTGTTCGCCTTCGGATTCCTCTCGCCCGATTGGAGGCGGCATCTCTCGGCGCGCGATGAGAAGCCGCGCTCGTGGCGAGACCATTATCTCGCGGATCTGGCACGTCTCGGCGGCGACTGTGCCAAGGCGACCACGGAAGGGAGGGGTCTGACGGACAGGCTCTACGCGAGCGAGCGGATCGAACTGGCCTCGCGAGCGATCAAACCAGAGAGGATCGACGCAATCTCGAGGCGGGTCGCGCGGCTGGCACGGGAGGAAAAGTGCGATGCGATCTACCTTTTCACCAACGGCTACCTCGGCGGCGGTGATTACGGAACGTGGTCGATCGATTGGCATCTCCTCGCTCTCGCGATCCAGGAAAGCGGGACGCGTCTCTATGTTCGGGTGCCATTTGAATTCGGCCCGACTCCCCTCGCCCTTTCCCGCCTCGCGATGGCGAGTGGGGGTGGCGTTTTTCGCGGACGGGGCGACGATCCGGATTGGGAGATGGAGCTGCCCCAGCCATCATGGCCGCTGCCTTCCACACCGACGGAAAAACCCTGAATCCCCTGACATGAGCACTCGACGCGCCTTTCTCCAGACCTCCCTCGCCTCGGCCGGGAGCCTTACCACCCTGACAGTCGCCCAGAACGGGCGCACCGGCTGCGGCCTCGCCCTCGGCACCTACGGATTGCAGTCGATGCGTCTCGAGGACGCCATCCGCCTGGTCGCGGCAACGGGATACAATGCGATCGAAATCACGGCGATTCCCGGTTCGACGGGGGCTCCCTCCCTCCTGGCAAGCGGGGATCGTGCGAAGTTGCGCCGGCTCCTCGCCGATAGCGGCCTCAGGCTCTGTGGAATCATGGCTGATCTCCAGCCGAAACGGCTCGAGGCCGATCACAGGTCGCAACTCGCGGAGGTCTACCATCTCATCAAACTCGGACAGGATTTGTCACCCGATGCGACTCCTGTCGTCCAGACCGTGCTTGGTGGGAAGGATTGGGGAGAGTCCCGCGACTTTTTCCGCGACCGCATCGCCAACTGGGTCCAGATCGCGGCCGACCTGAGGGGCTTCCTCTCCATCAAACCCCATCGCCAGCACGCCATGTCGCTACCCTCGGAGGCGAGCTGGCTGATCGAGCAGCTCGGGTCCCCGGAACGGCTCGGACTCGTCTACGATTACAGCCATTACATCTTCCGAAATCCCGAAATGACGATCGACGCCTCGGTGAGGGAGTCGCTCCCTCACGTCAATTATGTCGCAGTGAAGGATGCGTTGAAAGAAGGCCCTGACGTGAAGTTCGCCCTCGCCGGAGAGACCCGCTCGTGGGATCAAGCCGCGATCATCAGCGCCCTCTACGATGGCGGCTACCGCGGGGATTTCTGCTGCGAGGTGAGCAGCCAGATCTGGAAGAACAATCCCGCCTATGATCCGGTCGACGCGGCGAAGACCTGTTTTCATAACATGGAAAACGCCTTTGCACGCGCCGGCGTGGCGAGGCGTTGACCGAACCCCTGCGAAATCCGTGGCTGGGAAATGGGGATTTACAATGGTCTGCTTTTTGCTACCCTCGCTCCGTATTCGCCCGCCAAGAACCCCGAACCGATGGACCCCTCCCACACCGCGCCGATCCGGCCCCTGAACCAACGGGCCCGGATCGAGCCCGCCACCCTCGACGACCTGCCCCGGCTTGTCGATTTGACGATGGCGCTCTTCGAGATGGAGGAAGACTTCAGCCCGGATCGCCGCAAGCAGGAGCGCGGTCTGCGCTCCATCCTCGAGCAGCCGAGCCGCGGACGCATCTTCGTGGTGCGGACCGACTATGAGATTCTCGGCATGGTGAACGTGCTTTTCACGATCAGCACGGCGATGGGAGGATTTGTGATTCTGCTGGAAGACGTCATCATCCACCCGGAATTCCGTGGTCAAGGCTACGGCACCCAGCTGGTCGATTACGTGGTTGATTTCGCGAGGCGAAAGGATTTCAAGCGCATCACGCTTCTGACCGACAAGATCAGCGAAGAGAGCCAGCGCTTTTTTGAAAAGCTCAACTTCCGCCACTCCAGCATGATCCCGATGCGCCTGACGCTCGAGGATTGAAAGCCACGCTCCGTCATGAATGCGGCGGCAAGGCGGGATTTTCTGGTTGAGGAATACGGGGTGATCGATGATCCTCGGGAGCGGTTTCAACTCATCGTGGAAACGGCCGCGGCGGGCTTCCCGGCGCTCACGGACGCGGAAAAAACCGAGGCCAATCTCGTCCCGGGATGCGTCTCGAGAGTTTGGCTGGCATTGCGTCCGCAGAACGACGGAACCGTGGAGGTGCTCATCGGGTCCGAATCCCCCGCCCTCGGCGCCATGGCCGCGCTCTTCTGCCGGGTCTATTCCGGCTCCACACCCACCGAGATCCTGACGACCGAGCCGGATTTCATCGAACGCCTCGGGATCGACCGCCTCCTCAGCCCGACTCGCGCCCGCGGTCTGCTCCGGCTCCGGGAAAGGCTGGTTGAGCGCGTGACGGCGCTGGCGGACGCTCGCCAACGATGATCGACTGTCATCTTCACCTTCAGGATCCGCGGCTCGCGGGATCTCTCCCCGGGATCATGAAAACCGTGCGCTCACTCGGCATCCAGCGCCTCGTCGTGAACGGCACCTGCCCCCGGGATTGGGACGCCGTCGAGAGTCTCGCCTCGATCTACCCGGAGGTGACCCCGAGTTTCGGCCTTCATCCGTGGCATGTCGGAACCGAACGGGAAGGCTGGCTCGAAGACCTCGAACGGCGGCTGATGCGCCATCCCACGGCCGGCGTCGGTGAGATTGGCCTCGACCGCTGGATCCGCGGCCACGATCTGAAAAAGCAGAAGGCCGCCTTTCTCCCGCAACTTGCCCTCGCGGAACGCCTCGGCCGATCCGTCTCGATCCACTGTCTCCAAGCCTGGGGCAACCTGCTCGAGATCCTGACAGAACGTGAAGGCCGGGTCCGTGTGCTGCTCCATTCGTATGGGGGTCCGGCGGAAATGGTGGAGCGATTCGTCGAACTTGGAGCCTTTTTTTCCCTCTCGGGATACTTCTTTCGACCGGAAAAGGCCGGAAAGCTCGCGGTGTTCAACCGCGTGCCGGGTGAGCGTCTCCTGCTCGAGACCGATGCCCCGGACATGGTGCCTCCTGCCACGCTTCGACGGTTCGAGCTCTCCGGGGGCTCCGCAAGCGAACTCAATCATCCCGGCAATCTTCCCGCGATTCAGGAAGCCGCAGCCCTCCACTTTTCAATCTCTTCCGAGGCGTTCGAGGCGCTCTTGACCCGCAACTTTGCGCGTTGGTGGCATCACCCGTGAGGGCTCGGATCAGTTCACGGCAAGCTCGAGGAACTCGGAAAGTTTGTCCATCCCATAGGGCTTTGGCAGCAATCCAGCAAACGGACTACCCTCAGGGAGAACGGCATCGTCTTCAAAATAACCGCTCGTGGCGACGAGACGCACCCCCGGGTGCAACGACCAAAGCTCCTTCGCCACCTCGACCCCCGACAAGCCTCCGGGCAGGGTCATGTCGATGAGCACGGCATCGATCGGCTCCGCAGACTCGAGATGCTCGCGATAAAGACGGATGGCGGACTCGCCCGTCCCGGCGTGCAGACCTGCGTAACCCAGCTGCTTGAGCATCGCGAGGGTAGATCGCGCCACACCGGGCTCGTCCTCAACGATGAGGATCCGACCGCTGCCCGAAGGCACAATCCGCTCTCGGGGCGGAAGTGTGGTCGGCTGCTGGGTCAGCGGCTCCGATACCGCGTCGGTGGAAGGAAGAAAGACAAGAAACTCACTTCCGACTCCGACTTGCGAGGCGACGCGGATCGCGCCGCCATGGGTCGTGACGATGGCCTGACAGGAGGCCAAACCGACTCCGGTGCCGTTCTGCTTGGTCGTGAAATCGAGCTCGAAGATGTGAGGAAGCTGGTGTGAGGGAATACCACATCCCCGATCTCGAACCGAGACCACCGTGTAGCGCCCCGAAGCCATGCCAAACTCGTTCTCCTCGGCCAGGTCCGCGTTGTCGGAGATGATGTCTATCGTCCCCCCGTTGGGCATGGCTTGACAGGCGTTGATGACCAGGTTGTGCAACACCTGATAGATCTGGTTCGGGTCCCCCTCGACGCAGCGCGTGCCCTCCTTCAGGAAGAGCCGACATTGCACTCCAGTTCCCGCGGAGCAGAGAAGTTTGACCCGTTCGATGAGATCGGAGAGCCGGATCACCCGCCTCTGGGTCGACTCGCCTTTCGTAAACGCGAGCATCTGTCGGGCAAGGGTTTCCGCGTCCCCCAATGCGAGAGCGGCCTCGTTGATGTGAATGGAGGCCTTGCCGGCGGATTGAGTCGCGAGCGCGGCAAGCTCGAGATTCATCTTGATGGTCTGGAGCGCATTTTTGAAGTCATGCGCAACGCCCGCCACCGCCAAGGAGAGCGACTCACTGCGGCACTGCTCGTAATCACGTTCCGGCGGTGCGGTCATCCCGCCCCCCTGCGAGACCTTTGGGACCGGAGCAGGAGGCACCGGTTCAGAGACCGGCGCCGTCGTTGGCAGATCCGACTCTACCGCAGGCGAGTAGCCCCGGGATATCGGCACGGTTTCGACCGAGGAATCGGCCGGAGACTGGTCGCCTTTGGTCGGAAACGTCAGCCGGGAAGAGTCACGAGCACCGATGTGGGCCGATCGATCCGAAGGAACAATCATCGGTTCCGCGGTCAGGACAAAAAGGCCGGGGGTCTCTCCCTCTTGGTTGGTGGGCCGGATCGTCCATCGGCAAAGGCGTTTGGTACCTCCGGCGCGGATGAGGAACCGGTCCATGTAGTAATAACTGGACGCCGTCGCAATCACCGGAAGATTTTCGATCAACCCGGGAAGCTTGTTCCGATCGTAGATAAGGCCCAGCGGCGATCCGATCAAGGAGGTGGGCTCATATCCCGAAAGCCGCAGCATTTCGCCATTCGCGTGGACGATTCTGGGACCAAGCGGCGTCGAAGCACGCTGTTCGACGAAGACAACTCCAACAACGGTGCCCACCGGAGAGGACCCATAGGGATCTGAAATCGGATGGGCGGACTCACTCATGAGGGCCTGGCTCATCTAAGGGTGAAAATCAGGGCGAAAGCAAACGCGAAAAGTAAACAAACACCTCGTCATTTAAGCGATGAATTTTCATTAAGAAAGCTTAAATTTCAATTTCTCCCAAAAAACCACAAAAAAGGCCCGGGGAAAACCCGGGCCTTTTCGAAATGTGCGGATCGAAACCCTGTTCTCAGGAGAACAGAGGCATGATGGGATGCCCCTCGGTGACGATCTGATCCGTTTTCGGATCACGGGTATGACCGGCCACAAGGAAGGGGCGACCAGAGGGAGCGTAAATGACCTTGTTGAGGTCGAGACCCATGGCGTAGGCGATCGTCGCGTTGAAATCCTTCGCTTCGACGGGATTCTCCTTCACGGCGATTCCCTTCTCGTCGGACGCGCCATAGACTTGGCCACCGCTGATGCCACCACCGGCAAACATCGTCGAGAAGACGCGCGGGTGGTGATCGCGGCCGCCGTTCACGTTGATCACCGGAGTCCGGCCGAACTCCGTTCCGACGCAGATGAGGGTCTTTTCGAAAAGACCATCGGCCTTAAGATCGTCGATGAGCGAGGCGAGGGCTTGGTCCAGCTGACCGCCGGTCTGAGGGATCGCATTCCAGAGGTCATTGTGCATGTCCCATCCGCCGGAGACCACTTCGACGAAGCGGACGCCGGAACTAACGAGACGCTTGGCGAGCATCGCGCCCTTGCCGACACGGGTGTTGCCGTAGCGCTGCACCTTCTGGTCGTAATCCTTCTCCTTCGTGAGATCGAAGGTCTCCAAGTCCTCGCTCTTCATCAGCTTGAGGGTTTCCTCGTAAAACTGGGTGTAGGCCTTCACCTCGTCCGTTTGGAACTTGCGACGGAAGGACTCGTCGAAGGTGTTCATCAGGTCGAGACGCTTGTCGAAAAGGTCTTCACCGACGCCCTCGAAAGGACGCGCGTTCTGAACGCCCTTGTCGGGGTCACCGATCGGGAGCGGGGCCAAGGCCGGACCGAAGAATCCGGCACCCGGGTGCTCTCCGCCGCCACCGATCACAACGGAATCAGGCAGGGTATCGTGCTTTTTGCCGAGGAGCGTCTGCGCCCAGGGACCCATCGAGGGGTGGATGATGGTGGCACGGGGCTCGTAGCTGGTGCGCATCCAGTAGGCTCCACCGCGGTGGTCGCCGGTCTTCTGCGTCATCGAACGGATCACGGCGATGTCCTTGAAACGCTTGGCGAGTTCGGGCATGAACTCGGCGAGTTGCACGCCGGCGACACCGGTGTCGATTCCCTTCGTCGCACCGCCGGTTTCAGTTCCCGGCTTGGGATCGAAGGTTTCCATGTGGGTCATACCACCAGACATGTAGAAGAAGATCACGTGCTCGGCCTTGCCTCCACCGGCAGCGCGGAGGGGCTTTGCGGCGCCGATCGGCAGAATGCTCACCCCAAGGGCGGTTTTGGCGGCGCGCGCCACAAATTGGCGGCGGCTCAGTTGATCGAGTCGGTTCAGTGCGTCTTTCATGGTTGGATCAGGGTTGGGGATGCTTTAATCAAAGGATTCAGATTTCGAGGGTCGTCACTGGATGAAGAGGAATTCACGGGTATTCACCAGCGCCCAGATGACGTTGCCGATGGCCATGGCCTCCGCTTGCGTTTTCTGCTGCTCGTTCATGTCGCGATCGGTCTTCGCACGCATCCCGGACTGGGCCATCGACTTCTCTTGGGACGTGGGATAGCGAGAAAGAACGCTGAGGAAGATCTTGTCGACATTGTCTCGCTTCGATCCTTTTCCGAAGGCGATCTCCTTCACGAGGTAGGCGTCGGGACTGGTAAGGACGCGATTCGTGATTTCACCATTCAGCAGAGCCATCACCTGCGGCGAGGATCCGGTCGAGAACTGGTTCTCGATGAGTTGCTTGTCGGATTGCCCGAACATGCGCAGGAAGTGATCCGAGGGCATCGGCTGGCGCAACTCGGAAGCCCGGAACATCTGGGCTCCGCCGACATTGTCATCGCGGGAGACAACGTCGCCATTGTATTTCACGAGCTTGCTCACGTTGCTCCAGTCGTCCTTCCACTTGAGGATATCGTCGGCGGTCTTGAGCGAGGAAAAATCGACGTTCATGATCGTCTTGTAGTCTTCCCAGCCCTTGCGGGTGACCGACTCGGGGTCGGCCGTGGTCAGGGCCACGAGCGAATCCCAGATCTGCTCGGCGGTCATGCGACGGAGGATCGGACCGGGGAAGTGGTAGGTGCCCTTGTCGACTTGGGTGAGGCTCGGAGTGAGGGTCTCGGCCTCGCGCTGATACGTCTGGCTGTTGTAAAGCACCCGGAAGAAATCCTTCACGCTGTAATCGAGGTCCTTCATCATTGTCTCGAGGAAGGAGAGGAGCTCGTAATTTTGGGCCTGACCGTCGAGGTGGCCGGGGATGTTGTAGACGGGCTCAACTTGGGCGAGACCAAACGCGATCTTCCAGAAGCGGTTCACGGCGTTGATCGTGAAGCGGGGGTTGCCGGGAGAAACGACCCAGTCGGCAAAGGCTTCGCGGGGAGTCTCGAACTTCGAAAGATCCATCTTTTCCCCGAAATAGGTGTCGGGCTTCACCGGAGCATTGGGCTCGCCGTCGTCATAATGATAGTCGTGGGGGAGCTTCACGGCGTTGTTACCGCTGTCGACGACCTGCATGCGGTGGGTGCCGATCCACTGGCCAAGATTTTGGTCCTCGTTCTGATTGGGGCGGAGCTTGCCGGCGTCCTTGAGGACCTTGTTCATCCGGTCGACTTCGGCCCGATAATCGGCGCCACCGCTCATCATCATCATGTTGCCACCACCACGGGCGCTGGTTTCGACTTCGCCCATGAAGGCTGCCATCTTGAAGAAATCCATCTGGTAGACCTCCTCGAAGGGGTGGTCGTGGCACTGCGCACAGGTAATCTCCGTGCCCATGAAAATGGTGAAAGTATTGGAAAGATTGCAAAGGCGCATCCCCTGGTCGGAAACGAGGTAACCGACCGCCGGTTCCTCCCAGATCTTGCCCTTGGCGGTCAAAAGTTCGCGGACCATCTGATCGTAGGGCTTGTCTTCGCGCATCGAAGCCTTGATCCACTCCATGTAGGGATCGACCTTGAGATCGCCGTTACCCATCATCGTGATGCCCTCGCGGACACGAAGAAGGTCTCCGAAATAATTGTACATGCGCATCGCGAAACCCTCGGAGTCAAGGAGCTTGTCGATGAGAACGGCGCGCTTGTTCGGGGCGCGGTCGTTGAGGAACGCCTCCGCCTCGTCATAGGTCGGGATGCGACCTGCGACGTCCAAGTAAATGCGGCGGAGAAACTGATTGTCGTTGGTCAGCTCGTTCGGCACGCACATGAGCATTTCGCGCTCGATTTCCTCCTTGCGCTTGGTCTTCTCATCCGGAGTGAGGTCGGCTTTGGCGGGAAGGGCGGCGAGCTCTTCCCGGAGCCCGTAGTAGCTCTCCTTCAACTTGTTGAGAACAAGCTTGTCGATTTCGGCGGCGAGAGCGGCCGGATCGGTCGGGAGATTGCCTTTCACAAAAAGGCGGTCCTGCTCGCTCAACTTCGAGACGGGATAATCGATGACGGTGCCATCGGCGATCTTCAGTTTCACCACGGCACTCGCGCCAGCGCCGGCAGTCCCCACGAACTCGGCCTGAAGCGTTCGGCCGTCGGCGGAAGTCCAGACGCGGGACTCGGCTTGGAGGGGATTGAGGGCGAGAAGGATCCCTGCCACCAGAAGGGCGGAGGAACAGCGTTTCAGCGTGGGGGTTTTCATGGAGAGATCGGAGGTAACAGAAACGATTCGGGACTCGGAGAACCAAGGGGTATACCAGAAGTGTGGGAGGTCGTGACAACACTTTTCAAAAAAGACCCTCAAAACTTTATGATATTGATCATTTTATTCAAGCTTTGAATCGGCAAGCCCCTGAAGGCTAGGTGTATCGGCCGCTTCGCGGTAAAGACCCAAATGGTCGATCCAGCCCTGAAACCCCTCCCGATCGCCTCCTCCGAGACGAAGATTGCCAACCCGGCCCTCGCTGGGCGTGCCGGGCGATGAGGCACTGATGGTCTCGGGTTTTCCGTCGATGAAGAGGTGCACGTTGGATACGAGGTCACCGCCTCCGAGATAGCGATAGGCGACGTGGTGCCAGTTGCCGTCGGCGAGATCGGTGCCGCCGGTGACAAATCCACCGCCACACTCGACGCGCAGGCCCCCGCGCGTTCCCCGGCTGGGATCAAGATTGCAGGAGACCCTCCAGGCGAGGCCCTCCCTGCCATACTCGAGAATCCGCTCCTCCCCGCTCTGACCCACCTTGGCAGGCAATTTCAGCCAAAAGCTGAAGGTGTGGGCCTCGTTGAGCCGGAAATCGCGGGAGAGCGGCACGTCCAAAGTCTCTCCCGGCTGAAAGACGAGTCCGCCTCCATGCCGACCCGCAGCCCGTCTCGGGGAACGATCGAGCTCTCCGGTCGCCACCAGCGGCACATCGAAGAGGTGGTCTCTCCCGCTGTCTTCGACGATCGCTCCGACCGACTCATCGAACGTGTATTGCAGGGCAGGATGCACCTCGGCCGGACTTCCCAAACGCAACGTGAAACTCTCTCCACCGTAGGCGACCGGAGTCAACCCGGTGCGGGTGCGGCCATCAGCGCGCACCGCAAGCCCCTCACGCAAGCGCAAACCGACCGCATTGCCACTCGTCCGACTGACCTCGACCTCACCCTCCATCACATGCAGCTCGGAGTCGCCGTTGGCTTCGACGGAAACACCAAAACGCGTGCCGATATCGACCGCATTGAGCCGGGGAGTGTTGACGGTGAATCCTGAGGCGAGCGGCGGCACCTCGGCAGTGAGTCGGCCCGATTTGAGGAACATGCGGTTGCCAGCCTCGATGCTGAGGTCGGCGGGACCCTCGACGAGAACGGTCGCGCCGGAATTGAGTGCGATGACGGCCAATCCCGACTCCAAGCGCAGTAGCCCGGGAGCCAGCCAACCGTCCTCGCGGACTCGGGGCAGGCTCTCGGCAGACCAGGCGAGGTTGTCGCTTCGTTCGATGCGGGCGGTGAACATCTCGACTGGACGGCTTCGCTCCCTCGCCCCGGAGCCTGCCGCCCCTTCGCGGAAAATGATGGATTGGAACAGCAGCATCAGACCGATCGAGGCCGCGGCGGAGATGATTCCCGTTTTTACCAGATCGGGCCAACGGATCGGGCGCTTTCCCTCGCGCTCCTCGACGATCTCGAGCAGCACCGACTTGGCGAAAACCCGCTCCCCGGCGCCTTCAGATCGAAGGCGGGCAACAACCCCTTGCTCGAAGGCCTCCTTGCTCTGACCGTCTCCCGAACCAAGCAGCACTCGAAGCGCTGCCGCCACCCGTGCCTGGGCGACAAAACTCTCACGCAGTTTCGTGTCGTGGCGCAGGGCGTGCTCCACCTGGTGACGACCTGTTTCATCAAGTTCACCGGCGAGGTAGGCTTCGAGGTATTCGGAGTCCACGGTGGATCAGGCGGGTTCGGGCGCCCCGGAGGCGCCGTTCAGTTTGTTTTCCATGCATTGCCGCAAAGCGGTGCGAACGCGGCAGAGTGTCGTGCGCACCCAAGCCTCACTCTGCCCGAAGGCGGCCGAAATCTCCCGGGAGGATTCGGAGAGAGTGTATTTCCGCTCGAGAAGGCGGCGCTGCTGCTCGGGAAGGCGAGAGAGGCATTCCTCCAAGGCGGCAATCAACGGCAGATCCGGCGAGAAATCCCCACGGGTCGCCTCCTGCACGAGGTGGTGTTCGAGGAACTTTTCCCGGTTCTTCGAGAGGCGTTGATGCCTCAGGGTTTCCTTTCGGATCAGATTGAAGGCAATGGCCCGCAGCCATTTCCCAAAATCCGTCCCGGGGCGGAAGTCGTGGATATGTCGGTGGGCGAAGACAAAGGCCTCGTGGGCGATCTCGTCGATGAGGTGGGGCACGGGCAACTTCATCGCGACAAAGGCGCGCAGGGGTGAGCTATGCAGCGCGAGGAGTCGCTCAAAGGCGGAGAGATCCCCCCGTTGCACGAGGGTGACGAGATCTTCTTCTGTCTGGAAATCGCTCACTGAAGAGAATATCCCGTCGATCCCCTTTCGTGACACCCAAATCATTGGCCTCTTTCCACCGCCGCCGCTTCCCGGGGCACGATCGCGAGAAAATTCCGCACCGTCTTGAAAGGTTCGATGCGAAGCGGTCCGCCTGCCGTGCCCCGGTCCAGGTAAAGGCCCGAGGAGGTTCCCCCATCGAGATTGAGGGCCCGGTGGACCCGTCGCGTCGGCGAAAAATCCGCCCGGGCAAGGACTTCGCCGAGCTCCGCCAGGGTGAAGGCATCGCTGATCCCGAGGGCGAACCAGCGATCTCCGTCGTGCAGCACAAAGGTGCGACGCCGCGAGCTTTCGGGCGACAAACCGCGCACCGTCGCTCCTTGATCGACGAGGAATGGCCCCGCCTGGATGAGGTCGGTGGCCTGGTATTGGCCCGCATCGTATTGAGCGCGTCGGAGCAGGTAGGGATTGCGCCGCCCACTCGAGAGGACGACGCCGCTGAGCAGGCCCCCTTCACCGAAACGGCCCGTGCTCGTTCCGTCGGCGATCATCAGGCCAGACGGCTCGTGATTCTTGAGAAAAAAGCCGCCATTGCAACCGGCGAGGGCGCCGTTCTCGATCATCGCGGCCGCGAGGCCCGGGTAGCGCGGCTCGACCGGCGAGCCATTATCGATCACCCGAAAGGTGTGTCGGTCGGCGTGGAACCAGACCAAATCGATCCGCCTGGCCTCGAGAAAGCCGGCCTCGGACGCCTTCGAGACGAGCTTGCGCTCGTGAAGGAAGGGCGAGGCCGGATCCTGGGCGGTCGACCCGTCCACCACCCTCCAATCGGCCCGCATCGCGGTCGGCAATCCGATCAGACTAAGCACCAGCGCGAGGAGGAAGGCACGGAATCGACGGGGCGGGGACAGTATTTTCAAAACAAGCAAGGGGGGCGACTCTGTTACGGACAACCCCTCCCTACCCTTGCGAAAGAATCGCCCAAGTTGGAATTTCCCCATGGCCGGCCTGGAAAAAAAACCGCTGTCGTTTCACCAAGCCGCCCCGAGGGTCGGCTCAGTATTGACGCGATAGGGCATCCAGGCGATTCCCACGGCCTTGGTCGAGCAGTTCTTCTTCAAAGGCGTCACGATCAGGCTCTCGAGACGTTCGTTCATGGGGTCCATCGAGCCCTTAAGCTTCTCGATCTGCTCCTCGCAGTCGGCTTCGATCTTCTCGAGTTGGCTCTGATATTCGTCGACTTTCTCCTCCGCCCGGGCGACATCGCGACTTTCTTTCCAGGCCTTCGAGGCTCCGGACACCGCACCGCGCCCGGAGGCCGCCGAGACGCGCCTGCCGAGGAGGGCACCCAGGAGAGTGCTGCCGACACGCATCGCCGTGTCCATCTTCGCGCTGTTGGCCTGCGACTTCTGATCCTCGACCACGTCCATCGCCTTGGCGATTTTCTCCTCGAGGGCCTTGATCCTTTTCTCGAAGGTCGCGCGCAGGGCCTCGACCTTCGCGTCGCGCACCTCGTGGGCGGCATGAACGAGGCGGGCCCGGAAGTCTCCCTCGGCCTCGCCGGGACTCGAGAGCTCGCCCGTCAGCGGGCTTTTGTAGACGGTGATGCGGTGGTTTCCGTAGATCCAGTCGACGAATTCCTTCTCCAGCTTCGACCAGCGTTTTTCATCGAGGAGCGATTGCGGGAGGTCGGTGAAGGCCGCTCCGTCGACCGGTTCGCCGCCGAGCTGGCTCACGGGCAGTCCGTTGGGCAATTCCAGATTCTTCGCCCAATCGACATCGCCGCTCGCGGCGTCGACCGGATTCATCCAGACGACAGACTCGCTGCCCGCGATGCCCTTAACCCGGTCCTCGTAACGCACCTCTCCGATCCGGATCACCGCCGGCACGTAGTGGATCTCGTTTGCCGGAACCCCAGGGCCGGCCGGAATGAAGAAATCGCGTGCGCCCTTTGGCAGTCGGGGACGCAGCGGCTTCGGCGCGGCTGACTTCGGGGCCTCGGGGACGGGGGCTGCCGCCTTCGCCGCCGCGATCTCGGCACGACGCGGATCCATCAACTTCTTGATCTGGGTCCGGGCGAGCGGACCGGTGAGGTAACTCATCACCCAACGCACGTGGAAGACCGTCGGCGCGTCATCGTTGACGTTGTTCATCAGGAAGATCCGGTTGCCGAGGCCTGCGAGGAGCTGCTCCATCCTCTTCCGGTCGAAACCGCTATGGTTGCTCGCCGCGGCTCCTTCGAGACCATCGAGGACGCGCGCCTTGTCGCGCTCGGTCTGGAGACGACCGAGCCACCACGTCCCGATGTTCGAAAGCGCCTTGTAATCGAGATCGACCGGGTTCTGCGTCGCGAGGAGCACGCCGAGACCGAAGGCGCGCGCCTGCTTCAGCATCGTCATCATCGGCTTCTTCGAAGGCGGCATCGCCGAGGGCGGCAGGTATCCGTAGATCTCGTCCATGTAGAGGAGCGCCCGCAGGCTCGTCGTGCCCGGCTGCGCCCGCATCCAGCCGAGCGTCTCATTCAAGAGCAGCGAGACGAAGAACATCCGCTCGGCATCGCCGAGGTGCGAGATCGAGAAAATCGAGATGCGCGGTTTGCCCTCGGCGGTGTGGAGCATGCGCTTGATGTTGAGCGGCTCCCCCTCCAGCCAGGAGGAGAAACCCGGCGAGGCGAGGAGATTGTTCATCTTCATCGCTAGGTCCATGCGGCTCTTCTGCGGACAGACCGTCTCGAGATCCATCACCCCGATCTTGTCGAAGGGTGGCACCTGGATGTGGCGCACGAGCGTTTCCAGGGTCACCCCGTGACCCGCCTTCCACGTGTTCGAGAAAATATTCGAGAGGAGGGTGTGCTCCGGATCACGGAGCGGGTCAGCGTGATTGCCGACGAGCGAGAGCAGGCTCGATACCGTCGACTCGATCCGCTCCGAGAGCGCCTCGGCATCGTCAACGATCTCGAAGTCAGGAACGTCGAGCGAACTCAGGATCGAGACCGGCAAGCCCGCGCTCGAACCCGGGGTGTAGACCGCAAGATCGACCTTGTCGCGGAATTGGCGGATGCGTTCGCCGCCCTGCCCCCAATCACCGAGCCCCTTCTCCCACATCGCCGCCGTCTTCGCCGCATGCTCGTCCGGGCTGACACCCTTTTTCGCCGCGTCGTCTTCGTTGATCCATGGTCGGAAGCTTTCAGCCGTCAGATCGGGGAAGGTCAGGAGCAAGTTCGAGATATCGCCCTTTGGATCGATCACGATCGCGGGGATATTGTCCATCGCCGCCTCTTCGAGCAGGGCGATGCAGAGCCCCGTCTTTCCCGAACCCGTCATCCCCAGAACGACTCCGTGCGTGACGAGATCCTTGGAATCGTAGAGGACGAGATCGTCACCGATCGCCTTCTCACCCGGGTCATAGCTGCGTCCCAGGTAGAATTTGCCAAGTTGCTCGTAGTCTTCGGTGCGGACTTGCATGGGGAGGGTCAGGCGGTGAAGAGTGGAAAAGGGAACCGTTTCGAAGTGAGACCGCGCCTTGGCCGCCTCCGGATGGTTATGTTATGAAACGCCCGCCGTGAAATCCAAGTGAATCTTATGAATAAAATTGCCTTCTTCTTTTTTCCGCTTTCCCTCGCCGCGTTGACTTCCCCCGCGGCGGAACGACTCCCCAACGTCGTCATCATTTTCACCGACGACCAGGGCTATGGAGACATCGGGGTGAACGGTGCCGAAGGCTTCGAAACGCCAAACCTCGACCGCATGGCCAAGGAAGGCCGCCATTTCACCCGCTGGTATGCCGCCCAAGCGGTCTGCTCCGCCTCGCGCACCGCACTGATGACCGGCTGCTACCCGAACCGCCTCGGCATGCACGGCGCCCTCAGTCCCGGCAGCCGACACGGACTGAATCCCGAGGAAACGACTCTCGCCGAGGTCTTCAAAACGAAGGGCTACGCCACCGCCGCGTTCGGCAAATGGCACCTGGGCGATCACGAGAAGTTCCTCCCGCTCCAGCAGGGCTTCGATGAATACTTCGGCATCCCCTATTCGAACGACATGTGGCCGCAGCATCCCACCAACAGGGACTTCCCGCCACTCCCACTCTACGAGGGCAACCTGCGCCTCCGCATCGCCGACGAGCACGACCAGCGCATGATGACGACCTGGCTCACGGCCCGTTCCGTCGACTTCATCAACCGCCACCGCGAGGAGCCCTTCTTCCTCTACGTCCCCCACCCCCAACCGCACGTGCCGCTCCACGTCAGCAAACGTTTCGCCGGCACGACGAAACGCGGTCTCTACGGCGACGTCATCGCCGAGCTCGATTGGTCAGTCGGCGAGATCCTCAACGCCATCGACACGAACGGGCTCGCTGAAAACACCCTCGTCATTTTCACCAGTGACAACGGTCCCTGGCTCTCCTATGGCACCCACGCCGGATCCTCCGGTCCCTTCCGCGAAGGCAAGGGCACGGCGTGGGAGGGCGGCGTGCGCGAACCGACCGTGATGCGCTGGACCGGCATCATTCCCGCCGGCACCGTCTGCGAAGAGCCCGGGATGAACATCGACCTTCTCCCCACCCTCGCCGGTCTCATCGGAGCGCCCCTTCCCGAACGCGAGATCGACGGCAAGGATCTCATGCCCCTCATCCAGGGAATTGAAGGCGCGAAGAATCCCCACGAGGCCTACTGGTATTACTACAAGAACAACGAACTCCACGCTGTCGCGAGCGGCACGTGGAAACTCGTGCTGCCCCACTCCTACCGCAGTCTCGATGGCAATCCGGGAGGCGACGGCGGCCTTCCCTCCCCCTATCAAAACCGCCAAACCGGACTCGCCCTCTACGATCTCGCGGCCGACCCCGGCGAATCCCGCGACCTCGCCGCCGCCCATCCTGACAAAGTCGCCGAGCTGATGAAACACGCCGAAGCCGCCCGCGCCGAACTCGGCGACACTCTCACCAAACAAAAAGGCTCCGGCACCCGCGAGCCCGGCCGCCTCACCGATGAAGAAGCCGCCGCGCTCGAGAAGCTGCATTGGCCGGCGGGGAGGAAGTGAGGCGGCGGAGGTCTGCTGAATCGGGGCAAATATGGCCATTCCGGCGGCGTTTGGGGACTATTCGCATGCGATAAGCATAGCACGATGTGCTTATTTGGCGTGTTACCACCATGTCTGAAAAACCTTCAGTGGACCGCAGCGCCAGAGGTGACCGAAATCGCGCCCGTTGGCCGGGTGTCGTTTTCAGTTTGTTGGTGCCGGGATTAGGACTGGTCCGTGCCGGCAAAATCGGCCGGGGCTTCTGCTGGTTCGCCAGCCTCTACCTCGGAGCATTGCTGTTCGCGGTCATCTTTGCTTCAGAAAAGATTCCGTTGGTAGTTGGCTTGGCCGCTCTCTTCCTGCTTATGGCCGCCAGCATCTGGATGTTGATCGACAGTTGTCGCCCCGGTAGAATGACTCCCCGGCTATGGATCAGCTTCACACTGGTCTTCATCGCATCTGTGCTACTTCCACCACCCGGAAGCCTCGTTGCCAAGAACTTCAAGCTTCCAAGCTCCGCGATGGAGCCAACTCTTTTGGGAACCCGCGAAGGGAATACCCCGGATCATGTCGTGGTGGATCGGATGTCGTACCATTTCAACGAACCTCGCCGTGGTGACCTCATCGTTTTCGACACCTCTAAGATTCGAGGCATTCCGAGATACGAGAACGTTGACCAAAACCACTTCGTGAAACGGCTCGTCGGGCTACCGGGTGAAACCATCGAAATCCGCGACGGGGCCATCTACGCCGATGGCCGACTCCTGTCCGAAGTGGATGGCATTCCCCCCATTGCCTACGAAGCGAAGTCCGGATCAACGAGCGGCAGCGCGACTTTCGAGCTGGGGGAGCAGGAATACTTCACCCTCGGTGATAATACCTCGAATAGCTGGGACAGCCGCCATTGGGGTAATCTACCGGCATCAGCCATCATCGGGAAGATCACGAAAATCTACTATCCGTTTTCGAGGATCGGCGTGCCTTCCTACCCTTCTGCCAAGGAGGCTCCATAAGGGCCGACCAACAGGGCACGATCCGACCCTCGACAAGGTCATCTCGCAACCTCGTGACTCCTCACACCACACCCGGCCCCTCACTGCATCAACTCCGCCAGCTTCCCGCCGATCGCATCGGCCCAGATCTGGTAGCCGGATTCGGAGAGGTGGAGAAAGTCGGGCATGGCCGCGGCGCTGAGGTTGCCATCGACGACGGGAAATTTCCCGCCGATGTCGAGGAAGTGGACGGTCTTGCCGTCGTCGAGTTTGGCGATGGTGGCGTTGACCTGCTTCAGCTTCTCGTTCGCGACCCCCATCCTGCCGGTGGGCTTTTCACCGCGCGGGAAAACGGCGAGAAGGAGGATCTTGGCCTGCGGCTGCTTCGCTTTGATCGTGTCGACGATGACGGTGATGCCCTTGGCGATGTCCTCGGCGGAATCGCTTCCCGAATTATTCGTCCCGATCATGAGAACGACGGCCTTGGGTTTGATTCCCTCGAGCTCCCCGTTTTCGATGCGCCAGAGGACGTGCTGGGTGCGGTCGCCGCCGATGCCGAAATTCACCGGATCGTATTTGCCGAAGGCCGCGTTCCAGATCGCGGACTTGCTCCCCCATCCCGCGGTGATCGAGTCACCAAGGAAAACGAGCTGCGCCTTGCCCTCTTTCGCCTGCGCCACGAACTTCTCATGGGCAGCAAGGAAACCGGGGTTCACCTTGCCGTCGTTGGCGAACTTCTGAGCCGCCACATAAGCCTTTTGCGGCGGCAGGACGACAACGGGTTTCGCCGGAGGGGCCGAAACGGTCGTCTGGGAGAGGACGGGCAGCGTGAGGGAAAGAAGAGCGAACGCAACAAGCAGCGGAGTTTTCATCGTGCGGAGAATGCGGCCGCAGGCTTGCGGAGACAAGGTCGGAATCTGGCGCGGTTGCGGGCTGCCCGATCCTGAAGCCTCGTGACCCGTGACCCGTGCCCCCCCTCACACCACCCACAACTCGATCCCCGAAGCCGACAGGAAGTCATCCGAAACGCGGTATCTCCCTCCGGCCTCCATCGTGACGATGCGGCCATCCTTGGTCTTCACGCGCAGGTGGAGCGGCCGTTCGCCGGGGTGGTCGGTCGCGGCGAGGCGGAGTTGTTCGATCGCGGAGAGGGTGTCGCGGCGGGCATCGAGCTCGACGACGATGGGTTGGGCCACACCCGGCTTGGCTCCGTCGGGGGCGTGATGTCCGTTGCGGCCGTCACCACCAATGGGTGCGTGACCATTCATCGCGGGGGCCACGTAGTTCGGATCCTGAACGACGGCCTTGATCTCATCAGCCATGAGACGGTTCGTCTCGGTGCGGGCGTCCTGCTCGATCTTGGCTTTCAGCTCGATGACGGAACCTTTCAAGAGGAGTTGGTTGCACTTCTGGTAGGTCTCGTTCCAGACCATCACTTCGGTGGAGCCGGTGAAGTCTTCGAAAAGGAGCACAGCGAAGGGCTTGCCCTCGCGTTTGGTGTATTTGATCGCGACTTCGCCGATCATGCCGGCGAAGCGCTCGGGCTTTTTCCCGGGTTTCATCTGGGGCAGGTCGGCAAGGGTGGAGAACTTGCCTTTCTCGATGACCCCGCGGAATTCGTCGAGCGGGTGGCCGGTGACGTAGAAGCCGAGAAGGTCCTTTTCGTGGGCAAGGTATTCGCGCTGGTTCCAGACGACACGGTCCTCCTCGATGACCTCGGGCGGAGCGGCGGCGGTCATGAGCTCGTTCATGTCGAAGAGCGAGGTCTGCCCGGTGGCCCGGTCGCGCTGGGCCGCGGTCGATCCCGCGATGACCTGGCCGACGCGCGAGAACATGTCGTCGCGGCGCTCCATCGTGAAGTCGAAGGCGCCGGCCTTGATGAGGTTCTCGAGGATCTTGCGATTGACCGAACGGCTGTCGAGGCGCCCGGCAAAGTCCTCGAGCGACTTGAATTCGCCGTTAGCCTCGCGCTCGCGGATGACGGTCTCCATCGCCCCTTCGCCGACGTTCTTGACCGCGGCAAGACCGTAGCGGATCGCGTGTCCTTCGGGGACGAACTTGAGCATGGATCGGTTCACATCGGGCGCGAGGATGGCGATGCCCATGCGCTGGCATTCGGCGACGAAGGTGGAGATCTTGTCGGTGTTGTTGACTTCGTTCGACAAGACCGCAGCCATGAACTCGACCGGGTAGTTCGCTTTGAGATAGCCGGTCTGATAGCTGATCAGCCCATAGGCGGCGGAGTGCGACTTGTTGAAGCCATACCCCGCGAATTTCTCAAGAAGGTCGAAGATATCGTTCGCCTGTTTCTCGGGGATGTTGTTCACCGTCTTGCAGCCCGCAACAAAGGCGTTCCGCTGCTGCACCATCTTCGCGAGATCCTTTTTCCCCATGGCCCGCCGGAGAAGGTCGGCCTCGCCGAGGGAGTAGCCGGCGAGAAGGTTCGCGGCCCGCTGCACCTGCTCCTGGTAGATGAGGATGCCGTAGGTCTCCTTGCTCGCCTCCTCGAGGAGCGGGTGGAGATACTGGACTTTTTTCTTGCCCTTCTTCCGCTCAATGAAATCGGGAATGAGCTCCATCGGACCGGGACGGTAGAGGGCGATGAGCGCGATGATGTCCTCGATCCGGTTCACGTCGAACTGGCGGCAAAGGCTCATCATTCCGCCGGATTCGAGCTGGAACACGGCGGTCGTCTCACCGCGGTTGAGGAGCTCGAAGGTGGCCTTGTCGTCGAAGCCCTCATTGTCGAGGACAAAGTCCGGCGTGTGGCGCCGGATCAGGTCGATGGCGTCCTGCATCACCGTGAGGGTCTTCAGGCCGAGGAAGTCCATCTTCAGCATGCCCAGGTCGGTGAGCGGACTCATCGCATACTGGGTCACGACTTCCCCTTCCTTGCCGCGGATGAGGGGCACGTAGTTCGTCAGCTCGCGGTCACCGATGACGATCCCGGCCGCGTGGATGCCGGTGCCGCGGGTGAGGCCCTCAAGGAAGGTCGAGTATTTCCACAGTTCGCCGATCGTGGGATTGTTCGCGATCTCGGTGGCGAGTTCGGGATTCTTCTTCTTCGCGTCGACGAGGGTGATGTTCAGCTCGGTCGGGATCATCTTCGCGATCCGGTCGCCCTCGGAGAAACTCAGGCCCATGACCCGGCCAACGTCGCGCACGACGCTCTTCGCCCCAAGGGTGCCGAAGGTGACGATGTGGGAGACGGCGCGCTCGCCATACTTGCGCCGCACGTAGTCGATCACCTCGGGACGCCGCGTCTGGCAGAAGTCGATGTCGATATCGGGCGGCGAGACCCGCTCGGGATTGAGGAAACGTTCGAAGATGAGGCCGAAGCGCAGCGGGCAAAGATCGGTGATCCCGAGGACGTAGGCGACGAGCGAGCCCGCCGCCGAACCCCGGCCCGGACCGACGGGCACGCCGTTGTCCTTCGCCCACTTCACGAAATCCCAGGTGATGAGGAAGTAGGAGACGAATCCCATCTTCGCCATGACGCCGATCTCGTAATCGAGGCGGGTGCGCAGCTCCTCGTCGCGCATCGCTCGTCCGCCGTAGCGCCAGGCGAGGCCCTCGTAGCAGACTTTCTTGAAATACTCCTCGCGCGGGCTGCCGTCGGGAGCCTCGAACTGCGGGTATTTTTCCGAACTGGTCGAGTCGAGGTGGATCGCGACATTGCACATGTCCGCGATGCGCAGGGTGTTGTCGCAGGCCTCGGGCAGGTCCTTGAACAGCCGCCGCATCTCGTTGGTCGTCTTGAAGTAGACCTCGGGGGAATACTTCATCCGGTTCTCGTCCATGAGGAGCGAGCCGGTGCCGATGCAGATCATCACATCGTGTGCGTCGTGGTCGGCCTGGTTGAGAAAGTGGACATCGTTCGCCGCGACGAGACCGAGCCCGTATTCTTTTCCAAACTGCACCATCTGCCGCGTGCAGGTGGCCTGCTCGGAGAATCCATGGTCGTGCACTTCGAGGAAAAACCGGTCCTTGCCGAAGATGTCAACGAATTCACCGAGGCTCTTGCGCGCCGAATCGAGGTCCTCGTTCTGGATGAACTGGTTGACCTCGCCGTTGATGCAGCCGCTCAGGCAGATGAGGCCTTCGGAATGCGCGGCAAGGGCTTCCTTGTCGATCCGCGGTTTGTAATACATGCCCTCGAGGTGACCGAGGCTGACGAGCTTCATCAGGTTCGCGTAACCTTCGTTCGTCGATGCGAGCAGGGTGAGGTGGGAATTGCGCTTTTTCTTCACCTTGCCCGAGCTCACCATCTCGGCTTTTTTCTCCGTGAACGGCACCCCGGGCGGAGTCAGGTAGGCCTCGCATCCGATGATGGGTTTGATCCCCGCTTTCTTCGCCTTCTGATAAAACTCGATCGCCCCGAAGATGTTGCCATGATCGGTCATCGCCACCGCCGGCATCTTGCAGCGCTCGACCTTTTTCATCAGATCCGCGATGCGCACCGCCCCGTCGAGGAGGGAATACTCGGTGTGCAGGTGGAGGTGGATGAAGGGATCGGTCGGCATTGGCGGGACGGGAAAGGGCGGTGTTTAGCTTAGAGAGGGCCTCCCCGGGAGCAAGGGGGATTGTCGGGAAATCGCGCGGGGGTGGGACCGGGGCTGGGGTGGATTCTTCGGGACCCAAGCCGATGCTGGGCGTCCCCGGGGGACGAAAGAAGGTAGCCGGTGGTGAAGCGCAGCGGAACCACCGGTCCCATCCCCCATGAATCACATGCGCCCCGGCAGGGGCGCGAGGTTGGACCGGAGTAGGGGCGGAGCGCACGCCGATGAAGGGCGTCCCGGAGGGACGAAAGAGGGTAGCCGGTGGTGAAGCGCAGCGGAACCACCGGTCCCATCCCACATGAATCACTTGCGCCCCGGCAGGGGCGCGAGAATCGTCCGGAATGGCTTCGACGCACAC